>Ga0256405_10004707_pt1 | contig 25034 bp, 22 predicted proteins | sample RumenRJG_02DNA_FD_189096 | JGI IMG/M metagenome (GOLD analysis project Ga0256405, IMG submission 189096) | Bovine rumen microbial communities from Lethbridge, Alberta, Canada - RJG_02 | ecosystem: Host-associated > Mammals > Digestive system > Stomach > Rumen | place: Canada: Alberta... | reverse complement strand
AAAACTGTTCATAATCTAGTCCTAACATGGTTTTCAAAACCGATAAAAACTTTGTCACAAAAGTTGCTCTTCGTGGCTTTACGCCACCGCAACTTTTGCGCCAATTTTGCCCGTTGGGCAAAACCGTTTTTACGGTTTAAAACGCAAGTTATGTGGACGCCCGCACTGGGGCGCTTGTTTGTAAAGTAATAGTCTTAAAATCAAAAATATAGTATAATTTATGTATGTTCGCACTTGCAGAAACACTTGAAAAAGAACGTATTTCTCATGCCGTTGAAACATCCTTAAATCATAAGGAATCGTTTGGGCAGTATTTTACTCCCTACTCTATAGCAAAATTTATGTCATCCTTATTTCCTGCAACAGATAAAAAAATAAAACTGCTTGATCCAGGAGCGGGAATAGGAACACTTTCGTGCTCCTTTATGGAAAGAATTGTAAATGAAAAATGGGATACTCCCGAAATTCATGTTTCTGCCTACGATATAGATAAAGATGTATATAATACATTGTATGAAAATATAGCCTCGTCAAGCTCGGCTTTTAAAAAGTCAGATTATGAAATATTCTCAGAAGATTTTTTGGAAAAAACTTCGTTTGAATATACATGGAAAATAAATGAAACTTACACACATGTAATAATGAATCCTCCGTATAAAAAGATTCTGACAAATTCAAAAGAAAGACAATCTGCCCGGGCTTTTGGACTTGAAACAGTAAATCTTTATTCAGCATTTATGGGAGCTGCAATTTCGCTTACAGAGGACAACGGCTATATTGTTGCGATTGTTCCTCGTAGTTTTTGCAACGGAGTTTATTACAAGCCTTTCCGTGAGTTCATTTTAAAAAATTGTGCAATCAAACATATTCATCTTTTCGAATCACGCGATAAGGCTTTCAAGGATGAAGCAGTTTTGCAGGAAAATATAATAATAATGCTGCAAAAAAATGCAGAACAAGGAAATGTAAAAATTTCTTATTGTAATGATGATTCTTTCGTCGGACTTTCTGAATTCGATGTTCCGTTCAATCAAATTCTTCATGAAAATGATAGCGAAAAATATTTCAATATTCCTACAAAACAACAAATTGGAAATGAAAATTTAACAATCTACTCGAATCTACAGGATTTGGGAATAAAAGTTTCAACTGGTCCGATTGTTGATTTCAGAATGAAGAACCTTTTGCTCAAAGATTATGCAGAAAAATCTGTACCGTTAATCTATTCCGTTCATTTAAAAAATCACAGGCTTTCGTGGCCACAGGACTCAAAAAAGCCGAATGCAATTTTAGAATCTGACGATGTTAATAAGCAACTTTTTCCGAAAGGCTTTTATGTACTTGTAAAACGATTTTCCACAAAAGAAGAAACAAAAAGAGTTGTCGCTTCTCTTATCACTCCTGCGGATTTTGTAAGGGAAAATATTGCTTTTGAAAATCACTTGAATGTTTATCATGTAAATAAATCTTCACTTTCAGAAAATATTGCTTATGGTTTAATTTGCTGGCTAAATTCAACATACATTGATGAAAAATTCCGTCTTTTTAGCGGACATACACAGGTAAATGCAACCGATTTGAGAAATCTTCCTTATCCCAATATCGAAGACTTGGAAAAATTAGGCAAACAATTAAAATCTGAAAAGAACTGGAATCAAAATATTTTTGATAAACTTTCAAAGGCTGTGACAAAATGAAAATTGAAGAGCAAATAAAGCAAAAACTTGAAGAAGCAATCGACATTCTCAAAAAATTCGGAATGCCATCGGCACAGCAGAATGAAAGAACTGCATATTGTTTGCTTTCATTGTTAAATGTTACTCCCGAAAAAGAATGGAAAAATGCAGAAAATCCACTTATCGGAATAACACCGATGATGACATTTGCAAAAGAATATTACAACAAGGAATATGCACCAAATACACGGGAAACTTTTCGTAGATTCAGCACGCATCAGATGGTACAGGCTGGAATCGTACTTTACAATCCCGACAAACTGGACAGACCCGTAAATAGTCCGAATGCAGTTTATCAGATTTCCCCAGAAGCTTTAGAAGTTATAAAAGCTTACAAGACATCTGCTTTTGATGCTTTACTTGCAGAATTCATAAAAAAACAATCTACTCTTTCCGCACAATATGCACATGAACGAGAAATGAACATGGTTTCCGTAAAAATCAAAGAAGGGCATCATATTCAGATTTCTCCAGGAAAACACAGTGAATTAATTCGTGATATTATAGAACAAATGGCTCCAAGATTTTTGCCGAACAGTACATTAATTTATGTTGGCGATACAGGAGAAAAATGGGGCTATTACGACCAAGAACTTGCAGGAAATCTTTTGTTCAATGTTCAGCAGCATGGAAAGATGCCTGATGTAATTTTGTATGTTGAGGATAAAAAATGGCTAGTTCTTGTGGAATCTGTAACTTCACATGGGCCGGTTGATAGTAAAAGATACATAGAACTAGAAGAATTATTTGGAAATATAAATACAGATAAAATTTATATTTCCGCTTTTCCCGATAAGAAAACCTTTACACATTATGCTCAAGAAATTGCTTGGGAAACAGAAGCGTGGATTGCTGATAATCCTACTCACATGATTCATTTTAATGGAGATAAGTTTATCGGGCCACACAAGAAATAACACATAACACATATAAGGCCCCAGCTTGTCAATAAGAATCCTCAAAAAATAATCACTTAAGGCTGTCTTTTTCAGGCAGTCTTTTTTTTGAGGAAAATAGAGCTTCCGTTCAAAATAAAAAAGCAAAGCCTGAATCGTAATTCAAATTAAGATTCCAGGAAAAGCGTCCTGAATCAAACATAGGCAAGAGACTCGATCGTATCCTGCGTCAGCGGCAGCGGCTGCTCCGTATACACCATAAGCCGTACTTTGTCCTGCAGCTCCGCGTAATGCTTGTACGAATGTTTCATGAAAGCTGTTTTTTATACCGTTTAACAAACGCATCGACCGGCATCTGCTGCAGCCTGCCTTCCCGCAGGCAGTAGCAGCACGCAATATCAGACCGGTTCACGATCTGCTGTGCCGAGGTACCGTCCTCCATAAGGTAAAACAGCCCGTTGCGTACGCCCAGCTTGTAGTACTCCCGCAGCTGCGACGATCCGGGCTTTTTTCTGGCGAACCGGGATGTTTCCTTGAGCTTTGCCAGAACAATGCATTGTATATTCATGTGATTACCGCTCCTTTCAGACTGTACAACGCTCAGCAGATGCACGTGTTCACATAGAACTTGTAGGTGACCAGAACTTCCTGCAGCGATGCAAGCATGACGTCGCGCTCCTTGGAGTTGCGCGTGCCGTCAACGATCTTCATGAACAGCTCAACCGCATCATAGTCATTCCTGAAGATGCTCGCCTGGTCATAATCGGCGGTACGCCGCTGCAGCACGGACGGCACGCCCTGTTCCTGCCTGCTTACGATTGAATGGAACCACTCGGGGTCTTTGGTACGCAGCCATTCACCGCCGTCGTTCACCATATATCCGAGGATTTCGCTGCGGTCAAAGGCGCTGCCTATCAGACTTTCCACATGATAGCCGTTACGGCGCGCCCACAGGTTGACCACTGTTGTTTTACCCATGCCAGGATTACCCAGATACAGCATGGGTACTTTGGACCGTCTGCTCAGCTCAAATCCGGTGAGCATAAGATCCCGTAAATAGTTTATGTTCCGCGTCATATATTTTTCGCTTACCATCCGTCGCCGTACCTGCGTTCGTCAGCCCAGATTCACATTGCCGAGCGTTTCACGCAGATGGCGGAACGCATTCTGCTCCACCTGCTGCATACGGGAACGCGATACCCCTGTCCGCTGTGCTATAACGCCGAAGGACTCGGGTTTTTTGCCGTGCAGGCCAAAGTGCCGGATCACCACCTCACGCTCGTTCGCACGCAGGCCCAGGACTGCCCGCCGTATGCGGTCCTGCATGTCATGCGCAACAAGCGTGTCTTCAATGCTCTGTGATTCCGTGTCGGCGATCTGCATGGTATACGGCTCGCCGTTTTCGGAGCTTACGAGCGCGTCAAGCTCCGCCGGCATTCCCGACAGCGCAAGCAGGCGGCGGGCCACTGCTTCCTTACAGCCGGTCACACGGCAGGCATACGCCATGCCGAGCGGCAGCGCCTTACGCAGCTTGATAACCATACGGGCCTTGTCATCGCTCAGCCGGATGGAAGCGCCGCACTCATTGAGCGCCTTAAAAATCTGCCGGCGGATCCAGAACCGCGCGTAGGTAGTCAGCCGGAAGCCCTTAGTTACATCAAAGTGGTCCACCGCGTTGATAAGCCCGATCACACCCTCTTCCTCAAGCTCCGTGTTGCTGAGCCCCCGGCCCCGGAACGGTTTGGTACACATGACCACAAATCTGATGTTTGCCAGAATGAGCTTGTCACGCGCAGCCCGGTCGCCGCCTGCGGCAAGCACGGCCAGTTTTTTTTCCTGCTCGGCAGAAAGACAATCGCTCAGTGTAAATCCTATCATGTGTATCCTCCATAAGCATCTGTACGCTTGTACCATAGTCTGTTTTTACAGTGCGTAAAGGAAAAATCGTAAAAAAAGGCTGAAGATGGGACAATAGACCTGTTCGGTGCTTGTACCGCCGACACGCAGCTACGCGATCCTAACCGAGCCGCAGGACGAAAGCTCCATGGTGATACTGAACAGCTTTTCTACCGTCTCCGCGCCGCCCGCCGTAGCCGCCATAAACTCGCCGATCCGACCGCGCTCAAGGTACGGCTTAAGCAGCGTATGCAGCGAACGGCAGACTGTAATATCCCCGTCCGCAGTGTCGATCGTCACACAGGAAGCGGCATCTCCGCCTGTATCAGCGGCAGGCCTGCAGGCAGCAGAACCAGTCTGTACTATAGTGCGGCCGCGCATCGCGTAAAGCGGATTTTCCGAGGTGCTCTTATGTGTTTTTGTGTATTCTTTATGGCAAAAAACACAGCCATCTGGTATACTTACTGCTGTATGAAGCAGGTACCAGATTACACCGTTGTATTCGCCGATGATGATATTGTTGTGCTCAACAAACGGAGCGGCCTTTCCATAGCCGCCGACCGCTACGATCCGGACGCACCGCGCCTTGATCTTGCGGCACAAAAAGAATTCGGCACGCTCTATGCGGTGCACCGCATAGACAAAGACACATCCGGCATTATTATCTACGCAAAGTATCCGGAGGCGCACAAAACGCTTTCCATGCAGTTTCAGGAGCGTACCATAGAAAAAATCTACCATTGCCTGGTGAACGGCCATCCGCTGTGGCAGGACCTGCAGGTAAAGCTTCCGCTGCAGCCGGACGGAGATGACCGGCACCGTACGGTGGTGAACCGCAGGTTCGGCAAGCCGTCCGTCACCAGTTTTCACTGCATCGGCTGCTGCGGTCCCTATGCATGGATAGAGGCACGGCCGCACACGGGGCGCACCCACCAGATCCGCGTGCACCTGACCGCGAACGACCTGAGCATTGTGTGCGACCCGCTCTACGGCGGTAACCAGAAGCCCGTGCGTCTGAGCGACATCAAGCGCAACTGGCACGGCGACACCTACGAAGAACGGCCGCTGCTTGACAGGCTGGCGCTCCACGCGTACCGCATCACCATTACCCACCCGCGCACCGGCGAGCCCATGACTTTTACCGCGCCCTACCCGCGCGATCTGGACGCAGTGCGCAAACAGCTTGCTAAAATCTTTAAAGTGGACCCGCTGGCTTGAAACGTTTTTTGATCAGCATACTGCTTGCTGCATCGTGTGCCGCCTGTATAGCCGCCGGAAACTGGCAGGATGATTTTTCTCTTTCGCTGGAGCCGTTCATAGGCTTTATGCGCGGCACATCCAAAGAATACGCATACACAGGATCCACGCTGCTGAGCCGTCTTGACTGGCAGGTTCACAACGCGTGGCAGTACGGAATCAAAGCGGACGCGACCTACAAACGGCTTTTTGCAGACGGCTCTTTATCGGGTACCCTGCCGCTCGGCTGCGGCACCATGTACGACTCGGACTGGATGAACCTGAACGACGTCAAAACGCATTATTCAGAAAGCGACAACACCATCAATTCTTTTTTCCGCCTTGACCTGAACCTCGGATATATTTTCAAGCCGGTGCAGACAGTACAGCTTATTCCGTTCACCGGCATTGAATACATGTTTTTTGACATGGCCGCATACGGGCTGCAGGCGTGGTACGGGAACAAGAATAAATCCGGCATATACAGCGCATACAACAGCACGGACACAACTATCAAGACACAACCGGGCAGCACGCAGTGCATTCAGTATGTGCGGCAGACGTTTTTTACCTGGCTGGGGCTGAACGTGCGGTGGCAGTTTACGCGGTCATGGGAATGTATGATTTCCGGTGCAGTGTCACCCTACCTGTGGTCGGACTCGCTCGATCACCATATCTTGCGCGGATACTTTTTTTATGACTATATGGCCGCAAACTTTGCCGCCTGGAAAGGCAGTGTTACGATGCGCTTCTATCTGACGCCGCGGCTTTCGCTTAACGCGCTGATAGGCACTGTCTGTACGCGCGAAATTAAAGGCGTATCAAAAGTAAACAAGACTGACGAGCGCAACGGCATCTACTACTCCAACGGAAACGCCGCGGCTTCAGACCAGTATCTGATCGGTTCCCTTTCGCTTCGCTTTACGCTGTTCTAAGCCGCCGCGCCCTGTATTGCGCGTACCGCGCATTCACCCGGATGTGCATTCTATTGCAATTTTTTAAATCAATGATATTATTTAAAGGCACCTTGAAAAAGCCTGCGCGGCTTTTCCGGGATGCCTTTAAGATGCAGCACAGCGTCAGGAGGTTCGGAATGAAATATATTACTATCAGCAGAGAATACGGCAGCGGCGGAAGAACCATCGGCAAACTCGTGGCTCAGCACATGGGCTGGGATTTTTATGACAGCGAAATCATCGACATGGCGGCAGAACAGAGCGGTCTGGCGCGGGACTTCATAAAAAAGACGGAGCAGAACATATCAAGCAGCTGGCTGTACAGCATGATGATCGGCTCCAGCTACGCCACCGGCACCGCGGGCACTACGCCGGGCTCGCGCAACCCCATCCTGCCGCTGGCGGATCAGGTGTTCAACGCGCAGCGCAAGACCATACTGCAGCTTATAGACAAAGGGCCGTGCGTCCTCGTAGGACGCTGCGCCGATTATATTCTTGCAACATCGGACAAAGTTCAGAAGGATGAGCTTCTCAACGTATTTGTCTACGCACCGCTTGACGACCGTGTGGAGCGCGCCGTGCGTGAATACAATGTGCCGCAGGCGGAGGCACGCCGGATCGTGCAGCAGATCGACAAGCGGAGGGCAAACCACTACAACACCTTCACTGAAAACTGCTGGGGCAAGCGTAATTTCTATGAGCTTATGATCAACAGCTCGCTGCTCGGACTAGAAGGCACCGCAGAGCTTATTGCGCAGGCGGCAAAAAACGCCTGAGCTGTATACGCACCTGCACAATTCTGCGGCGTGACTGCTCCTCAACTACAAAGCACGTGCTTCCGTCCCGGACAACTTCTCCGGCCGACGGCAGTGCGTCGAATTTTTCCAGCAGCCAGCCGCCGAGCGTTGTATATTCGTCTGATTCCAAGGAAAGCTTCAGCAGCTCATTGACGTCGGACAGCTTCATGTCCCCGGGCACAATAAATTCATCCGCAGACACAATCTTTATGCGGTTTTCAGGCGGCGTTTCGTCCGCAGAAAATTCATCCATCACCCTGCCGAATACGGCATGGAGCAGATCAGCCATGGTCACAAGCCCGGCCACGCCGCCCTGTTCGTTCAGTGCCACGGCAATATCGTTCTCCTGTTTTTTAAACAGGCGCAGCAGCTCCAGCGCTGTAAACGACTCCGGTACGAACAGCGCGGGCTGCATATTCGTGCGTACAAAACCGGGCGCGGCGATTTCCTCTTCCTGAGAAAACAGTACTGCCTTGTAGTGCAGGATGCCGCAGATGCTTTCGCCGTCATCCTCAAACACCGCCAGACGGGAATAGCCGGTGCGCAGGAACATCTGCACCACTTCGGAGCTCGCCGCGTCAGCGGCAATGCCCTTAATGAACGACCGGTGCTTCATAATGTCATGCACAAGCAGGTCGGAGAATTCAAACAGCCGGTACAACATGGTCTTTTCACTGTTCTCAAGCGTACCTTCCGTAGTTCCCACGTCAATAAGCGTCTTAAGCTCTTCCTCGGTGATCAACGTGTCGTCAGATTTCCAGAAGCACTGCACCGCGCCGGAAACAAACCGTGACAGCGCGGAGAACAGCCAGATAACCGGACGGAATACGTTCTGCAGCACCAGCAGCACCACCGCATTTCTGCGCGCAATCTTTACCGGAGACTGCGCGGCAACTGTTTTAGGCACAATCTCACCGAAAATCGTAATAAAAAAAGTGATAACGGCCGTAGCAAGTCCGACGCCGCCGGTGCCCGCTATGCTGATGGCAAGCGCGGTGCCCACCGATGACGCAAGCGTGCTCAGAAAGTTGATGCCGATAAGCACGATCGTCAGCAGGCTGTCCATGTCGGAATGCAGCTTTTCCAGCTGTCTGGCACCCGGCTTTTTATTGCGTACCATCTGACGGATTTTCAGCCGTGACAGTGACAGAAACGCCGTCTCAGAGGATGAAAAGAAACCGATTGCCGCCACAAGGCATACAAGGAAAATCAGGGAGCCTGTCATTGTTCCGAACCTCCCTGCGCGGATACCTGCAGCGTCTCAATATGCCGCCGGATAATACTTGCCGCCGTAAACCGCCAGCCGCAGAACACAACCGACTCACCCACCACCGGCAGGTGCCCGAGCTGCTCGATGAACCATCCGGCGATCGTTTCGTTCATCTTTGACTCCAGCGGGATATGCAGCTCATCGCGTACATCCACGAGCCGCGCCGAGCCGCTGATAAACTGGCTGCCGTTTTCCGTATACACTACGGCACCCTGCGCATGGAGCATAAACCGGTGCGTGATGGAACCGAATATTTCATGCGTTATATCTTCTTTTGTCAGAAGACCGTCAGTTCCTGAATATTCATCTATGACCACAGCCAGCGACTGCCTGCTTTCATTCAAAAGCTGCTGCACCGTGGTCATATTCTTTGTACCGGGAATAAACAGCGGGCTGCGCATGACGTTCTGCACCGAAAATCCGCTTTTTGACGCCTTGAACTGCAGCAGATCCTTTATATAGATTATTCCGATAATTTCGTCGATGCTTTCGCGGTACACCGGAAACCGTGAGAACCGGGTCCGCTGAGCCAGCTCTATAATATCACGGTATGAGGCGGTATGCGGCACCGCGATAATCTTAGTACGCGGCACCATAATGTCGCGCGCCTCCAGATCCGTAAACCTGAACACACGGCGCATCATCGTATGCTCGCTTTTTTCAAGCACGCCTTCTTCGCCGCCCACGTCAATCAGGTTCTTTATTTCTTCCTCCGTGAATGACTTCGCCGGCTTTTTCACCGATATGCCCATAAGCCGCAGCACCGCATGGGAAACGGTGGTGAACACAAACACAAACGGACGCAGTATGACGCACACCGCAGTCACGAATCCCGACAGCGCATAGGCAATGGCATCAGGATGGCGTGTGGAAACTGATTTAGGAGTGATTTCGCCGAACACAAGCAGCAGCAGCGTGGCCACGAATGTAGCTACGCCCACGCCGGAAGGGCCGACCAGCCGCAGCGCCACCGCGGTAAGCAGCGCAGAAAGCAGGATGTTGACCAGCTCATTCGCCACCAGCAGCGTATTCAGCATGGTCTCCTTTTTGTCCAGCAGCCTGCCCGCCCGTATTGCCCGCCGGTCTTTTTTTCTGATCAGCGAGCGCAGGCGGAGTTTATTTATAGAAAGGAACGAGCTTTCCGATACCGAAAACAGCATGGAAAGCGTAACAAGGCATAGGGAAACAAATACCAGCAGGATCAGCGAACTGTCTGCCGGCGGTGGTTGGGTGTCCACTATCTGCTGTCCTCCTGCGATTCGGGCTGCTCCACGGCTGTGGTCATCTGCAGCTTCATATTCTTTGCCATGGTGATCATATTTTTCAGATACTCACCGCTGGGGGAGTCCGGATCCGCGTCATACGCTGCCTGAAAATTACTGATAATGGCGTCAAAATCATAGGATTCAAGCTGGATGTACATGTTGGCGGCAGTATAATAGGCAAACTGCTTCTGACCGGCATTCAGATACGGGGACTGCGCGGCCGCAGGGAATGCATCGAACGCCGCCTGAAAGTCCTGCGCGGCGAGCGCTTCTTTTGCGGTGATCTCGGCGGCAGCAAGTACGAATTTTCCGCACTGACCCGTCTGGTTGTCAGCATCAAGCTGCGTATAAAGCTTGATAAGGGAGCCGAGCGGATATCTGGCGCCGGGCGTGGTGGCATCGAACAACTCGTTGATTGCCTGCGCTTTTTCCAGGCCGAAAGCCTGCTCTGCGGCGGCCGTCATGCGTGCCATGGTTTCCTGCGCAGGCTTAGTCTGCTCCAGTGCGCCGATACAATCTTCGGGCGCGGAAAGCGTTGAGCAGTCAAGCTCGGAGATCATATAGCCTTCTTTGGTAGTGAGGAACAGAGACGGCGTTTCCGACACGCCGAGCCCCGCGGCCACCAGCTGATCTGCCATAAGTTTCCGCATAAGTTTTTCTGAGTCTTTACTGTTCATCTTATCGGACAGCTGATCGCTCGAAAAATCAAGATTCACACACACATAGGACGCCGCCCCCTGCTTGAATGCCTTGGTGCCGAGCACATTTCTGAGCGCCGTACTCTTTCCTTCGTCATCGCTGAACGCCGAGACGAATACAAGCATATTCTTCTGCTTTTTCTGCGCTTCGTCGCGCGCAAGCGTATAGTCATGGTACCAGCCGAATGCATCCATCTTAGAGGAGCATCCTGTCCACAGCAGCATGCCTGCAGCCATGCAGGCAGCCAGTACAGCCGCAGTCACGCTGCGACCGGCAGCTGTATGATTACACAATCTCATCAGTCGTACTTCCTTTTAGTTAAGGGTACCTCGAAAGAGGTTCACTTAAAATAGCTTACGCCTGCCGCGAACACATTCTGGCAGGAATTCTCGGCCGGATTCACCGTCGGATCACCGGCAATATTCTTAATCAGATCACAGGAACAGCCGTTTATGCCCGTACCCACCGTACGCTCGCTGTGCCCCATTTTGCCGAGCACCCTGCCGTCCGGACTGGTAAGGCCTTCGATCGCATACAAAGAACCGTTCGGATTATCCGGCTCGGCAACCGCAGGCACGCCGGACTCGTCTACATACTGACTGAACACCTGTCCAGCCTCAAACAGCCTGCGCGCCTCCTGCTCGCTGATAACGATACGTCCTTCGCCGTGCGACACCGGCACCAGATGGATACGGCTGTCTATGACGGAAGGATGCAGCGCCCACGGGCTTGCCGCCGATACCATACGCGTACGGACCACACGCGAAATATGCCGTCCGATCGTATTAAACGTGAGCGTAGGCATGTCTGCCGAAGGAGCCATGATTTTTCCATAAGGCAGCAGACCGGTCTTTATGAGCGCCTGGAATCCGTTGCAGATACCCAGAATCAGACCTTTCCGTTTTTCCAGCAGATCGGTCACCTGCTGCGCTATACGCTCCTCGCGCAGAACGTTCGCTATGAATTTGCCGGAGCCGTCAGGCTCATCGCCCGCGGAAAAGCCGCCGGGAATGGCCAGTATCTGCGCCGTACCGAGCTCCTTCTGCAGCCGCTCAAGAGAATCAGCCAGAGCGGCCGGCGTGTTGTTGGTGAATACCAGAATCTTTGTCTCAGCACCCGCAAGCGTAAATGCGCGGGCCATGTCATACTCACAATTGGTGCCGGGGAACACGGGAATAAGCACAAGCGGTTTTCCTGAACCGGTCGCAAATCCTGCGGGCCGTTCCGCAGCGGCCCAGGCCGCAGACGGGCTCGGAGTAAATACAGGATTTTTCCGCTTTTCGGTCAAGCTTTTGTGCACATGCAGCGCCCATTCAGGCAGCGGCTTCTGCGGTTCGCGGCCGGACACCGGCGGAAACACATGAGACAGCTTTGATTCCCAGGCGCGCTCCGCTTCGTCAAGCGTCACGGTACAAGCAGCGCCCGCGGCAGTCACAGCCACCGCAGGACGGGCCGTAACGCTTCCGATCCGGCACAGCGTACCCGCGGCAAACGGTTCCTGTTCCAGCGGAACCTCAGATTCTACGATAATCGAACCGTACAACGGCACGAACAATTTTTGCGCGGCGCCGTTGCCCGGCACCCATTCCGGAATGCACGTAATTTCCGCGCCAAGCCGGTTGCCCAGCGCCATTTTGGTCACTGCTTCGGCAAGACCGCCCGCACCAACCGGGTACATGGCGGCAATCTTTCCGTGTGCGGAATCGCGCCCCGTTTTATGTGTATTCAGCTCATACAGCACGCGGCAGTTCTTTGTAAATGCCGCAAAATCGGGAGCAAGCAGATCCGAATACGGCACGCTCACCAGATACAGGAAGTTGCCCGCCTTTTTCAGCGATCCGCTCACCACGCGGTCAACCTCGTCATGCGTAACCGCAAAGGACACGAGCGTATGGGGCACATTAAGCTGCTCGAACGTGCCGCTCATACTGTCCTTGCCGCCGATGGATGCGGTGCCCATCTCCTGCTGCGCCTGAAGCGCGCCGAGCAGCGCCGCCGCCGGATAACCCCACGTCTTTTCATCAACCGCACGGCCAAAAAATTCCTGGAACGACAGTCTGCATGACTCAGGGCTGCCGCCCAGACACGCTATCTTTGCCAAAGAAGAAAGAACCGCAAGCTGCGCGCCGTGCCACGGGCTCCATTCACCTACCGCAGGATCAAAACCGAAGGTCATCATGCTCACCGTTGAAGTTTCGCGCGGCGAAAGCACGGGAATCTTTGCCACCATACCCGCTTCCGGCGTACTCTGGTATTTTCCGCCGAACGGGAACAGCACGGTGGAAGATCCGATGGAACCGTCAAACCGTTCCCCAAGACCGCGCTGTGAGCAGCAGGCCAGATCGGACAGGTCCGCAAGCCATGCGTCATGTACGGAGCCTTCTGCAAGCGCCTTTGATACGGATGCAAGCGGACGAACGAGCGGAGAATCCGCGGGCGCAGCCGGGCTTTCAATCAGGGCGCTCGCCTCATGGTGGGCACCGGCCGCATCAAGGAAGGAACGCTTAATATCTACGATCGTCCTGCCCCGCCATTTCATCACGAGCCGTTCCGTATCGGTGACACAGGCTACCACCACGGCATTCAGATTTTCCGCCGCCGCGGCGCGGATAAAGGTGTCCGCGTCCTCCTTGCGCACAACCACGGCCATGCGCTCCTGGGACTCAGAAATGGCAAGCTCCGTACCGTTAAGGCCGTCATATTTTTTAGGTACCGCGTCAAGATTAATGTCCAGACCGGGAGCAAGCTCACCGACGGCCACGGAAACGCCGCCTGCGCCAAAGTCATTGCACCGTTTTATAAGCAGGCTCACCGCCTTATTGCGGAACAGCCGCTGTATTTTACGTTCCTCCACGGCATTGCCTTTCTGCACCTCTGCGGCCGCCGTAGTCACCGATGATTCAGTGTGTACTTTTGAAGAACCGGTGGCACCGCCGATGCCGTCACGGCCGGTACCGCCGCCGAGCAGAATAACCACATCGCCTGCGGCAGGTTCCTCGCGGATAACCGTATCGGCAGGAGCGGCCGCGATCACTGCACCGAGTTCCATACGTTTTGCCGCATAGCCCGGATGGTACAGCTCGGTTACCTGACCGGTGGTAAGGCCGATCTGATTACCGTAGGATGAATATCCCTGCGCTGATTCACGCACCAGCTTTACCTGAGGCAGCTTGCCCGGCAGCGTTTTATCAAGCGGAACCGTAGGATCCGCCGCGCCGGTCACACGCATGGCCTGATAGACCCAGGAGCGGCCGGAAAGCGGGTCACGGATGGCGCCGCCTATACAGGTGGCCGCGCCGCCGAAAGGTTCTATTTCTGTAGGATGATTGTGGGTTTCATTTTTGAACATGAGCAGCCAGCGCTCAACGGCATCAGGGCTGTCCGCAGCTACAGGGCTGCCGTCCTTGCCGGTCGTATAATGTACGTCGATATACACGGAGCACGCATTGTTTTCCGCAGACTGCTCCTGATCGTCCAGCTTGCCGTGCCTGCGCAGGTACTTTGCACCGATGATCGCCATATCCATGAGCGTCACAGGCTTGTCGCCGGACGCATACAGATCCGTCCGCATCATGCGGTAAGTATCCAATGATTTTTTGAACAGCTCCGCATACGGGCCGTCCTGAATCTGTATGTCCTTGAGCTCTGTAAGGAATGTGGTATGGCGGCAGTGGTCAGACCAGTATGTATCAAGTACCCGGATCTCTGTTTCAGTGGGATCCCGCTGCTCCTGCTTAAAATAGTCCTGCAGGAACGCAATATCCGCATAGTCCATGGCAAGTCCCATGGCCGTACGGTAGGATTCAAGCCGAGCTTTATCCCAGGTGATAAAACCGTCTACTACGGGAATGTCGGCAGGCTCAGCGGCTGCAGCGGTCAATGTCTCTGGAATGGTATTATCTGTAAGGCGGGAATCCACAGGATTAACAAGATAGTTCTGTATCTTTTTCAGATCGTCCGCGCTCACCTGCCCCGAAAGCAGTGCGATTCTGGCACAGCGTACCACAGGCGGTTCCGTACCGGTCACCGTTTTTCCGGCCATGCCGGCCCTGAGCAGCGACAGGCACTGCTCGGCAGAATCGGCGCGCTGGTCGTACTGCCCGGGAAGATATTCCCAGATAACGGCCGTTTCGCCGGGACGGGCAGGAAGTTCCGTAAACGTGCAGATATCACTCTGCGGCTCGGAAAATATCCGGGTTGCGGCGGCGGAAGCCACCTGCTCAACCACGTTCTCCACGTCGTAGCGGTTCAGATAACGCACTCCGGTTACATCGGATATGCCCAGAAAATTTTTGATTTCAGAATACAGGCGGGCGGCTTCATTTCTAAAGCCTTCTTTTCTTTCTATATAGATACGGAACATTGTACCAGTATAAGGATTTACTACATCTTATTCAATTGAAAGTTACAAACCTCAAACGGGGCTTTTTAGATGCGGTTTGAGGAACTGCCAATCCGCTGTCCGCGGAGCTGCCAGTCCCTTGGTACATATGGTCACCTCGAAAAACTGAAGTTTTTCGAGGTGACCATATGCTAGATGATACTTTCTACCATTGAACAGCACACACGGAAGCCCAGGCTGCTGCTTTTGCCCACAGGAGCGCTGCCGCTTCTGAAGAACACCGAGCACTGCTGCATGTCGTCCAGCCAGCTGCCGCCGCGCTTTACATGCATGGAGCCGATCTGCGGTCCACGGGGATTAGTCTGTGCCTGAGCAGGAAGCTCGCCCATGTAGTCCCAGCACCATTCCGCCACATTGCCGCACATATCATACAGCCGCAGTCCGTTCGGCTTTTTGCAGCCCACGTCATGGGAATGGATGTCGCTGTTTTCGCCGTACCAGGCAACATCATTGATGTTATCGCTGCCCGCAAAATGCATCTGCGAGCTGTTCCTGCCGCCTCTTGCCGCATACTCCCATTCCGCCTCTGTAGGAAGCCGGTATCCGTTGGTTGTAAAATTGCACACCACCCGTTTCCATACCGGACTGGCCGTATCAAAGGTTCCCAGATCCGTAACATTGCCTATTGTATAACAGGGAACCAGTCCCTGCTTTATGCTCAGCAAATTGCAGTAAATAAGTGCTTCTGCCCAGTTCACACATTCCACCGGGCGGTTCAAACCTTTCAGCTTGGAAGGATTCTTACCCATAATATATTCATACTGCTGCTGTGTAACCGGAGTTTCGCTCATATAAAAAGCCGACAGTGATATCTTCCGGTTATACTCACCGATGCCCATAATAAAAGTTCCGCCGGGCACCGTTACCATAACAGGTACCGCCACGCTCTTTACCGCCATTACATCAGCATGAGCGGCAGCCGCACCAGATACCTCACCTCCGGAAATCGGGGCTCCGCAGTGAGGACAAAATCTAAAATCTTCAGCGATCTGTGCGCCGCATTTTCCACATATCATATGTCTGCTCCATTCATCTCATAGATGCCGCTTAATACAGTATTTTATAATCATATCACAGAATGTCGCAAAATAGAAGAAATTCATTGACTTTTTAAAATAAAACACGGACAATATATAGTATACTGCCGCTTGCAATGCCGAATGGCTGCAGCCGGCAACACATTGAACAGATACGGGGAACATGCATGACAATTATTGAAAATAAAAAGGAATCAGAAACCACACTGAAAGTTGAGGGCAGACTGGACACTACAACCGCCCCGCAGCTGGAATCAAAGCTTAAAGAGTGCATAAAAGGTATCAATCAGCTTACGCTTGACCTGAGCGCCATAGATTACATTTCCAGTGCGGGTCTGCGCGTAGTTCTGCTTGCCCATAAAATGATGGCAAGTATAGGCGGCAAGCTTAAAGTGCACCAGCCGTCACCGTTCTGCCGCCAGGTGTTTGAAGCAACCGGCATGGACGCCGTGCTTACTATCGTCTGATTATACCGGCTGAGCCGGCATGATCAGGCTCAGCTCAGATTCTTGCTGATGGTCAGGACATTCCGGCCGTCAGTATACTCGTACGTCACTGAATCCATAAATTTTTTTGTCAGGAAAATCCCGAGTCCGCCTATGTCACGCTCCTCCGCGGACATAGTGATATCGGGATCTTTTTTTGCCAGCGGATCAAACGACTTGCCGGAATCCCGGAATATCACCGTGAGCACATTGTTATCCACACCGCAGGATATCTGTACCTGTCCCGTTCCGGGAGCATACGCATAGTGGGCAATATTGATATAAATCTCTTCCACCGCAAGATCAATTTTGTTCAGCACCCCGAACGGGCAGTCTTCCGGAAGCAATCCGTGAATAAAATCATTTACCGGCTGCATGTTTTCATCAGTCGCGTCAAAAACTTTTATTTCCATATATACCACCTATGCCTTGAGTGACAATTCCAACATCGTAATATCATCAAACTGAGGGGCACCAGCCACGAACGCATCAATATCATCACGGATCGATTTAAGCAGCTCCTTTGATGACACATTCCGCAGCCGCTTGCAGGCATTCAGCAGCCGTTCCTCGCCGTACAATCTGTCAGAGGCATTAGTAGCCTCCGTAACTCCGTCCGTATACACAAACAGACGGTCGCCGCGGTTCAGAACCGTCGTATACTCGCTGTACGGTATACCTTCAATCTCCGCCAGCATAAGATTCGGCTTAGACTTCAGGAATTCCACCGTTTCACCACGACAGATAACCGGAGGCGTATGGCCTGCATTGGCAAACCGCAGCTCGCCGGTACTCAGCGTGAGCAGCCCTATCCAGCACGTAACGAACAGCCCTGCTTCATTACCTTCGCACAGCTGATTATTCACGCGCATAAATACTTCATCAGGACCATAGCCCTGCATCGCCGCATTCTTCAGCAGCGTCTTGGCAATCACCATGAACAAAGCGGCGGGCACTCCCTTACCGCTCACATCACCGACAACCACTGCAAAATGATCGTTATCTACCATAAAGAAGTCATAGAAATCACCGCCTACTTCCTTGGCAGGATCCATACTCGCAAAAAGCTCCAGCTCAGGATGATCCTGATACGGCGGGAACAGCCGTGGCAGCATATTGGCCTGAATCTGGGTGGCAACATTAAGCTCCGCGCTCAGCCGCTCTTTTTCAACGGTAGCCTGGGTAAGATCTTCAATATACTTGTTCATGTCCACGCTCATCTTTTCAACCGCGCGCGCCAGAACCGCAAGCTCGCTTTTACCGCGGATCTTTGCAAGCGAGTCGGAAATCTTCCCGCCGTGCTCGGCAAAATGATTCGTTTCCTGCGTAATGAGCGTCATAGGTTTGATAATACGGGAAATCAGCGACAGAATGAACATAATCACAAAGCCTGCCGTACAGGCCATGGACGTAACAAAGGTGGCGGTACGATAGCGGTTTTTAAACTCCCGAACTTCGCTCATCGGCTTAACCACGCTCATAATGGCCACCACTTTTCCCGCAGAATTCTTTACAGGCACGGATGTAGTCACATGTCCGCCGGTTTTATTATACACAAAGCGGGTATCGTTCTTTCCTTCATCCATCACCTGCCTGAGGCTGCGGATATAATCAGCATCATACCGTTTGCCCTTAAGGGAATTCACCTGCCCGAGCGTATACTTTTTACCGTTCACAACATCGGGATGAACCGTATCAAAAATATATACGCGGGATTCATAGGCAGGATCAGGCACAGTCACATAAATATAGGCAAGCTGCGCCGTCACGGTCAGCACATCAAGCATGGCATCAGTCTTTTTCCATGCATCATCGGCCGGGGCGCCCGCAGCATAGGATTCCACCGCATCAGTGTCCATATACGATATGGCGGTTTCCGCAAACTGCTCCGTAACATCGCGGTACTGCCGCTCGAACAGCGACATAAACACCCGGTACCCGATAATACCGTTTGCTATACTCAGTGCCGCACAGAACAACGTCAGATACAGCGGCAGCCGGAAGGAGATGCTTGAAAACGAAAATTTCTGTTTATGATACGTACGCATACTATAAGTATAAATGAGAATCTAATAAAAGCAACGGCCAAAGCACATACGCCGCGGCCTCCGTCAATGACCGCGCTGTATACCGTTTTTTTTCAGAATAATACCCAGATACAACGGCATGAGTACAAAAATAAGCACAAAGCCTACAACCATGCTCACTACAAGGGAATGCAGGAACATAGGCGCGAACTGTACGGGTGCACCATGGGCGGCAGCTCCGCGGTACGCCAGCCAGACCATCAGCAGCGTAATGACCGGCGTATAAATACAGTCAGAGATAAAGCTTTCGGCACAGCGGCGCGCCAAAGAACCGGGACGAAGCCCCGCACAGAGCCGGTCGCCCAGAGGCTTGACAGGAACTAAAAAACCGATGGCAAGGCTCACCAGCGTACTTGCGGCAAAGCTGATCAAAAATCCGGGAACAGTAAAATGACCGGAGCTCAGGTTGCCTATCAGCGACAGACTCAGGCTCAGCGACACACCCATCACTATGCTCATCTGCCGGCCTATGCGCCGCATCACGGCAGCCTGCTCAGGCCGGCCCGCGCCGTTTTCAGTATTCTGCACCTCATCCATAAACGCCTCCTTATGTCCGCAGTCGTTGGACATATGCTTTTATAATTGTAACACAGATTTTTCAAGCGCGCATAAAAAAACGCCGTACTGCACTTGCAATACGGCGTTCTGGGCCATCTAGGACTTGAACCTAGGACCAAAGGATTATGAGTCCTCTGCTCTAACCGACTGAGCTAATGGCCCTTTTAATGGAAAAAACTATACCATAGAATACCTTTTTCGGTCAAGATACCAAAGCCGTCGTTCTGCCGTGAATAAATGCGCAGAGCTGCAGTAGTTGCCGTCCCGAAAGACTAATATGGAAATCTCGGAAAACTTCTGATATCGAAGCTGTCTTTTCTCGAGGTGCCTGATGTAAAAACAAGGTAATCCCGAACAGCCTCCGGCAGTTGTCCGGGGTTACCTGTTCACTTTTATCGGGCAGCGGCTACAGTTTCCAGCTGACTGCACGCCGGCGTGAATCGATAAACCGTGCGTAGATACCGCCAAGCTTCATCAGATCTGCATGCTTTCCTTTTTCCACGATTCTGCCTTTATCCAGCACCAGAATCTGGTCAGCATTACGGACAGTTTTCAGGCGGTGTGCAATCATGATCACCGTCTTTTTCTTGGTAAGCTCGGCAACGGCATTCATCAGTTCACACTCGTTCTCTGGATCTACATTGGCGGTAGCTTCATCAAGGATGATGATCGGCGCATCTTTGATAATCGCGCGCGCAATGGAAATACGCTGTTTTTCGCCGCCGGAAAGAGTTGCTCCGCCTTCGCCAATCACCGTATCATAGCCGTCAGGAAGTTCTGAAATAAAGTCATGACAGCATGCCTTCTTTGCCGCTGCAATCACCTGTTCCATAGACGCGCTTGGATTGCCGAACCGGATATTGTTTGCAATTGTATCATGGAAAAGATACACATTCTGAAATACAAAGCTGAAGTTCGCCATAAGGGAGTCCATGCTCCAATCCTGTACATTCCTGCCGCCTAAGCAAACGCTGCCGGTATCCGTATCCCAGAATCTGGCAAGCAGATGGCAGAGCGTTGTCTTGCCGCTGCCGCTCGGTCCCACCACGGCGGTAACAGTACGGGCAGGTACCGTAAAGGAAACATGGTCAATAATTCTTTTTGCACCGGCCAGATTACTGCCGCCATAAGAAAATACAATGTCAGCGGCAGAAATATTCAAACCGTCTGCCTGACCGGAAACTGTCTGCGTTATTTCTCTGCCGTTAATATCCATTACCGGCAGGCTCAGTACTGCATTTGCCTTACCCACGGCTATATCGATCACACGGAGCAATGCTGAATAGTTTCCACCCGCTTCCAACGCCCCGAACAGCATAAAAGAACAGATGAGCATGACCGTGCAGTCTGCAAGCGTCATTGTACTGCCCAGGAAAAAGTAAACGGATGCAAGCATAAGTGTCACACCGCACAGTTTTGCTATGAGCGACTGCAGCGCAGAAATCGGAATACAGTGTATTTCCATTGCCATGCACGCTTTTATGGCACGGTCAATCGCGCTGTTCACATTTTTCCGCTGTCTTCCCACAAGATTATACGCTTTGACTTCAGCGATACCCTGTATATATTCAAGGATTTTTTCAATCTGCGCAGTGTCCGCTCTGTTCTTTTCAACGGATATATTCCGTACTGAAAACCGCATAAGCATATTTACCAGCTCAAACAGCGCGAAACCTGCAAGTGCGACAAGTCCCAGCCGCCAGTCAAAGATTATAATCATCACAATGATGAGCGTACTATCCAACAACCCCTGCATGACCATCATCACCGCTCTGGTGGCAACATCTCCCAGAAGTTCCATGGTATTCGTCGTTACAGAAGTGATTTCGCCGAGCGAATTTTCATTAAAATAGCCCATCGGCAGATAGCGCAGATGCTCTGCGATTTCTATACGTTTTTTTGCGCAGGTACGGTATCCGCCCTCCGTCTGCCACATGGACATTATTTTTTTGGTAATGACACCGCCCGCCATGCTTACACACATAATCAAAAATGAAGTCCAGACAGTACGGGAGGTAAATCTGCCCCTGTCCGCAATCGATCCGATTACGCCCTGCATCATTACGGCAACTGCTGCAATCCGCAGCGCCATAAAAACTGAATTCACCACACCCATTACAATAGAACCGTAAAATTTACGTCGGTTTTCTTTATCACAGAATCTAAAAAATCTTTGCAGAATCTCAAACATACATACCTCCTGCTATACGTACTACCAGCACATATTATTTACTTATGCGGCCTCACCGTCTTTTGCGCTGATATGCGCGTTCCACATTGCTTTGTACAGTCCGTTCTGTGCAAGCAGTTCTGCATGCGTTCCCTGCTCCGCCACCAGACCGTCTTTTATAACGACAATATTGTCCGCATCGCTTATTGTTGAGAGACGGTGTGCAATTACGATCAATGTTTTACCTTGCACAAGCTTTGCCACACTTTCCTGTATAATTGCTTCGTTCTCAGGGTCTGTATAGGCGGTGGCTTCGTCCAAAATAACGATCGGTGCATCTTTCATCATTGCACGTGCGATTGCAATACGCTGCCGTTCGCCGCCGGAAAGATGCGTTCCGCTTCCGCCTACAATCGTGTCAAAGCCGTTCTCAAGCTCCCTGATAAAATCATAGCAGCCGCTTTTTTTTGCTATCTCTTCAACGTCCGCATCAGACGCTTCCGGTCTGCCAAGCCGGATATTTTCACGTATACTCATATCAAACAGAAAATTATCTTGATTTACATATGCCACGCGCCTGTTATATTCCTGCAGCGAAAGATTTTTTATATTCACGCCGCCGATCTCAATCGAGCCGGCATCTGTATCCCACAAAGATGCGATAAGCCGGGCAATAGTGGACTTTCCGCTTCCGCTTGGTCCGACCAGCGCCGTATATGATCCCTGCGGGAACGCAAGATTTATACCATGCAGGATCTGCCGTCTGTCCTGCGATTTTTCCGCTTTGCCATCAGATTCCCCGCTGTTTTTATAGCTGAACTGCACATCCTTCAGCACAATAGAATTATCCTTCGGTGTCTGACAGTCGTGCTCCGGACGGTCAAGCTCGGACATTCCTAGAATTCCGCCGACCTCGCCAAAAATCACGCCGGCTTTTGCCAGATCATCATGATAAGAAAATGCAATCAAAAAAGGCTGGATAATGCTCATTGAAAGTATGATGACGGTGATAAAATCAACCGCAGAAATCATTCCATGCAGAAAAAGAATGCCACCTGCAGGCAGAACAGAAAGAAGCGTACTCGGCGCAACAACGGTAGCGAATGCATGGAACCAGATACAGTCACGCATCCATTCCACATAGCAATCAGAGCCTTCCTTTGCTGCAATCACAAATTTTTCATAGGAAGATTTTGATTTTCCAAATGCCTTGATAACCTCTATGCCATTTATGTATTCAACCGCAGTATCATTCAGGACCTTGGTTTTCTGCACCGCATAGCTGAACCGACCTTTTGACCTTACGAGCATAAGGCATACCGCTACAAGCCCCACCGGTAGCGTTGCCAGCGAAGCCAAGCCCATACGCCAATCAATCGTAAAAAGATATACGAACATGGCAACGGGAAGAACAATATTTGACGTATATTCCGGTACAATGTGAGCAAGTGTTGTTTCCATGCTGTCGATCCGTTCAACCAGAATATTTTTGAGCGCCCCTGAGGGCATAGACAGAACGGTTCCAAGCGGCACACGGACCAGCTTGTCGCAGAGCCGCTTCCTGATATTTCCCAGAACTGTAAATGTAGCCGCATGACTTGCAGCTGTAGATAAACCATGGAAAACAACATTACCCAGCCAGAACAGTGCGATTATACTGCATTCATGCAGATACACATTCCAGTCATATACTCCTCCTAGCAGTTTTTGTACGATATCCGCAATCAACAGGTACGGAGCAAGTCCGCACGCAACACTCAGAAGAGCCAGAAAAATACTCAGCGCATATGTTGTTTTTTTCTCTTCTGCAAATTGCAAAATCCACGAAAGCAAGGATTTTTGTTTTACCGATGACATTTAATACTCCTTGTTAGCTTAAACTAACATGAATAGTGTATATAACAGTGTTACACTTGTCAATATAGCAGTGTTATATTATACTGTCATTATGGCAGAAAACACTACGTTGGAAAAAATCCACAACATAGCAATAACCGAATTCTTGGAAAAAGGATTCCGGGGAGCCTCGCTTCGTGAAATCGTAAAAAAGGCCGGAGTTACTACAGGTGCATTCTACGGGTATTATAAAAGCAAAGAAGAACTTTTTGACTCTCTGGTAAAGCCGCACGCGGATTATGTGCGCACTATTTTTGACAGCTGCATCAAAGAATATGTTTCGCTTCCTAAAACAGAATGGGCGCAGCACATGGGTGATTATTCCTTACAAGGAATGATTGATATGTTTGAATATGCCTATAACCACAAGGATGCTTTTCTGCTGATCTTACATGCTTCAGAAGGTACGCAATGGGAAGATTTTATACACAAAATCGTAGAGGTTGAAATCGAGCTGACCCATACCTTTTATGATGTAATCCGTTCTCAGGGATTTACTCCCTATTCGCTTTCGCCCATGCTTGAGCATATGATAATCTCAGGTGAATTCACCGGTCTCTTTGAACTGATTGTTCATGATATTTCCAGAGAAGACGGCTTGCGCTGTGTAAGGGAACTTCATGACTTCTATCAGGCCGCATGGTTCAGCGTTCTTAAAGTTCCCGGACAGCAGAATTCATAGAATCTGCCATAACGCAGCTTTACGCGGCGTTATGTACGCTTGAAAAGCTACCACAAAAAGGTTGCCAGTCGATCATTTATTTTAGGGAAGATCGTCCCGAACAGCCATCCGCAGAAAGAATATTTTTTCATTTCTTCGTTCAGGCTGTGTTCACCGACAAGGCGGATACCGTTACAAAGCGCACACAGTTCTTTACCTGATTTCGTGCCGCTTCTAAACACGGCATTCGTCGCTTTTACCGTGTCATGTAATTTCTGATTTTTGACCATCAGCGGATTATTCATCTCGGCTATAAGCGTTCCGCTGGCAAAATTCGTCTTTAACACAGTAAGAAACGATCCTATTTCCTCAAGCGAAAAATACATGAACAGACCTTCGGCCAAAAAAAGTACCGGCGCATTTTTCCGCAGGACTTCAGCTTTTACCTGTGCCGTCCACTCATCAGTCAGAATATTTCCTGCTATCATAGTGACACGGTCTCGCGCTGAAAAAACTTTTTTCCGGGCAGCAATAGAATCCGGCAGATCAATGTCAAACCAAGAAATCGTACCATTATCTACTCGGGAAAAACGATCGTCAAACCCGGCACCCAAGTTTACGATCACCGCATCCGGATGTTCCTTGATAAATGTATTGAGCATCCGGTCAAGCATTATTGTACGGGAAATCACCCCTTCATGCGAAAAAAATTTGTCAAACGGCGCAGTATCTGTTTCCAGCTGCCGGATAATCTGTACTGCAATGTCATCATGTATACGAGCATTTTTCCGCAGAGTTTCACTCGCCCGTATTGCCACCGGAATAAGTGCCGTAGTTTCTACATCACCAAGCTGTAATGTCATCTTATATCTCCCATAAAAAGTCAACGAACAAGTCAACTTTCTAAGCTATTTAATCACTGGCAGAAAAAGCCTGATTAACAAGATTCATTGGCTTATATTTTCCAATCATCTTCTTTGAATCAAA
>Ga0256405_10004706_pt1 | contig 25041 bp, 20 predicted proteins | sample RumenRJG_02DNA_FD_189096 | JGI IMG/M metagenome (GOLD analysis project Ga0256405, IMG submission 189096) | Bovine rumen microbial communities from Lethbridge, Alberta, Canada - RJG_02 | ecosystem: Host-associated > Mammals > Digestive system > Stomach > Rumen | place: Canada: Alberta... | reverse complement strand
CTGGAGATGATCCTGGCCAAGGACAGCCCGGTTGCCCTGGAAGCCTCCGGCCATCTGCACTTTTCATACAACGGTCCGCTGACAGAAACAAGCTCCATCATCACGGCGGATCCTGCTTTCCAGAACCGGGTTGACGAGTTGGTCCTGGTCCCGGGAAATTCACAGTAAAGCCGGTTCAGATCAGTTTTTCGAGATCCTCATAGAATGAAGGGTAGGAGATGAGAACGCAGTCCGCATCTTCGATTGTGGTTGTTCCTTCGGCAGCAAGCGCGGCGACAGCCATGCTCATGGCAACGCGATGATCCAGAAAGGACCTGACCCTCGCGCCATGAAGGAACCCTGTACCACGTATGACCATCCCATCTTCTTCCGGCGCAATATCGGCTCCCATCGCCTTCAGGTTTTCCGTCATGGTCGCGATACGGTCTGACTCTTTGACCTTCAGCTCCGCGGCGTCCCTGATGACGGTGGTCCCTTCCGCATAGGCTGCCATCACCGCAATTACCGGAATTTCGTCGATCAGTGTCGGAATCAGTGCGCCTTCGATCGTTGTGCCGTGCAGCGAAGAGCTTTTCACGAGCAAATCGGCAGCCTTCTCGCCGCCCCGGTCATATTCGCGTATCACCTCAATCTGCCCGCCCATGCCGCGCGCAACCTCAAGGATGCCCGCCCTGGTCGGATTGATGCCGACATTCTTCACCAGAATCTCCGAGCCGGGCACGATCAGCCCCGCCGCAATAAAATACGCGGCGGAAGAGATGTCGCCCGGGATGATGATATCCTGCCCTCTGAGGTGCGGCTCCGGGCAGACCTCTGCGCGCCAGGGTGTCATGCCGGCTGTGCGGCTTCTGGCTGCTGCCCGTGAACTTACCTCTGCCCCGAATCCTCTGAGCATCAGCTCTGTGTGATTGCGGGAAAGAGAAGGCTCTGTGACCGATGTCCTTCCCTCTGCATACAGGCCGGCCAGAAGGATGCAGGACTTGACCTGTGCGCTCGCGACAGGAGACAGGTAGTCGATTCCATGCAGATGTCCTCCGCTGATCGCAAGCGGCGTACAGTCGTTGCCCCGCAGGGATGTGACCTGTGCGCCCATCTCCGTCAGCGGGTTGATGATGCGTTTCATCGGTCTGGTCTGGATGGAACTGTCCCCGTTAATCTGGCTTTGAAAGGTCTGTCCGGCCAGAATCCCGGAGAGAATGCGCGTTGTCGTGCCGGAATTCCCCGTATCCAGTGTCTCTGACGGTGCCTGAAGCCCATGCAGCCCTTTCCCGTGCACAACAACGGTGTCCGCCCCGCGATCCTCCTCTATATCGATTCCGAGCTGTCGGAAGCATGAGATAGTCGAAAGGCAGTCCGCGCTCATCAGGAAATGAGAGGCGCGCGTGTCTCCTTCTGCAAGCGCTCCAAGCATGATGGAGCGGTGGGAAATGGACTTGTCTCCCGGAACCTCTATTTCTCCGTGAAGGGCGCAAGCCCTCTCGATTTCTCTGATGCTCATATTCCATCCTCCTTGTCTGAGCCCGGCCATCCCATCGGACAGTTCAGCTCCCGATTCGGCCCTATCATCCTGCCTGCGGCGGTGAAAGCCAGCCTCAGAATGCTTATTCGTTCACCCATACAGTGTAGCGGTGGTGCCTGAGCAGCTCTGCGGCCTGGTGGCAGGCGTCTTCCTCATAGAACTCAATGGAAAGCGCGCCCTTCTCAAACTCACGGTTATGCACGATTCCGATGTTCTTGATCGAGATGGAATGAACGGCAAGAATGGTCGCGATGGTTGCGATGGCTCCGCTTTCATCGATCAGGTCGCAGTAGATCCGGTAGATCTTCTTGACCGGTCCGGAGGAAGAGAAGCTGAAAGAATCTCTGTAGTCCCGGGAGGACGCAAACATCTGATTGATGTAGGCGCCGTCACCGGTCACCATATGATCCCTTGCCTCCTCCATTTCCCGGATGAACTCGTCAAGGACCTTCGCGATATTGCCGGAATTGTCGACACAGATCTGCTCCCACATCTCGGGGGAGGAGGAGGCGATTCGTGTGATGTCCCGGAATCCGCCTGCAGCGATCATCTTCATATGCTCCTCCCGCCCGTCGAGCGTATGGACGGTGTTGACAAGTGAGGAGGCGATGACATGCGGAAGATGGCTGACCGCTGCCGTGATGTAGTCATGCTCCCGATAGTCCAGCACAAGCGGAAGTGCCTTCAGCGACTGAACAAGCTGATAATAGCGTTCTGTCCATTCTTCGGGAACACGCTTTCCCGGCGTCAGGATGTAGTATGCATTTTCAAACAGATGATCGTTGCCGCTCTCAAAGCCGGTTTTCTCGGAGCCGGTCATCGGATGACCGCCGATAAACTGATTGTCCAGCCCCAGCCGCTCGACTTCCTGATGAATGCCCGTCTTGACAGAGCCGACATCTGTGAGAATGGTCTTCTTTCCAAGAACGGTCCGGATCTCCGACAGCATGCGGATGTTTGTGATGACCGGCGCACACAGAAAAATATAGTCGCAGCCGCGAAACAGCTCGTCGGACGGCGATGTGCAGATCTCATCAAGCACCCCTGCCTCCCGCGCCTCCATGGAGGTTTTCTGTGTCCTTGTGTAGGCGCAGATTGTGCATGCCGGATCCAGTTTCTTCAGATTTCTTGCAAGCGACCCGCCAATCAGGCCCAGGCCGATAAAACCGTACTTCATCGCATTACCACTCCTGTCAGATGATTCTGTATCCCGCTCAGTATGCCATAAACAGGCGGAGGAATCAATCAAGTTGGACTTTCTGAAAGAGTCAGTTCTGGCGTATAATAGGCAGATAAAGATCGAATCTGCCAAGATCCGCATCCGGCAGCCGGCTGCATCAGGATCAGCTAAGATGGGGCATATCGATCTTTCGCGTCATGCGTGCTATGGAAAACAGACAGGGAGACGACGTATGAATACTCAGGAAAAATTTGAGCTTGTCTACAACAACTTCAAACTTCACTTTTACAGAGAAATCTTCCACAAGATCCAGGGGCGGGAGACATCCCTCACGACCGTGGAGACATTCTGTATGGAAGTCATCTATGCGCTTGGCCGCCCGACCATCAGCGAGTTCGGCTCGTTCATCGGACTCTCGACCCCGAATACAGCCTATAAAATTGCGAATCTGGTCAAAAAAGGGTACCTGAAGAAGGTCCAATGTCCGGATGACAAGCGGGAATACCGGCTGGAGGTGACGCAGCGCTACATGGACTACTACAATATCAGCGCTTCCTATATGAACAACGTCATCGGCCATGTACAGGAAAAGATGACCCCTGAGGAGATCCACGGCTTTGACAGAAGCCTGGAGGTGATCTACGCCGAGCAGATGGAAGAGACGCCGCTTCCGGACGGACATCTGCCGGCCTCCCTATCGGATGAGTGAGCGTATTACAGATACATGATTCAGGATCCCTGCTGCAGGCTGGTCCCTCATAAGCTCTGGTGCATGGCACCGGAGCTTTTTTCATGTACTTTTTAAAATACGCGGATTGACAGACAGGATTGGGTGAATTATGATTAGCGACGTATTTAGATAAATATATTTAGTTAAAAAAGTTATTGCTACAGACATTTCTATGGGAGGTACCGTTATGACGCTGGATGGAGTGAAGGAAGTCATTGATGAGACGCTGAAATACAGCGGGGATGTGACGACGGATACGAAGCTGAAGGGCGATCTGATCATGGACTCGCTGGACGGTGTGGAGCTTGTCATGGCGCTTGAGGAAAAGTTTGGTGTCGAGATCCCGAACGAAGACATGGCAAACCTGGAGACGGTCGGCGATATTGTCACATATATCGACAAAAAGGCACAGAAGGGCTGAGAAGAAAACCGTGATGGAACTGGAACTGACAGATATCGAACGAATCATTGCCCTGTTTGAGCGTTCAGATCTTTCCGAGCTGGACCTGAAGAACAATGGGCAGCGGCTCCGGCTGAAGAAAGCGGGCGCCTCCGCAATCGGTCAGGAGGCGGCGTCGGGAGATTCCTCGAACCCCGCAGGCGAAGCTGAGGCGGCCTGTGCCGCAAAGACGAAGAATCACCTCCGTGACAGCGGCTGCATTGAAAAAGACGGCCGGCCGGATGTGCCTGCGGGTGGGATGACAGCTGCCGAGCTGAAGGCTCCGCTCACAGGCGTCTTTCATACAAAAAATCCGGATGGGGGACTGGTCTATGCCGAACCTGGTAAAAAAGTGCAGAAGGGCGAGACCGTCGGACTGATGGAAGCCATGAAGATGATGAGCGAAATCAAAGCACCTGTTAGCGGGACAATTGTATCTGTCGAAGTCGGGGACGCTGATTTCTGCGAGTATGGAAAGGTTCTGATGTTGATTCAGCCAGATGAGGACATGTGATGTTCCGGAGAATTCTGATTGCAAACAGAGGCGAAATCGCTATGAGGCTGATCCGCTGCATGAAGGAAATGGGAATCGAAAGCGTCCTTGCGTATTCCGCGGAGGATGCCGATTCTCTTCCGGTTCAGATGGCAACGGAGTCGGTCTGCATCGGACCGGCCGCTGCATCGGCAAGCTACCTCAACCAGGCCGCCCTTGTGGAGGCCGCGAAGGCTGCTTCCTGTGACGCTGTTCATCCGGGGTACGGATTTCTGTCCGAGAATGCTGATTTCGCGGCGCTTGTCCGGGAAAACGGAATGGCCTTCATAGGTCCGGATCCTGAAACCATCCGTCTGATGGGGGACAAGGAAAAAGCCCGGGAGCTGATGAAGAAAAACGGTATTCCGACCGTTCCCGGATCTGACGGTCTGGTCGATACGGCGGATGAAGCCGTCCGGGTGGCAGACAGCCTTGGCTATCCGGTGCTGGTCAAGGCATCGGCCGGAGGCGGCGGCCGGGGAATGCGGCGTGCTTCCTGCCGGGACGAGGTCATGGCGGCATATCAGGATGCCCGCGCAGAGGCGCAGGCTGCCTTCGGCGACAGTTCTGTGTATCTTGAGAAGGAAATCGTTCGCCCGCACCATATCGAGTTTCAGATTCTTGCAGACCGGTATGGCGGCATCGTTCAGCTTGGTGAACGGGACTGCTCCATGCAGCGCCGCCGCCAGAAGATGATCGAGGAGGCCCCGGCGGGCTGTCTGACGCCAAGGCTGCGGGCAAAGATGGCCAAAGCTGCCATCGCAGCAGCAAAGGCATCCGGATACGTCAGTGCCGGAACAGTCGAGTTTGTCGTTGATCAGCAGGGAAACTTCTACTTCATTGAAATGAACACTCGCATCCAGGTTGAGCACTGCGTGACGGAGATGGAGACGGGGATTGACCTTGTGCGGGAGCAGATCCGCATTGCAGCCGGAATGAAGCTTTCGGTCCGTCAGACGGACATACATCCGGCGGGACATACAATCGAGGTCCGGATCAATGCGGAGGACCCGCAGCAGGCATTTGCGCCGTCCCCGGGGACCATTTCGTTTGCACACTTTCCGGGCGGAGGCGGCGTGCGGATTGAGAGCGCCGCCTACAGCGGCTCACGTGTCAGCCCGTTCTATGATTCGATGATCGCGAAGCTGATTGTACACGCTCCCGGCCGCCAGGAGGCCATCCACAAGATGCGGGCGGCGCTCGAGGAACTGACGATCGAAGGCGTCCGCACTAATATCGACTATCTGTACCTGATGATGTTCCAGCGGGACTATCTGCTAGGTCAGTTTGATACCTCGTTCATCGAGGAAAACACAGAGAAAATTCTGAAGTGGGAGAAGGCATGCCGGAAGAAAGCGGGACTGACCGGCTGAATCGCAGGACAGTCCCGTCCACCATCTGAAAGGAGGTGCGGCTTGTGGGAGAAAATCCGTTTGAACGAAAGAGAGCCATCCTGCTCGCCTACAGAGAGCAGCGTGCCCGCGGTCGAAAATATGCGCACGTGGGGTTGAAACTCAGACGACTCATGGATCCGGAATCTTTCACAGAACTCTGGCAGGATCTTGAGACACAGGATCCGCTTCACTTTCCCGGATACCGGGAGAAGCTGACAGACAACCAGCAGCGGACGGGTGCCAGGGACGCTCTGATGTGCGTAAAGGGCACGATCGGCTCCTTCCCCGTGGTCTGCTGCGAGCTTTCGGCATCCTTTCTGATGGGAAGCATGGGGAGCGTTGTCGGAGAGAAGATAGCGCGGGCAGCGAAAACGGCCGATCAGGACAAATGCCCGCTGATCATCATATCCGCAAGCGGCGGCGCCCGCATGCAGGAGGGCATGTATGCGCTTTTTCAAATGGAGAAGACCGCGGCCTCCATCCGGCGTTTCCAGAAGCATGGAGGCCTGTTCATATCGATTCTGACAGATCCGACGATGGGCGGAGTGAGTGCCAGCTTTGCAAGTCTCGGGGACGTGATTCTCGCGGAGCCGGATGCACTGATTGGCTTTGCCGGTCCCAGAGTCATCGCGCAGACCATTCACCAGAAGCTTCCGAAGGGTTTCCAGAAGGCGCAGTTCCAGCTGAACCATGGATTTGTCGACCGCATCGCAGAACCGGAGAAGATGCGGGATGAAGTCCTTCAGCTTCTCCGGTTCCATGCCAAAGAAGAAAAAGAACAGGCATCCGGTCAGCCGAAGATGGTGAAAACTACGGGATGTGGAGCGAGCCATAGCAGACGGCTGTCTGCCTATGAGCGTGTCCGGCTTGTCCGCTCGGAGGACCGTCCGAAGATCACCGACTATATAGCTGCTCTTTTCACTGATTTCACGGAGCTTTGCGGTGACCGCTGCGGAACGGAGGATCCGGCCATTCTGTGTGGGCTTGCCTTCTTTGGCTCACAGCCGGTCACCGTGATCGGCCACCGGAAAGGGAAGAATCTCAGGGACAGCCTTCGATACAATTTCGGGATGCCAGGTCCGGGCGGATACCGGAAGGCGCTTCGCATGATGCGGGAGGCGGAGAAATTCGGCCGGCCTGTCATCACCTTCATCGATACGCCCGGTGCTTATCCCGGGAAGGAAGCCGAGGAGAACGGCATCAGCAGTGCGATTGCGGAGAATCTGGCCGCGATGGCGGAGCTGTGTGTGCCGATTCTCTCGATCGTCACGGGGGAGGGAAGCAGCGGCGGAGCACTCGGGATCGGGGCAGGAGACCGCATCCTGATGCTGGAGAATGCGGTCTATTCCGTCCTCTCCCCTGAAGGCTTTGCAAGCATCCTCTGGAAGGATTCCAAACGGGCGGCTGAGGCCAGCGAGATCATGCAGATAACGGCGCCGGAGCTTCTTGAACGAGGCCTGATCGACGGCATCATCGAGGAGCCGGAGGGCGGCATCCAGAAGGATCCGGCTTCTTGCTACAGCCGGATGAAAGAGGCGATTGGAAGCTTTCTGTCTGACATGGAAAAAGCAGATGCCGATGAACTTACAGAGCGCAGGTACCAGAAGTACCGCTTATTTGAAGGCCCCCTTCGTCCGGCCTGCAGGGCTTCAGATGACGCTGTGATCAGACAAAAGAAGTCCTTTTCGTCCCTGCAGAAACAGGAGTCAGATATATGAGAGGATTCAGATTGATTGGAACAGGAATGGCGGTTCCGGGAATCCGATTTTCAAATGATGATTTTTCAGGCTGGCTTGACACATCAGATGCCTGGATCAGGCCCCGCACAGGAATCAAGGCCCGGTATTTCTGCCGTCAGCCGCAGGAACAGGTCCACTGCGGGAAGGGAACAGAAGACGCTGAGGCGCAATCCGGTCCGGTGCCGGAGAGCGCGTACGGCCCGGATTGCACGGCGACCCTGGCTGCATCGGCGGGAGAGGAAGCGCTGAAGAATGCGGGCGTCTCTCCCAGTGACATTGGCCTGATCATCTGCGCAACCTCGACGCCGTCAGAGGCGATGCCATCGACCGCCTGCCTCGTGCAGAAACGCCTCGGCATTCCCTCCGGAACTGCGGCGCTCGATCTGAACGCGGCCTGCACAGGCTTCATCTATGCCATGTCCGTCGCCTTCAGTCTCCTGCAGGCAGGTGCGGCCTCTGGCAGAATGTACGCACTTGTCATCGGAGCTGATGCGATGTCAGATATCCTGGACTTTCAGGATCGCAGCACCTGCGTCCTGTTTGGAGACGGGGCAGGGGCTGCTGTGATGAAGCTGGATGAGGAGAACCGCTATCCCTGTCATTTTCACCTGGGGGCAGAGGGAAACGACGAGGCACTTTTCTGCGAGAACGGAAAGCTCAGAATGGATGGCAAGGCGGTCTTTCGGTTTGCCGCCTCAAAAATCTTAGGGGAAATGGAGCAGCTGAATCAGAAGTCCGGCATCAAGCCGGATGAAATCACACATATTCTCTGCCATCAGGCAAACAGCCGGATCCTGGACTATGTGAAAAGGGCCCGCCATCTCAGAGATGAGCAGCTGTTCATGAATCTTGACCGGTTCGGGAACACCGGAGCGGCAAGTGTTCCGATCGCTCTGGCTGATATGAAACAGCAGGGCAGGCTGAAGACCGGAGACTCACTGTTTCTTGTCGGTTTTGGCGGAGGCCTGACCTGGGGCAGCATGTATCTGAAGGTGTAAGCAGCTTCTGTTGCAGCGTTCGGCAGCCCCATGGCAGCAAGGGCTTTGACGCTGTCCGCTCAGCTGCCTGCAGGAGCTGTTTCGCATGCCGGATAGAAGGAGGTCTGCATGCAGTATCTGAATGAAATACTCGGAATCAAATATCCATTTATACAGGGCGGAATGGCGAATGTCGCAACCGGTGCCTTTGCAGCCGCCGTATCCAATGCCGGCGCGCTCGGGATCATCGGCTCCGGCGGTATGAACGCGGAGAAACTTGAGGAGCATATCCGGATCTGCAAGTCTCTGACGGACAAGCCTTTCGGCGTCAACCTCATGCTCATGAACCCGGACACCCCCAGAATGGCGGAGCTTGTTGCCGGAAGCGGCGTCAAGGTGGTGACGACCGGCGCGGGAAGTCCGCAGAAATATGTGAAGATGTGGAAGGAGGCCGGTATTCTGGTGATTCCGGTCTGCGCAAGCGTCCTTCTGGCACAGCAGCTTGTCCGGGCAGGTGCCGATATGATCATCGCCGAAGGGACAGAGAGCGGCGGACATGTCGGGGAGATGACAACCCTGACACTTGTCCCGCAGATGGTAGACGGAGTAGATGTCCCGGTTATCGCCGCCGGCGGAATTGCGGACGGCAGGCAGCTTGCTGCCGCCTGTGCCCTCGGCGCAGTCGGCGTTCAGATGGGAACCTGTCTGCTTGTAAGTGAGGAATGTCCGATTCATGAGAATTATAAAGACGCTCTTCTGAAGGCAAAGGACAATGGGACGTGCGTGACCGGACGGATCAGCGGTTCACCGACCAGGATTCTGAAAAACCGGATGGCAAGAGACTATATCCGGCTGGAAAAACAGGGGGCCGATCGGATGAAGCTGGAGAAGTACACCCTCGGATCGCTTCGGAAGGCTGTCTTTGACGGCAATGTCGATGAAGGTTCCCTGATGGCGGGCCAGGACTGCGGACAGCTGAAGGAAATCCGGCCGCTCGAAGAGATCTTCCGGTCTCTGGCAGAGGAGGCGTCGGTCGTCATAAGAAAGCAGCAGGAAACGCTCCGCTGCCTGGGAGGGCTCGAATCATGAAGCTGGCCTTTCTGTTTGCCGGCCAGGGCAGCCAGCGCGAGGGCATGGGCGCTGATCTGTATGAGACATATCCGGCATTCCGGAGAACCCTTGACCGGGCAGCTGATGTTTACCATGCGGAATACCCTGATAGAAGAGATCTCAGGGATCTGATGTTCAGAGTGCCTCTTGAAGAATTGTCACGGACGCAGAACACACAGCCTGCGCTTGCGGCCTACGCCGCCGGCGTATGTGCCGTGCTGGCTGAGGCAGGCATCACCCCTTCTTATCTGGCAGGGCTCTCGCTCGGCGAGTACAGTGCGCTCTATGCCTCCGGCGTCCTGGATCTGGATACGCTGATCCGTCTGACCTCCTTCCGGGGCCGGGCGATGGAGCTGGCCGGGGCCGGTCAGCAGACGAAAATGTGTGCCGTCATCGGTCCGGATTCTGACACAGTGCAGAAGCTTTGTGAGCGTGTGGGCGATGAGAAAATCGGAACGGTTGAAATATCAAATTACAATACGCCTGTCCAGAACGTGATCTCGGGGGATGCGGCGGCTGTCACACGTGCGGAGGAACTGGTACGCAGCGAAGGGCTGGGACGATGCATGGAGCTGAGAGTCTCCGGTGCGTTCCATACCCACTTCATGAAGCCGGCCGCCGAGGCCCTGTCTGAATATCTCTGGACGGTCAGCCTTCACCCGATGCGCATCCCGGTTGTCATGAATGTTACAGGAAAACCCCTGCAGCAGAACAGCCAGCTGAAGGAGATGATGACACGGCAGGTGACAAACGGTGTCCGGATGGCCCAGTCCATTCTTTATCTGGCTTCGGAAGGAGTCGACACCATCATCGAAATCGGTCCCGGCAGGGTCCTGTCCGGTTTTGTCAGAAAGACCGTCAGCGGGATTGCAACCATGACGATCGATCGTGCCGCAGACCTGGATGATGTGCTGAAAACCTTTCAGCGTTCCTGAGGGAAAACCGTCGTCATTCCGTCTGCATGGCAAATCCGTGCACGAACAGGAAAACAGCGAAGTCATTGAGAGGAGAACCAGAACCATGGCGAATATTCATCCGGATGAAATGCCTGTCGAAGCCAGCCGTCTGAACGGTCTGACGTCTGCAGCCGGCAGACAGGAAGGCCAGCCGGACAGCTTCGGCAGTCTGAGAGGCCAGACAGCTGTCGTCACAGGCGGCGGCCGGGGGATCGGAAGAGCCATCTGCCTTGAGCTTGCCAGGGCAGGCGCCCATGTCGTCATCGGGTACGGACACAACCGGCAGGAGGCGGAGGAGACGGCGGACGCCTGCCGCAGACTTGGCCCGGATGCAAGAATCGTGGAGGCGGATGTTTCAGACCCGGTTTCCTCAAAAAGACTGATTGATGAAGCCTTCAAGATTCATGGACGGCTGGATATTCTGGTCAACAACGCCGGGATCACGAAGGACACCCTTGCCCTCACAATGAAGATGGAGGATTTTGACCGTGTGCTGAAGGTCAATCTGTATGGGGCATTTTCCTGTTCTCAGGCAGCCGCGAAGTATATGCTGAGAGCCCGGTACGGCCGAATCATCAGCATCTCGAGCATCGTAGGTCTTCACGGCAATGCCGGGCAGACCAACTACGCTGCGAGCAAGGCCGGTATCATCGGCATGACGAAATCGCTTGCAAAAGAGCTGGCCTCCCGAAGCATCACCGTCAATGCCGTCGCCCCGGGCATGATCGATACACAGATGACGGAGGCTATGTCCGGTATGGCACAGTCTGTCATGAAAGCACAGATACCTGCCGGTTATGCCGGAAGGCCTGAGGATGTCGCCGCCGCCGTCCATTTTCTGGCCCTTCCGCAGGCAGGCTACATCACAGGACAGGTGCTCGGTGTGGACGGCGGCATGGGTGCATGAAGGAATGATCGCATCTGACCGTATCTGCATTCGGACATTCACAAGCGCGGAGGTATTTGGAAACAGATCAGTCAGGTCAGTTCAGGAAGGAGAATCAGGATGAGCAGAAGGGTGGCTGTCACAGGGCTCGGAATTGTGTGTCCGATCGGAAATTCAACGGAGGATGTCATGAACAGTGTCCGGAATGGACGATGCGGCATCGCCCCGATCACCCGGTACGACACCTCTTATCAGAAGGTGAAGCTCGCCGGCGAGGTGAAAGACCTGAAGATCGATGCTTACATTGACCCGTCCGAGGCCAGAAAGATGGACCTTTACACGCAGTATGCACTGTGTGCAGCCATCCAGGCCGTCAGGGACAGCGGTCTTTCATTTGAGGAGGAAGACAGGCAGAGATGCGGCGTGATCCTCGGCACCGGAATTGGCGGAATCGAGACCATCGAACAGCAGCAGGTTCGCGGTGAGAAGCATGGCTTTGACAGGGTCAATCCCTTTTTTATCCCGAGAGCCATCAGCAATATGTCTGCCGGCCATGTCGCGCTGCGCTTCGGACTCAGAGGAATCTGCGAGACAACCGTAAGTGCATGCGCAAGCTCCGCAAATGCCATCGGCGAAGCGTATCTCAAGGTGAAGGAAGGCCGTGCGGAAATCTGTCTGACCGGAGGCTCGGAGGCTGCCGTCACACCGCTGAGCATCGGCGGGTTCACTTCCCTTCAGGCCCTCTCTCTTTCGCAGGATCCGGCCCGGGCCTCCATCCCGTTTGACAAGGAGCGCAATGGCTTTGTGATGGGAGAGGGCGGAGCCGTGCTTGTCCTTGAGGAATATGAGCATGCCAGAAGGAGAGGCGCACATATCTACGGCGAAATCACAGGCTATGGCGCAACCTGTGACGCCTACCACATCACTTCCCCAGATCCTGATGCAAAGGAAGCTGCAGCCTGCATCCGTCTGGCGATGGAGGAAGCAGGGCTTTCGCCGGAGGATGTCGACTACATCAATGCACACGGGACCTCCACGCATCTGAACGATTCCTGCGAGACGAAAGCGATCCGGGCAGTCTTCGGCGATGCGGCAGACCATCTGAAGGTCAGCTCGACCAAGTCCATGACCGGACATATGCTTGGCGCAGCAGCAGCGGTTGAGGCTGTCATCACGTTGCTTGCGATGGAGGAAGGCTTTGTCCCGCCGACCATCGGCCTGAGAGTGCCGGATCCGGAATGCGACCTGGACTATGTTCCGGAAACAGGATATTCCTGCCCGATCCGCAATGCGCTGTCGGAATCATTTGGTTTTGGAGGACATAACGTCTGCCTGGCGTTCCGAAGGGAGGACAAGGCCTGAATCCGTCCCGCCGCAGCAGTCACATCTCGGGCAGACTTATGGCAGATTATGAAGCAGACGTATTTACCAGCAGCAAGGAGGCCTTCCGATGCAGCTTGACATCAGACAGATTCAGCAGATTCTTCCACATCGTTATCCGTTTCTTATGATTGACAAGGTAACGGACTGTCAGCCGGGGAAAAGTGCGGACGCCATCCGCTGCGTCAGCGCCAACGAGATGCAGTTCATGGGACATTTTCCGGCTTATCCGGTGATGCCGGGTGTCTTGATAATAGAGGCGATGGCGCAGACCGGAGCGGTCGCCCTCCTCACCATGCCGGAGAATGCCGGAAGGCTTGTCTTCTTCGGCGGCATAAAGAACGCCAGGTTCCGCCGGCAGGTTGTACCGGGAGATGTCCTCGAGATACACTGTGAGCTGACAAAGATGAGAGGCCCTGCCGGCTTCGGGACCGCCGTCGCAACGGTAAACGGCGAGCGGGCAGCGGAGGCGGAGCTTTCCTTTGTCGTGGGAGACGCCCCCGCGGTCTGACTGTTCAGTATCATCATCCGCCCGTCCGGTATCTGCTTCAGGCAGGCATGTTGCCGAAGAGAGAATGCGTTTTGCCTGTTCATTTCTTGTTCAATACTGTAAATATTGGATAGAAATGCTTGCAAACATCCATGTGCTTTAGTACAATGTGTTCATATGGGTTACATCCCACAATACGAGCACGGAGGAAAAACTTATGAATGTTTACACCACTGACAAAATACGCAACGTTGTTCTGTTAGGTCACGGTGGAGCAGGGAAGACAAGCCTTCTGGAAGCGATGGCATACCTGACCGGTATTACTTCCAGGCTCGGCTCTGTCGCGGACGGCACCACCCTGAGCGATTTTGATAAAGAAGAGCAGAACCGTAAGTTCTCAATCAATACCTCGATGGCTCCGATCATCTGGAATGACTGCAAGATCAATGTTCTTGATACCCCCGGGTATTTCGATTTCATCGGCGAGGTGGAGGAGGCTGTCGCTGCGGCTGACGCGGCGGTCATCGTTGTCAACGGCAAGAATGGTGTCGAGGTCGGTACACAGAAGGCATGGGAACTCTGTGAAAAGTACCATCTTCCGCGGATGTTCTACGTTTCGAACATGGACTTTGACAACGCCTCGTACAGAAAGATCGTCGAGACGCTGACCGACCTTTACGGCAAGAAGATTGCCCCGATGTACCTTCCGATTCGTGAGAATGAGAAGTTTGTCGGCTATGTCAACGTCGTCAAGCAGCGCGCACGCCGCTACGTGGACAAGCAGAACAAGGTGGAGTGCGAGATTCCCGATTATCTGAAGGATTACCTCGCTAACTACCGTGACACGATGCTGGAGTCCGTCGCCGAGACGAGCGAGGCCTTCATGGACCGCTATTTCAACGGAGAAGAGTTCACGGAGGCGGAGATTGTGTCCGCCCTCAAGGCGAATGTCTCCACCTGTGACATGGTGCCTGTCACAATGGGCGCCAGCGTCAACCTCCAGGGCATCATGATTCTTCTTGACGATATCATCAGCTATTTCCCGAGCCCGAAGGAACGCCAGATCGCCGGAGTCAGCCTGAAATCGAATGAGATCTTCCAGGCGGACTATGACTTCTCGAAGGCGAAGAGTGCGTTTGTCTGGAAGACAATCGTTGATCCGTTCATCGGCAAGTATTCGATGATCAAGGTGGCCTCAGGATCGCTTCGTCCGGACGATATGCTGTTCGATACGGAGAATCAGAATGAATTCCGCGCCGGCAAGCTCTATGTGTTTGAGGGCAGCAAGCCGACCGAGGTATCCGAGCTGATGGCCGGGGACATCGGTGCACTCTCCAAGCTGGATGTCGACACCCGCGACAGCATTTCCACCAAGGCGAACCCGGTCCAGTATGGTAAGTTCGAAATCTCAACTCCTTACACCTATAAGAAATATGTGGCAGTGACAAAGGGCGAGGAGGACAAGGCAGCGCAGGGTCTCTCGAAGCTCGCGCAGGAAGACCAGACGCTTCGTGTCGTCAACGATGCGGAGAATCATCAGACGCTTCTCTACGGGATCGGTGACCAGCAGCTTGAGGTTGCGGCCAGCAAGCTTCTGAACAAGTACAAGGTAAAAATCGCGCTTGAGAAGCCGGCGGTTGCGTACCGCGAGACGATCCGGAAGACATCCGATGTCGACAGCAAGTACAAGAAGCAGTCCGGCGGACATGGCCAGTATGGTCACGTCAAGATGAAGTTTGAACCGTCGGGGGATCTGGAGAAGCCTTATGTCTTTGAGCAGATTGTGGTCGGCGGATCCGTTCCGAAGAATTACTTCCCGGCAGTCGAGAAGGGAATTGCAGAGTCTGTCCTGAAGGGACCGATGGCCGGATACCCGGTTGTCGGGGTCAAGGCGGTCCTGTACGATGGCTCCTACCATCCGGTCGATTCATCCGAGCAGGCCTTCAAGACCGCAGCCAGCATGGCCTTCAAGAAGGGCTTCATGGAAGCGGGGCCGGTCCTGCTTGAACCGATTGCTTCCCTGAAGGTCACGGCACCTGATAAGTATACCGGCGACATCATGGGCGATCTCAACAAGAGACGCGGCCGCGTGCTTGGCATGAACCCTGATCACAAGGGGAACACGATCGTGGAGGCAGATGTCCCGCAGAGCGAGCTGTACGGCTACTGCACGACGCTTCGTTCCATCACCGGCGGAGCAGGAAGCTTCGAGTATACGTTCGCCCGCTATGAGCAGGCGCCTGCGGATGTTCAGGAGAAAGAAATCGAAGCGAGGGCAGAGGAAGCAGCAAAGTAAATCTTGTAATTTAAAATTACCGTGTGTTATAATGCGGATGTTGATTTCCGCTTGCGTTTCGGGCACTGGACACTGTTTTGTAGATTCCACGACCGGGATCGCGTTGCAGTGGGAAGAGTGATTTCGTTCGTATAAGGAGGCATCATTATGAAGCATATTCAGACCCTCAGCACCAGATCTCTTCAGCAGTCTCTTAAGAAGGGCGGATGCGGCGAGTGCCAGACATCCTGCCAGTCTGCATGCAAGACCAGCTGCACGGTCGGCAACCAGACCTGCGAGCAGATGAAGAAGAACTGACGGGAGCGTCATTTCCATTCTAGGCTGATTCAAGATGTATTATGACAGGCTGTCGCAGATAGGACCTGCGGCAGCCTGTTCTGTGATAACAGGGAAGAGGAGTACAAGCTTTTGGTTCATCAGTATCATAACAACGGATATAACATCGCCCTGGATGTAGACAGCGGAAGCGTTCACATTCTGGACGATCTCAGCTATCAGCTGATTGCTGAACTTGAAAAAAACAGAGCGCTGACCGACGAGGAGCTGACCGGGATGTTCGGGGACAGATATGACCCTTCGGACATACGGGAGGCGCTCTCTGAGATTCACGGCCTTGAGTCGGCCGGGCAGCTCTTCACAGAAGATATCTACAAGAACGCTGTCATCGATTTCAAAAACAGACCGACCGTCGTCAAGGCACTCTGCCTGAATATCGCGCACGACTGTAATCTGGCATGCAAGTATTGTTTCGCAGAGGAAGGAGAATATCACGGAAGACGGGCGCTCATGAGCTATGAGGTCGGCTGTCAGGCGCTCGATTTTCTCGTCGCTCACTCCGGCAACAGACACAACCTGGAGGTTGACTTCTTCGGGGGCGAGCCTCTGATGAACTGGGAGGTTGTCAAAAAGCTGGTCGCATATGGAAGGTCACTTGAAAAAAAACATGACAAGCACTTCCGTTTCACGATCACGACAAACGGCGTTCTTCTGAACGACGAGGTCATGGAATTCTGCAACCGCGAGATGGACAATGTTGTCATGAGTCTGGACGGAAGGCAGGCTGTTCATGATCACATGCGTCCGTTCCGGAACGGCAAGGGCAGCTATGAGCTGGTCGTCCCGAAGTTCCAGAAGTTTGCGGCACAGAGAAAGGCACTCGGAAAACAGTATTACATCCGTGGAACCTACACACACTACAATCTCGATTTTGCCAGGGACGTCATTCATTTTGCGGATCTCGGATTCGATCAGCTCTCGATGGAGCCTGTTGTCGCCCCGGCTGATGCGGATTACGCCATCCGCCCGGAGGATATCCCGGTTCTGAAGGAGCAGTATGACCTCCTGGCCCGGGAGATGATCCGCCGTGAGAAGGAGGGAAGAGGGTTTATCTTCTTCCACTTTATGATTGACCTGACGGGCGGTCCGTGCGTCTACAAGCGCCTCTCCGGCTGCGGCTCCGGAACGGAATACCTTGGTGTCACGCCCTGGGGAGACCTGTACCCGTGTCACCAGTTTGTCGGGAATGAGCAGTTTCTCCTCGGCAACGTAAAAGACGGCATTGTCCGGACGGACATCGTTGACAGCTTCAAGTGCTGCAATGTCTATTCCAGAAAGGAATGCCGCACCTGCTTTGCGCGGTACTATTGCAGCGGCGGCTGCGCAGCGAATTCATGGAATTTCCATAACCGGATTGATGATGTATACGAGATCGGCTGCGAGCTGGAGAGAAAGCGGGTTGAATGTGCCATTATGATCAAGGCAGCCCTTGCGGGCAGTCCGGAATCATAAAGATAAAAAGCAAAGGAGTCATACCAATGAGCAAGAAGAAGGCAAGAATCATTCTGATCCTTCTGGCAGCTTCCCTGGTCCTTCTGCTCTACACTGCGTTTATCGGGTGGGGACCGACCGGGACAGGTGCCATGAAAAACATCAAGCTGGGTCTTGATCTGGAGGGCGGCGTGTCTGTCACTTATCAGGCAAAGGAAGACAACCCTTCAGCCGAGGACATGGCAGACACCGTGTACAAGCTCCAGAAGCGTGTCGACGCGATCTCGACGGAGGCGCATGTCTACCAGGAAGGATCGAACCGGATCAACATCGAGATTCCCGGTGTCTCCAACGCAGAGGAGATCCTCGCCCAGCTGGGAAAGCCAGGCTCTCTGAAGTTTGAGCTTTCGGACGGAACCGAAATTCTGGACGGTTCTCATATTGAGTCCGCGGAAGCCGCTTCCACCAGAGACAACATGAATAACACCAAATACGTTGTCGAGGTTACCTTTGACAAGAAAGGTGCGAAGGCATTCGGCGATGCGACAACTAAGAATGTCGGAAAGCCGATTTCCATTGTCTACGATGGAGAGACGATCAGTTCCCCGGTTGTGCAGCAGGCCATCACAGACGGGAAGTGCGAAATTTCAGGCAACTTCACGCTGGATTCCGCCAAGGAGCTGGCCTCTTCCATCCGTATCGGCTCTCTTTCCCTGGAGCTGGAGGAAATCCGCTCGCAGGTTGTCGGCGCACAGCTCGGGCAGCAGGCTCTGAAGACCTCTCTGATCGGAGGCATCATCGGCGTCATCTGTGTCATGATCATCATGATCCTTGCCTACAAGGTTCCGGGCATTGTCGCTTCCTTCGCCCTTCTTCTCTACACGGCGCTGGATCTCGTTGCCATGAACGCCTTTGACATGACGCTGACGCTTCCGGGGATTGCAGGTGTCATCCTGTCAATCGGTATGGCAGTCGATGCAAACGTCATCATCTATGCCCGCATCCGCGAGGAGATTGCAAACGGCAACTCTGTCCGTTCTGCCATTGACACCGGATTCCGCAAGGCCCTGTCCGCTATCATCGATGGCAATGTCACCACACTGATCGCATGCCTGGTTCTTTACATCATGGGAACAGGCTCTGTGAAGGGCTTCGCCGAATCCCTGGCACTTGGTATTTTCCTGTCCATGTTTACGGCGCTCTTCGTGTCCAAGTGGATTGTTCAGTCCTTCTATGCGCTTGGCATGTCCGATCCGAAGTATTTCGGAAAGATGATCGCGATCAAGCGGCTCAACATGGTCGGGCGCAGGAAGCTTTTCTTCACGATCGCTCTGATCGCAATCCTGACCGGCCCTGTCGCCTGCATCGCAAATCATGCTGCAGGAAGAGGGGCTCTGAACTTCTCGATGGAGTTCCGCGGCGGAACCTCCACAGATGTGACGTTCAAGGATTCCTATGACATCAATGCCATCGATACAAAGATCAAGCCTGTCATTCAGAAGGTGATCGGGGAGGCGGAGGTGCAGGCACAGAAGGTTGCCGGCGGCAATGAAATCATCTTCAAGACCCGCACGCTGAGCAATGACGAACGCCAGAAGCTTTCTGACGCTCTCGACAAGGAATTCCCGATCGATACGTACAAGGACAACGCCGGTGAGCAGGCAAAGGCCATCAGCTTTGAAACAATATCCGGAACCGTTTCAAATGAGATGAGAAGAGATGCAATCGTTGCGGTCATCATCGCGGTCGTCTGCATGCTGATCTACATCTGGTTCCGTTTCTCGGATCTGCGCTTTGCCTCCTCGGCAATCATCGCCCTGATCCACGACGTGCTGGTCGTGTTTGCAAGCTATGCCATCACACGGATCTCGGTCGGCGGTACCTTCATCGCGGTTATGCTGACAATCGTCGGTTATTCGATCAACTCCACGATCGTCATCTTCGACCGTGTCCGCGAGAATCTGAAGAGCCGCGACAAGTATGAATCGCTTGAGGCTCTGGTAGATGACAGCATCACCTCCACCATGACGCGAAGCATCTACACCTCGCTGACAACATTTGTCACCGTCTTCTTCCTGTACATCGTCGGTGTGCCTTCGATCAAGGAATTCTCACTTCCGCTGATCGTCGGTGTCATTGCCGGAATGTACTCCTCCGTGTGCCTGACCGGAGCGATGTGGTACACGATGCGGATCCGTAAGGACAAGAAGGACCAGGCAGCTGCGCAGTCCGCTGCAGCCGCAAAGGCAGCCGGCAAAATTACTGCGAGCAAGAAAAAGAAAAAGCATGTCCCACAGTCCTGAATCCTGACTGACAAATCATTTTCAGGCTGCCGGTAGACAGCTGGAATGAGCCTGCGGCTCCCCCGCGCTGCGCCATACGCACCGGGAGGCCGCAGGCCTTTTTTGACTTTGTTTTATCAGACGCAGAAAGGTGGATGACAGTGGAAAAATGGTTCGAAATCCGGAAATCCGGAGATTTCATCAAAATGGGAAAGCAATTCGGTATTGATCCGATGGCAGCAAGGGTCATGCGGAACCGTGGAATTGAGAGCGAAGCGGATGCCGGACGTTATCTGTACGGGTCGCTCCAGGATCTCGACAGTCCCGCCGGGCTGGATGGGATTGACAGGGCGTCGGACATCATCCTGGAGAAAATCCGGCAGCATAAACCGATCCGTGTCATCGGAGACTATGATATCGATGGTGTCTGCGCGACCTGCATCCTTGTGGAGGGGCTTTCAGCCCTCGGCGGCGATGTTTCCTATGATATTCCCGAGCGGCTTTCCGACGGCTATGGTCTCAATGTCCGCCTGGTGAAAGAGGCCATCCGGGATGGGATCGATACACTGATCACGGTCGATAACGGGATCTCTGCCTTGTCCCAGATTCAGCTTGCAAAGGACGCCGGCATGACGGTCATTGTGACAGACCATCATTCGCAGCCTTACCGGGAGGAGGACGGCGTCCGGCTCTGGCTGAAACCATCCGCAGATGTTGTCATCGATCCGAACCTGCACGACTGCAGATATCCGAACAAGGCACTCTGCGGCGCAGGGGTTGCGTGGAAGCTCCTCTATATGATGGAAGCCCGCCTCCAGACATCAAAAGGAAGCCTTCCATCTCCGGAAGGCTGTCCGCTGACAATGAAGCTTCTCCCGTTTGCTGCATTTGCGACGGTCGGAGATGTCATGGACCTGAAGGGAGAGAACCGGATTCTTGTCAAAACAGGGCTCCGTCTCCTGGAAAAATCGGATAATATCGGGATGAGAGCGCTCATATCAGCCTGCGGGCTCCAGGGTCGGGCTCTTTCGGCCTATCACATCGGCTTTGTACTGGGCCCCTGTATCAACGCCGGCGGAAGACTGGAGACAGCACACGAGGCAGTGGCACTTTTCCTATCCGGGGACGCGCAGAAGGCCCGCCTGCTCGCAGAGCATCTCTGCAGCCTCAACCAGGAGCGAAAGGAGCTGACCGACAGGGGAGTTGTACAGGCCATGGCGGAAGCAGAGAGTGAACCTCTTTCATCCGATAAGGTCCTCGTGATCTATCTGCCGGGGACACACGAATCCATCGCGGGCATCATCGCCGGGAAAGTGAGAGAGCGCAGTGGCAAGCCATGCTTTATTCTGACAGATGCCCAGGAAGAAGGCCTGTTAAAGGGAAGCGGCCGCTCGATTGCGGAATACTCGATGTATGATGAGCTGGTAGGCTGCAGCGATCTGCTTGAAAAATTCGGCGGACACCCGATGGCGGCTGGTTTATCCCTCCGGGCAGAGAATCTGGAAGAGTTCCGCAGAAGGCTCAATGAAGCCTGCACACTGACAGAAGAGGATCTCGCTCGAAAAGTCATGCTGGACGCGAGACTTCCGCTTTCGTACATTTCCGAAGGACTCGTTGAAAGCCTGAAGCTTCTGGAACCCTTTGGAAAAGGGAATGAGCGTCCTCTATTCGGGGAGCAGAACCTCTCTCTTCTTTCCTGCAGGGTGCTGGGAAAACGAAGAAATGTACTGAAGCTTGCGGTTGCATCCGGTACCCGGCGCATGAGCGCAGTCTGTTTCTGTGACGCGGACAGTCTGCTCCAAAGACTCTCTGCAAAGGGCGGCGAGGACGAAGTGAAGAAGCTGATGGCAGGCCTTCCAAACAGTCTGCATGTGACGGCTGCCTTCTACCCGGAAGTGAACGAATACCGCGGAAACAGAGAAATTCAGATATGCATCACGAACATGAAATAGACATGTCTGACGTCTGTTCATGTCTGTGAAAAGTTTGACAATCAGTGCCTGAGAGAGTACGATAGAAAAGATACTGAGGGAGCCGACTGGTGTCTGAAAAATAGTTCGGCTTTTATCATGAGAAAGGAGAAAGACAGCACATATGGGTGAAATCACACAATACAGCTATTTCCCCGGATGTACGCTGAAGACCAAGGCCAGGGATCTTGACCGTTATGCCAGATCCTGTGCGGCGAAGCTCGGCGCAGAGCTTGTCGAGCCGGAGATGTGGCAGTGCTGCGGCGGTGTCTATCCGCTTGGCTCTGACGAGATCGGGAACAAGCTGTCCTCTGTGAGGGCGCTGAACGATGCCAAGGAACATGGCCTGGAGCTCGTAACCGTCTGTTCCGCCTGCTACCATGTCATCAAGCGGGTGAATGATGATATGGCCAATGTTCCGGATATCCAGACGCGTGCGAACAACTACGCGCAGTTCGATGAACCCTACAGGGGAGAGACGAAGGTTCTGCATTATCTGGAGCTCCTCCGCGACCGGATCGGTTTTGACAAGGTGAAGGAAGCGGTGACAAAGCCGCTGACCGGGAAGAAGATCGGAGCGTACTATGGCTGCCTTCTGCTTCGTCCGTCAAAGATCCTTCAGTTTGATGATCCGGAGAATCCTTCCATCATGGAAGACTTCATCAGCGCCGTCGGCGCGACACCGGTCCGTTACCAGATGCGGAATGAATGCTGCGGCGGCTACCGTTCGATGGAAAACCGTGCACTTTCCGACAAGCTCGTCGGCAAAATTTTCACAGACGCAAAGAACGCCGGCTGTGAGGAGCTGATCACCGCCTGTCCGCTCTGCTGGTACAACCTGAACCAGTACCAGGGGCCGGACAAACTCCCGGTCCGCTACATGACCGAGGTTCTCGCGGAGGCGCTTGACCTTCTGGAAGCGAAGCCGGATCCAGCTGAGCTTGACGGCGTTTCCTGTGCATGTATGCACGAAGCCGGAAAGGAGGCCTGAAGATGACTCCTGATGAAAGATTGATCAGAGACGAGATTCTCACAATCTCGGAAGTCGATGTGACAAAGTGCATGCATTGCGGCAAGTGCTCTGCTTCCTGCCCGGCCTACGATGTGATGGACATCAAGCCGCACCAGTTCCCGAGCTATATGGCTCACGGTGAGATCCGCGAGCTGATGAATTCCACAACGATCTGGGAATGCCTTGGGTGCTCCACCTGCATTGAGAGATGCCCGAGGAATGTCAAGCCGGGCAAGCTCATCGATGGTGTCCGCCAGGCTGTCATACGTCAGCGCGGCGGTTCCCACCTGTACCCGGAACAGATTCCGGCTATGGTCGACCCACAGATGCCGCAGCAGCTGCTCGTCAGCGTACTGCGCAGAGAGAGAAAGTAAGCGGAGGTGAAATCAGGTGCAAAGAATCGGTGTATTTGTCTGTCACTGCGGCACAAACATCGCCGCTACGGTTGATGTTTCCAAAGTCGCCGAGGCAGCCAAACATGAGCCGGGCGTGGTCTATGCCGTTGATTACACATATATGTGTTCCGAGAACGGTCAGAATCTGATCGCCCAGGCAATCAAGGATTACGGTCTTACCGCAATCGTGGTCTGCTCCTGCTCTCCGCGTATGCATGAGGCTACATTCCGTGCCGTTGCCGAGAAGGCCGGCATCAACCCGTTCATGGTAGAGATCGCCAACATCCGTGAGCAGTGTTCCTGGGTCCACAAGGATATGGAGGAAGGAACACCGAAGGCGATCACGCTGATGAAGACAGCTGTCGCAAAGGTCAATCTGGACAGCCCGCTCCAGGAAGGCGAGAGTACAGTTACAAAGCGCGCCCTGGTCATCGGCGGCGGAATCGCAGGAATTCAGACAGCGCTTGACATTGCGGATGCCGGATACAAGGTCGATATCGTTGAAAAGCTTCCGTCCATCGGCGGACGCATGAGTCAGCTGGACAAGACATTCCCGACGCTCGACTGCTCATCCTGCATTCTTACTCCGAGGATGACAGAGGTCAACCAGAACCCGAATATCCGGATCTTTACATACTCTGAGGTGACGGATGTGTCTGGTTTCGTCGGAAACTTCTCAGTCCAGATCACAAAGCATTCCCGTTCCGTAAGGGCTGAAGACTGCACAGGCTGTGGGATCTGCACATCCAAGTGTCCGTCCAGAAAGACTCCGAATGAATTCAACAGAGGACTCGATACAAGACCGGCTATCTATATTCCGTTTGCACAGGCGATTCCGAACGTCCCGGTCATCGACAAGGAACACTGCATCCATTTCAAGACCGGAAAGTGCGGAATCTGCTCCAAGGTCTGCCCGTCCCATGCAGTCGACTACGAGCTGAAGGATGAGATCATCGAGGAGAAATACGGTGCGATTGTCGTTGCAACCGGATTTGACATGATCGATCTCCACAAGTTCGGCGAGCTCGGCTACGGTGTGAGCAAGGATGTCGTTTCCTCCATCGAGCTTGAACGACTGATGAACGCAGCCGGTCCGACATCCGGCCATCTTGAAAGGATGTCCGATCACAAACAGCCGAAGGAAATGGTCTTCATCCAGTGTGTCGGCTCCAGATGCGCGCCGGATGACAGGAGAGGAAAGACCTACTGTTCCAAGATCTGCTGTATGTACACAGCAAAGCAGGCAATCCTGATCAAGGATCACTATCCGGACACCAACATCCATGTGTTCTACATCGATGTCCGTACGCCTGGGAAGAATTTTGATGAATTCTACCGCAGAGCAGTCGAGCAGTATGGTGTTGACTACATCAAGGGCAATGTCGGAAAGGTGACACCGCTTCCGAACGGTAAACTTCACGTTCACGGCGTTGATCTTCTTGACCAGAAGGATGTCGAGATCGATGCGGATATGGTTGTCCTTGCAGGCGCAATCGAGCCGAATCCGGATATCCGGAAGCTGGCAACGATGCTGACACTCTCCATCGACAACAACAACTTCCTCAACGAAGCACATGCAAAGCTCCGTCCGGTTGAGGCAGCAACCGCCGGCGTCTTCATGTCCGGTGTCGTCCAGGGACCGAAGGATATCCCGGAGACAGTTGCCCAGGCAGGTGCGGCCGCCATCAAGGTTGTCGGCCTTCTTGCAAAGGACAAGCTGAAGACGAATCCGTGCATTGCGGAGCCGGATGAGCTGTACTGCAACGGCTGCTCCGTCTGCGCGAATGTCTGCCCGTACGGCGCGATCACTTATGTCGACAAGGAAATTCGTGATCATGGTCTGCGTGAGACCAGAAGAATCGCTTCGGTCAACTCGGCTCTGTGCAAGGGCTGCGGTGCCTGCTCGGTAGCATGCCCGTCCGGCGCGATGAACCTGAAGGGATTCACCAACAGACAGATCATGGCGGAGGTAGATACAGTATGCCAG
>Ga0256405_10004705_pt1 | contig 25043 bp, 11 predicted proteins | sample RumenRJG_02DNA_FD_189096 | JGI IMG/M metagenome (GOLD analysis project Ga0256405, IMG submission 189096) | Bovine rumen microbial communities from Lethbridge, Alberta, Canada - RJG_02 | ecosystem: Host-associated > Mammals > Digestive system > Stomach > Rumen | place: Canada: Alberta... | reverse complement strand
TTTCCGATATTTAATATTGTTAGAGAATTAGATCGTGACAAAAAAATTATTTCAAAGGAAATAATTTTCAAAGATTTGTATCAGAAGATTGATTCAATTAACTCATCATTAGAGCAATATGTTGAAGCCTTAGACTATTTATCAGAAAAAGAAATTAATCCCGGAGTTTTGAATATATATTGTCATATTCTATCTAAAGTAGTATTAATTGCGGGATTTAATGTTTCAATGATTAAGTATCCGAATAGAATGGATTCATGGAAGACAGCTGATTCCTTAACAACATCAGATTCAGATTCTATTTCAGGAGAGTATCTCTTAAATCAAAGAGTATATTCTATAATTGAATCATTATTGCCAAACAGTGCTTTACCATCGGTTGATACAAGTAATGGCAAGAACAGTCTTACAGAAACCACCGATAACACAAAGATTGAAACATTCTTCAATACTTGGAGGAATAAGTCTGACCATTCTAAATTGGTAGATTTGGCACTTTATTTGTTAAAAGGTAATTTTAAAAAAAATGCGGTTAGTCATACTCCTGAAGAAAAATTCAATTATCTTTCAACTCAGTTTAAATATAAAAATATCAATCTTACAAATGATTACTGGAATCATGGTTATTCTCGAGAACAGGCTTTGGGAGATTCTGGTTACAGAGCACCATTTAAGGTTTTCATTCAAACTCCGGAAGATAATTTCATGGTTGTTGTATCTTTATCAAAAAAAAATATAAAAGTTCCTATCAAGAAGAATGACTTTACAAATCCAATAATTTATAGGCCTATATATCTTTATGAAGAAAATAAAGTATGGATTCAGTTAAATAAGATTCCAACTGATGCAAAAGTATCTGATGATTATGCAAAAAATTTAATCCATCTGATTTTTAAACATGTATATTTTCAAGATTCAGAAGCAAGTATAATTGAAATAGAAAGACTCTTTGAAAATTTTTGTAATTCTAGTCAGAGAACAATTGAGGGGACAAAAGAACGTATTTTTGATGATTTATTTGGTATATTACCTTCCCTTAGTGTAAAAAATCCTACTTTTGAAAAATTAAATTATGAATTGACTGAATGTTATGATAAGAAGACTGCTAAAACATATGATGAACAGAAGTTTGCAATTGAAAGGGCAAGTATTATTCATCGCTTAATTGAAGAATTGGCAAAATCAGAAGAACTTGAAGAAGCAATTTTTACAGCAGTTAAACAGAAAGTGCATTTAAATCAGTATATGCCAGAAAATGTATTGTTTGAGTTATTTCAAAATGCAGATGACTGTGTAAATGATCTTGTAATTTGTAAAAATCCGGTAAAAGAGCAGAATAAAAAATTTATTGTAAAGATTATTAATAATAAACTTATTGTTAGTCACTTTGGTCGTGGCATTAATGATTCTTTACATACAACAGATGAGATATTACAAGGAAAATTTCGTCAAGATTTGCTAAATATGCTTTCTTTAAATGCCTCTGATAAAGATTCTACCGATGGGCATACTGGTAAATTCGGGTTGGGATTTAAGAGTATTTACAAAGTTTGTAATCAGCCTATTATTCGTTCTGGAGAATTAAATTTTAAAATAATTGCTGGAATATATCCTGAGAATATCCCTGCTGTTTCAGATATGAATGCAGCAGGAGAATGTCTTGAGACAAGATATGAACTTGAAAAAATTCCTACTGTAGAAATGTCGGAAATTACAGAAAGCTTTGAAAGAGAGGCAAGTTTTCTAACGTTATTTTCTAAGCAAATTAAGGAAATATATCTTGACGGTAAAAAATTTAAGATGGATTATAAGAATCTCTATGAGAGAGATGATAATACTGTACAACTGGTTTCATATGAAAAAGAAGAATATTTAGTATTTGCATGTAATAGTAAAACCTTAAAGTATAAGAGTGTTTTTAAGCTTAAGAATGGAATCATTGAAGATATTTCTGAAAATGGTGAACCAAAATTATGGTGTTTGACACCTCTTGAGTCAGTAAAAAATTTACCTTTTTATTTAAATTCTAATTTTACAGTGGATACAGGTCGTAAAAACCTAGCTTGTGAAGATGATGTTAATAAGTATCTCTTAGAGAAGATTTCTATAAATTTCGCAAATATTTTGACAAAAATTAGAGATATTATAGGAGAAGACAAGTTTAATGGAATATATGAAACGATAGTTCATGCTAGTAATCTACAGGAACAGACATATCCTGAATTCAAAAAATTTGGGCGGGATATTATAGAGCTTCTTCAGAAAAAAACAGGTATTATTCCTTCTGGGTGGGGGAAAACAGTTCTCTATAATGAAAATTCAAAGTTATTCTATATTCCTCCTACAAAATATGATTCAAATATTTCTATTCCTGCAAAATTATTAGAACCAATTCAAAAATTCATGCAAAACCTCAATAAAGAAGTCTTTGTATTAACAAAAAGCGCAGCGGATAGTTTACCAGATTATATTTCCAATAAAATTGAGTTATTGGAATTGGATTATATTCTTAATTATGTAGTATCTAAAGAATTAACTCCAGAAATATTAAATTTATATCTTAATATTTCTAATGTTATTCCTAATTATCACTTAATTCATAGGGTTAATAATATAAGTGGATTTAAACTATTAAATGAGAAAGGACAATATATTCCATGTTCTCAAATCATTTTAGGTAAAAAAGCACCTTCTGGTTGTCGAATTAACAATGTGTATGGTGAAGAAGTTATTGAACTCTTAACTGATAATTCTATTTTTGCTGCGAATTTAAATAAATTACATGAAGAGGAGAATGAACGATTAAGACGTGAAAATGAAGAGTTAAAAAAGGATAAACTAGAACAAAATCCACCAGTGAGCACTGATGAGGAACCTCAATATGAAATAATTTGGAAACCAGTAGAATCAGTTTATCAATGGTGGTTACAGAAAAAAGAAACAGGAGAATGGAACAGAATTGTTGAGAATTATTATGAGACTCATAAATATCCGTCTATTTTGAGTTACAATAATCTAAAAGCAAAACTAAAATTATCAGAACAACAATTATTCAATTTATCGAAAGATGAATTACCTGAAGAATGGTGTATTTTATTATGGGTCGCTGCAGCACAAAGTATGCCATATAACTGGGGCAATCGAGATGCATCCAATCGAAATGGTATTGAGGAATTGAAATCTTTGGGTCTTGTAAAGAGTTTCTGTGTTGGAGATAATCTTCAAACCGTTTACGAATTATATTTGAAGAATAATACTTATGAAGAAAAACGAATTCGTTTATTTGAATTGATGTTAAGACTCCATAAATATCGTATGAATTTTGGAACTTTCTATGACATCATTCACAATCTTCCAGCAAAGAAATCAGATAATATTACAGAATTTTTATGTCCAGCCCGAGATCAAGATTTAACAGGCTATGGAATTGATCTTGCTCCAAGTAATATTACTTTTAAAATTGGATATCGTATGATAATTCAAAATTTGGGTCTTTGTGGTTTTTGGGATGATTCTTCGATAGATGAATTAAAACATTTATTTAAGATTTTTATAGGTGAAGAAAGAGAATTTGATTTAAGTTCAGAACCTGTAGAACTTGTAAAAGAATTTTATCAATGTTTTGATTTGCCATTCCAGATTACAGCAGAAATAAGACAAATAGGATTATAACACAATGATAGAAATAAACTCAAAGGTATCACATCAAAAACACGGTAACGGAATCGTTCTTGCGATTCTGCCAAACAACTCTGCTGTTGTTCAGTTTAATACGCCTAATCCAGAGATTTTACCGCTTTCAGAATTGCAGGAAGAAGCTGATATTAATTCTGCAATAAAGAATGCGGTGAATGTTGATACGGATACTGTCCTGGCTCGTGCACAGGCTGCACTTATTGAAACAATTAATAATAAATGGGGTGTGTTTTCTCGTTCATCTATAGATTTACTCCCTCATCAGCTTTGGGTGTGTAATCAGGTTTTAAAAGAATGGCCGGTTCGTTATCTAGTTGCCGATGATGTTGGACTAGGTAAAACTATCGAAGCAGGGCTTATAATCTGGGGTTTGAAAGAAGCCAGAAAGATACAAAGAATTCTCATCCTTACCCCAGCACCACTTACATATCAGTGGCAACAGAGAATGAGTGAACAGTTTGATTTGTTGTTTAATGTGTATGTCTCTGCAAATGATGAAAGTGCAGTAAATTACTGGCGCACAAATAATATGGTCATAGTTTCTGCACCTACAATTCAGCTTAAACATAATGATAAACAAATAGACCGACAAAATAAATTATTTGATGCGGAGCCATGGGATCTGGTAATTGTAGATGAAGCCCATCATATGAATGCAGAAAATGACCAGGGACAGACTTTACAATATCAGTTGTTTAAAAAACTTCAGGAAGTTGGAAAGGTTATATCAACAGTATTCTTTACAGGAACACCTCACAGAGGTTACGACTATGGATTTTGGATGTTAATGAAATTAGTTGCTCCAAAGGAATTTGATCCAAGACTAAAACCTAGTGAACAATATGCAAAACTTGGAAAATACTTTATCCGCAATAACAAAGCTAACACTGTTGATATGAATGGAAATAAACTTTTCCAGCCAATAAAACAACATCATGCAGAGTTTAAATACACCCCAGAAGAATCTGAATTTTATGCAAAAATGACAGAGTTTATTTCAAGTGGAAAAGCCTATGCACAAACTCTTTCTGCAAAAGAAATAAGTCAGGTTCAGCTTGTTCTAATTGCTCTTCAGAAATTAGCTTCCAGCTCAATTTGCGCAGTAAAGGGAGCTTTGCTTACAAGAAAGAATAATCTTTTAAATATTACAACAAAAGCAGATAGTGATGAAACTGCAGCATCAGACTGGTTTGATGCAATGAATAGTGATGATGATGAAGTTCCTGTAAGACAAAAAGATTTAACTTTCTTCCTCATGGAAGATGAAATCAAAAATCTAGATGAATTAATAGCATTAGGTAATAAAGTAACACATGAAAGCAGAATAGATAAAATCATCGAAATCTTAAAAACTGATTTTCCAAAAGAAAATGTTCTCTTCTTTACAGAATATAAAAAGACACAAAGTCTTTTAATGACAGAATTGATGAAAAACTGGGGAGAAGACTGTGTAACATTTATAAATGGAGATGGATTCTTACCAGAAGTTGTTCTTCCTGATGGAAAAACAAAACGGTTTGATATAAAGAGAACGGAGGCTGCAAAAGAGTTCAATGAAGGTCGTAAACGTTTCCTTGTATCAACAGAAGCTGCTGGTGAAGGTATCGATTTACAGAAATCTTGTCATATCATAATTCATGCAGACCTCCCATGGAATCCTATGCGTCTTCATCAGCGTGTTGGACGATTGAACCGTTATGGCCAGACAAAAGCCGTAGATGTCGTAACATTACGTAATCCAGATACAGTAGAATCAATGTTATGGAATAAACTAGAACATAAAATTGACAATATCCAGCAGGCATTTAGTGCCGGTATGGATGACCCGGAAGATATGATGCAGCTTGTTCTTGGTATGCAATCAAGCAGATATTTTGAAGAGGTATTTAGCGACGGAGCAGTACAGAAAAAAGGTAACTTCAATTCATGGTTTGATGCAAAGACGCAAAGTTTCGGAAATCTTGATGCAATAAATACAGTAAAAAACCTTGTTGGTAATGCAGCAAAATTCAATTTAGCAGGTTTAAAAGAGGTACCAAAAGTAGATTTACCAGATCTTCTTCCTTTCTTCCGTCGTGTATTAAAATTAAAGGGAAGACAGTTAATGGATACAGGGAATAATTCCTGTGGATTCATTACTCCAGAAGATTGGAATAAAGAGTATGGTGCTTTATCACGATATAAAGGCTTAGTTTTTAGACGTAAATTAAATCCAGGTGAAAATCCAAAATCTATCTGTGGAGCAGGATTCAAAATGTTTGATAAATGTCTTGATTATGCGGATATGATAAAAGAAAGTGTATGCACAATTTCAGGTAGTATCAGTTATTTCATCTACAAAGTATATGACATGAAAACAGACAATAATACCAGAATTAATAATGATTATGTCGTTCTTTCATTTAATTCTAAGACAAATGAGATAAAAATGCCTGGCTTAGATGAAGCGTTTAAAGAGATAAATACTTTAGGTTCTGGAAAATCTGATGATAGTTATATCACAGAAATTCCAGTTGCTGCTGATAAAATGATAAAAGCTAAATTATCAGAATACAATTACGTACTGCCTTCTTATGAACTTCAAATGGTTCTTTGTGGTACAAAAAATTAAAGATGGAGAAATAAGTTGGTAACGCAAGACGATTATAAATATGCATATGTCAGAAAACTCATACTTGATTCCGTTCGGGAAGATTTAATCGGACCTGGTGAAGAAAAAGAAACTATTACTGATTTTCCAAGTTCCAAGTATATAACAGGAATACTTTACCCGTCAGACAGCTTACCTGCTGATGCTGACGAAGATTTTGATTTCGAAGATAACAGTCAAGGTAACTATGAAAATGAAAATGTAGATGAATATGAAGAGGAAGAAGAAAAAGAAAAAACTACAACAGGGTATCAGAAACCAACTTCAATAGGTCTTTCATTTTATATCAGTAAATCGATAAGAAAAATAAAAGCAACAATCTCATGGGGAAGCTATGATGAGATTCCTAAAGAAAGTGAAGAGGATAAAGGACATACTTATATACGAACCCCACATTTAGAAGAAATAGAAATTCCTTTTTTAGGAACAGCTTTTAATAGTGAAATAAAACTTCATACAAACAATAATATTCGAATTGTAACACTGTGTCGTAAAGCAAAGAACGATAATCTTATGGTTACCGTATTTCTGAACAATAATGATGCAGCAGGAGAAAAAGAAGCAGAATGGCGAAAATCCATGTATCAGGTAGAAATGAAAATTGAATCTGTGGATTCAGAAGAAATCTTTATACCAGAATATGAATGTAGAGAAAACTTAGGAGATGAATTCTACTATCAGGGGCGTCCTGTATTTGCCAGAGGACGTCAGTGTGCAGCTGTGTGGGATTATAGAACTCCACACAAAGCAGTAAATTGGATTAAAACAGATTTTATTCCTGAATATGAAATCCCAGCTATTGATTATGTAATAAAAGAATTGCCTCCAGATGCTTTATCAATGAGCATGATGTGTAATAAGAAGCGCAGAGACGAAACAATACAGAATTTACGAAAAATGACCAGTTTGTATTCATCATGGATTGATACAAAACTTGCATCATCTTCTAGAATGAAACAGCCGGAATTTGTCTCAAAAGGAAATGAAATCATTCAAAAGTGTAAATATGCATTAGAGCGAATGAACAAAGGCATTGGTTTATTAGAATCTGACGAAAAAGTTTTACAGGCTTTTCTCTTTATGAATCAGGTAATGTATATGCAGCAGGCAATTACAGACCATTGCAGACATTACGATTCAGAAACCAGACATAAACTTGAAGATTCTCTTTCGGCTATTCAACAGAAGAGTGCATGGCGTCCATTCCAAATTGCATTTATACTTTTAAATCTTTATGGAATTGTTAATGGAGAAAGTGAAGAACGAGAAATTGTAGACCTTCTTTTCTTCCCAACTGGTGGTGGTAAAACAGAAGCATATCTTGGACTTATGGCTTTTACTATTGCTTATAGGCGTCTTACTACATCTGAAGAGAATGAATATGAGAAAGATGGTGGCGTTACAGTTTTATTGCGATATACACTGCGATTGCTTACAATGCAGCAACGAGACCGCATACTTAAGCTTGTTATAGCAATGGAAATGCAGAGAGCAAAGCATCCTGATATTTGGGGTAATGAGAGAATTTCCATAGGCTTCTGGGTAGGTGGTGGTGTAACTCCAAACAAATTCAGTGAATATAATGAAACCAATCATTGGGAAAAAGCTCAGTTCGAAAATAAAATCTTTAAACAGATTATTAAATGTCCATTCTGTGGTAAAGAACTCGAAAAATCAGATTTTACAATAATTAAAAAAGCAAAAACCGTGCAGATAAACTGTTCTAATCCAGACTGTTGTTTTCATAAATCAAATGACACAACTATGCCTGTTTATGTTGTTGATGAAGAAATATATGCTAAGTGCCCGACTATTGTAATTTCAACAGTTGATAAATTTGCACGCCTACCATGGACTGAAGAAACTGGTCTGTTATTTGGAAAAACAAATAAACATTGTGAACGTTGCGGCTATATAGCAATAGGTTCTGACAGACATCCTGAAAAAACACATGAATCTGACCGCTACTTTAAGTTACCAAGAGCACAGGTAAATGAGTGTAAACCGTTTTATCCACCAGAACTAATTATTCAGGATGAGTTACATCTAATTACGGGTTCTCTTGGAACCATATATGGAGGATTTGAAACAGTTGTAGAAGATATGTGCTGTATTGATAAAAATGGAAAAAAGATTCGACCAAAGTATATCGTTTCTACAGCTACTATAAAAAATGCTGAATATCAGATAAAAAGTCTTTATGGCAGAAATAAATATTGCCAGTTTCCTCCTTCAGGATTTGATGTAAGAGATTCGTATTTTATCAATGAAATACCACTTCCGACAGATTATCCGTCAGGCAATGAATCAGAAAAAATCCAAACTCACATTAATAATGGAGAAAAACCGTTCCGTATGTATGCATCTGTATGTGCACCAGGTTTTTCAATGAAAATTGCAATGATTCGCTTATATGCAGTTCTTCTTAATAAAAGTAATGAATTACTACAAGACGAAGAGTATAAAGATTACATTGATCCATATTACACTCTGGTTGGTTATTTCAACAGTTTAAGAGAATTAGGGTCAACAGTTCGACTTTTAAGTGATGAAATACCAAGCCACTTGTTATATCTTAAGAATTTATATAAACAGGAAAAACAGAGATTTCTGAATAATACAAAAGAAATAACATCAAGAATTCCATCAGGGCAGATTGCAGAAATATTGGAAAATCTGGCTATAAGATTTGACTCAAAGGAAGCTAAAGCCTACGATGCAGTTATCGCTACAAATATGATTGCTGTTGGTATGGACGTTGACCGATTGGGTCTTATGTGTGTAGCCGGTCAGCAAAAACAGAATTCTGAATTTATTCAAGCAACAAGCCGTGTAGGACGAAAATACCCTGGTCTTATTTTTACTTTGGACAACCCATATAAAGCCAGGGACCTTTCAGTTTACGAAAACTTTACAGGTTTCCATTCGCAAATGGTTCGTTATGTAGAAGGTAATTCCGTCACACCTTTCTCAGCGAGAGCCCGCGACAGAGTTCTGCATTCTGTTATTATATCTTTAATACGACTACAAATTGAAAGACTAGCATCAAATAAAAATGCAGTAGGAATCCTTGATATTACAGATGAAGAAATAAATAAAATAAAAGAAACCATTCTTAATCGAATAGAAAAAGTAGAACCTGACGCATGTTCTGGGACAGAAACAGAAATTGATTCAATAATTGCTTTTTGGAAAGAACAGGCAAAAGACGGAATCTTGTCATATACCATTCCCTTCCTGCCGGCAGATCAGAAACGTCTTATGGCAGTATATGGGGATGACCATGTAAATGAAGGTGAGTTAGAAACATTAAATTCAATGCGCGATGTTGAAGCAACATCTACTATGTTCTTATGGCAGGAAGATAAGGAGGATGTAGAATGACGTTTGTAAATAAAATTGGAGAACTTCGTCCAAATCAATTTATTACATCTTTTGGTCCAGGAGCAATTTCTGATGCCGTTAATGATTCGGTTACAGTTTTAGATTTGGATTATTGGAAGGCTAAAAAGAATCGCGGAAAAAAGATAAAAGATTCCCGTCTGGCAGCATATCTGAAAGTTAATGCCTTTTATATGCCTAAAACTGGAACAAAAACTGATATTCCGGTTGTTTCATTTCCATATGCCCATGTATGTTCAGATAAAAAATGTGGATGCCTTTTTGATATCCGAAAGGCTGGTAACTTCAATGCAGAAGAATATATAAAACTTAATGGTGTAATCAAGTGTCCAAAATGTGGTAAACAGGCTTATCCAGCACGATTAATTACGGTCTGTAAAGCCGGTCATATGGATGATTTTCCATGGAGCTGGTGGGTTCATAAGGGCGAAAGTTCCTGCACGTCAGATTTAATTCTAAAATCAAGCGGACGTACAACCTCTTTGGGAGAACTTACTGTATATTGCCCTCAGTGTGATGCAAAACGTTCTCTTTATGGTGCTACAACAGCACAAAATATGATTGGCTATAAATGTACAGGCCATTTTCCTCAGAGACCAACTTTCAAAAACATAGACTGTGCAGAGCAAATTTCATTCTGTCAGAGAGGAGCTTCCAATGTTTACTTTAGTGTAACAAGAAGTGCACTATCCCTGCCAGAATGGACAAGCGGAATCATGGATGCAATTGCAGAAAACCGTGAATTAATTGAAAGTTACGCAGAAGATTTTGGAGAAGCAGGTCTTACAAAAGTTTATGAAAAGTTTTTTGCAGACAAATGGTCACGCAAAGAATTTGATGAAGCATTATCAAAAACAAAAAAAGAAATCAAAGACATGCTTGAAATAAAGCAGGAAGAATATAATACCATTATTCATCATAAAGAAGTTGAAAAACAGAATAGCGGTCTATATTTTAAAGCTGAAGATGAACAGGTATCTGAGAAACTAAAGCCATATTTTTCGAGAATTATTAAGGTTCACAGACTACGAGAAGTAATGGCCCTTGTTGGTTATACAAGACTTTATTCACCGGAGCCTGACGCTGAGAATACTGAGAAAATTGTTCAATTAAATTTCAATTCTAAAAACAGATGGCTGCCTGCAGTAGAAATACATGGAGAAGGTATTTTTCTTGAATTAAATAAAGCAGCTGTTAAACAATGGATTGAATTAGATGAAGTAAAAGCACGTTCTGATGCATACAGAAGATATTATGCTGAATACTGCCATGAACGTGGATGGGAAGAATTTCAGGATAAAAATGGGGAGTATGTTCTACTTCATACGTTAGCTCATCTTCTTATAAAGCAGATGGCTCTCAGTTCTGGATATGCTTCAGCATCTATAAAGGAACGTATTTATTCTGATGAAGATATGTGCGGCATACTTTTATACACAGGAGCAGCTGATAAAGAAGGCTCTTTAGGAGGTTTAGTTGAACTTGGAAAAATCAACAAGTTTGAAAAGCTTCTTAGAGATGCACTTGAAAATGCACAGATTTGTACAACGGACCCGGAATGCTTCGAAAAAGAGCCTGCACCAGACCATTTGAACGGAGCTGCCTGTCATTCCTGCTGTATGATATCAGAAACTTCTTGTGAATGTGGAAACAGACTCCTGGATAGAGCATTATTGATTCCTTTGTATAAGAACGAGGGAATAGGGTTCTTTAAGGACTTACACATTTAACAATTTATGGACAGCATCCTTATCGGCACCAGTGGATACGATTATCCTGAATGGAAAGGCGTTTTCTATCCACCGAAAGTAAAACGAGCAGATTTTCTCTCTTATTATGCAACACAGTTTAATGCAGTAGAGCTGAATAATACGTTTTACAACATGCCTACAGCAGAACGACTATTTTCGTTTTATGAGCGCAGTGAAGGAAAGCTCCAGTTCAGTATAAAAGCAAACAGGCTGCTTACGCATGAAATTGATTCACAATGGCAAAATGCAGCTGATGATTTTAAGGCAGCTTTAAACCCAATCTTGGAGAAAGACAGCTTAAGTGCAGTTTTATTCCAGTTTCCGCAGAGCTTTCATTATACAAACGATAACCGCATTTACCTTGCAAAGATGATAGCTGCTTTTGAGGGATTTCCTGTTGTAATAGAGTTCCGTCATAAAGGATGGATACGCGAATCTGTTTTTGAAGGACTTGTTCAAAGGAAAGCTTCCATTGCTTTTTGTGATATGCCACAGCTTAAGGTCCTTCCTAATGAAGATTTTCAGAACAGTCCTTATTCTCAGTTTATAGGTCCGAATGCTTATATCCGTCTGCATGGAAGGAATGCTAATGCCTGGTACGCTACAAGTCCTGAGCAGAATGGAAGCGGCAGATATGATTATGAGTATTCTGAGGGGGAGTTGAAGGAGTTTGTGCCGGTGGTACATGTTGCTTCGGAAGAAGGTAGAAAAGTTCAGGTGTATTTTAATAATCATCCGAAGGGGAATGGGGCTAAGAATGCAATGCAGTTGAAGGAGATGGTATCAAAATAATAAAGCCCCACCTGAAACCTCAGATGGGGCAATGCACACTTTACCTTACAACCTTACATTCTAGAAAACGAAGCCGATTCAATTTCGCTTTTCAGTTCTGTACTTGGTGTAAAAAGGATTCGTTTGCTCGTAATGCTTGACGAGTCTACATCTTCGGCTTTTTCGAAGCCTTTTGACAAGAACGAAAGCTTTACGCGACCGAAGTTTCCAAGCTGGATTTTGAAGCCGTTTTTAAGATAGATCGGGAGTTTTCTTACAAGCGATGTAAGAACAGCTTCAACGTCGGTTACGTTCAAAGTACAAGCATCGGAAATGTCCTTTGCCAGGTCCATCACCGTCAGTTCTTCCATATACTGTGGAGCAGCGTAAAATTTTGATTCCTCTTTATTAAGGGGATTGATTCTCTGTACAACTCTGTATTTCATATTTGATTTCTCCTATAAGCTGGAACTTAGTTCCAAAGCGGAAAATTGCTATATTCATAAGCATTCTCCAAAAAATTAATTTTTGTTTCGGGCTTGCAGAACAACGTTCTGTTTGATGCCTGAAACTGCCCTGAAGATTCTTCAACGAAGGTTTTCAAGGTCTTGAAGATTTAAGGGAAACCATTTATGATGTTACTATTACGAATTACATCTGTGGTTTCCGCAGCTGTTTAGAGAGACTTTTTAGCTGACTGCAATCAGTTAAAAGGTCTTTTTTTTGCATTAAATTTATTTACCTCCTTACAACGCGTTTTACGCATCGTCTTTTTTTAGAAGATCTACGAGCTGGTCCTTTTCATCTTTAGAAAGAAGACCTGCCGCAATCGCCGTCATGATGAGTCCCAGAATTACACCGAATGTTACCTTTAAGCCGGTGCTCATTCCGCTTTTTTCTTCTGCAGGCTTTTTTTCGCCCATGGCATCATCAGTAATAAAGAAAGCGGAAGTTGAACAACCAAGAACATCAGCTATACGGTTCAAAGTTTCGATCGACGGGTCACGCTCACCACTAAGCCAGCGGCTCACCGTTACTTCTGAAACTCCAAGTCTTGTCGCTAAATCCTTCTGACTCATGTTGTTTCGTTTGAGCTCAAATTCGATTCTGCGTCTAACTGATTCCTGCATTTCAGAACCTCCTCAATCCTTATTTCTTAACTATAATTTATAATAACTTAACCAATATGTCAGGTTAAAACATTAAAAATATGCAAAATAGGTAATTATTAACATTTTACGCCGAGAAATAACCAAAAACACGCCGAGTTTTAAAAATTTCTCGCCGAGAATTCCAAAAAGTACGGCGAGTTTTTTTGCGCTACATGAGAAAATATTTTTAAATAGTGTCGTTTATTGTCACTCTTATACTGTACAATATCTCTATAATGTGCAAAATATTTTGAGAATTCATGATATTTTTCATCCTTAAAACACAAACTCGTGGTATAATCTTCTATATTATGCAAGTTGATTACAGTAAGCTTTGGATTCGTTATAAAGAAATGGGACACAAAAACAAAACTGACCTTATAGGAATGGCAGGAATATCTACCAATATTCTTGCAAAATTGACTAAGGGTGAATTCATTTCCATGGACAGTATCCAGCGTATCTGCAAAGCCCTCGATTGTGATGTAGGAGATATTTGTGTAATCAACGATGTAAACAAGGATGGTAACTAATAATGTCTCAGTTACCAATTACCCCCTTTCATGCAAAATACTACGCGAATGAACTTGTTCTTCAGAAAGCCGCTAATGATGATTCAAGGTTATCTTCTTCATTGTTCAATTCTTCACTTACGATAAATCCTCATCAGATTGATGCAGCTTTGTTTGCTTTTAAGAGTCCGCTTTCTAAGGGTGTGCTTCTGGCGGATGAAGTTGGTCTTGGTAAAACTATTGAAGCTGGTCTTGTGCTTTGTCAATTATGGTCGGAACGTAAAAGAAATCTTTTGGTAATTTGTCCGGCAGCGTTACGTAAACAGTGGAGCCTTGAACTTTTGGAAAAGTTTAATCTTCCTTCTGTTATTCTTGAATCTAAAACTTACAATGAATATATAAAACAAAATAAAACTAATCCTTTTAAGCAGGATAAAATTGTAATCTGTTCATATCAATATGCGGCAAAGATGTATCAGGATGTAGCGGCTGTGAATTGGGCTACAGTTGTAATTGATGAAGCTCATAAACTCCGTAATTCTTACCGTGAAAGCAATAAACTTGGACAGGCAATAAAGACTGGTACTAAGAATTGCAAAAAGATTCTACTTACTGCTACTCCATTGCAAAACAGTCTTATTGAACTTTATGGGCTTTCTTCTGTAATAGATGAGTATATTTTCGGTGATTTAAGATCATTCAGACAAGATTATGTAAATGAAAATAATACTGATGATTTGAAATACAGGCTTTCTGGCTTCTGTAAGCGAACTCTTAGAAAAGATGTTTCTGAATACATAAAATATACGGAACGCTTTCCTATTGTAAAAGAGTTTTCTGCTTCAGATGAAGAACAACAACTATATGATGAACTCAGCGCATTTCTCCAGCAAGAAGAAAGTTATGCAATACCTGCATCTCAAAAACAATTGACAACTCTTGTTATCCGTAAGGTAATGGCATCTTCTACATCTGCGGTAAAGCAGACTTTGGAAACTATTCTTGAACGTCTCTTGAAAATACAGGAAGGTTTTCCTCCAGAAGATTTAAACATGCATGATATGCTTGATGAAGATGCTTTGGAAACTTTAGAAGAGGAAGTAGAAGAACTTGAAGATGATGATGCTGAAACAACAGAGTCTGAAGAAAACGCAATTGATAGAGATGAATTAAACTCTGAAATTGAACAGCTTCGTCATTTTATAGATTTAACAGGTAACATTACTACAGAAACAAAATCTCTTACCCTTCTTGATGCTATCAAAACAGGTTTTGAAGAAACTGCGGCTCGTGGTGGAAACAGAAAAGCCTTGATTTTTACGGAAAGTACACGTACTCAAAAATATCTGAAACAGTTCCTTGAAGGAAATGGATATGTCGGAAAAGTTTGTATTTTCAATGGTTCTAATTCTGGACCAGAGACAACTCAGATTTATAATGACTGGAAAGAAAAAAATAAATACACAGGTCGTTTAAGTGGCTCTACTACGGCAGATAAACGAAATGCAATAATCGAATACTTTAGAGACACTGCTGAAATTCTTATTGCAACAGAATCTGCTGCAGAAGGTGTAAACCTGCAATTCTGTTCATTGGTAATCAATTATGATTTACCTTGGAATCCTCAGCGTATTGAACAGAGAATTGGACGCTGCCATCGTTATGGTCAAAAAAATGATGTTGTTGTAATTAATTTTATTAATAAACGAAATTATGCAGATGTTCGTGTACATGAACTTTTGGATGAAAAATTTAATTTGTTCCGCGGTGTTTTTGGTTCAAGTGATGAAGTTTTAGGAACAGTAGAATCAGGCGTAGATTTTGAACAGAAGATTTTAGACATTTATCAGTTGTGTCGAACACCAGAAGAAATTACAGCTGAGTTTGATAAACTCCAAAAAGAAATGGAAGAAAAAATCAAAGCTGGAATGAAATCTGCTACCGACAAGCTTTTTGAAAACTTTGATGAAGATGTACATGAACGTCTAAAGCTCAGTGTAAAAGAATATCTTGATCGATATACCAGATACTTCTGGGCAATTTCTAAATATGAATTAAAAGACGCAGCTGATTTTGATGATGAAGAAAAATCATTAAAATTGAAAACTTGTGTAGGTCCTGTTGCTCCATGTAAATTGATGCTTGTTAAACAGAATGAGGATCAGACAGGAAATGAAATATACAGAATGAATCATCCTTTGGGACAGTATGTTCTTGAACAGGCTTTGTCAAAAAAAACAGAACAGGGAAAAATTGTTTTTGATATTTCAAACCATACTGGTTATAAAATTAGCCAGGTTGAGCAATTAAAAGGAAAAAGTGGATATCTGGAGCTTTCTAAGTTTACAGTAACATCACTTGAAAATGAAGAATACCTTCTTTTTACTGGTTGTCTAAATGACGGTACAATGCTTGATGCAGAACAATGCCGTAAGCTCTTTGAATGTGAAGGATATTGTGAGAGTACAAACATTCCAGATTCTTTTGCTGATAAACTGAATAAAGAAACTAATGTTTACGCAGATGGAACTCTTGAAAGGGTAAACCAGAAAAACCTTGAATATGTTCGCGAGGAAGAAGAACAGCTTGATAAATGGACTGAAGATATGATTACTGCAATTGAAAAGGAATTAGACCTTGTAAAAAAGCAGATTCGTGAAGCAGAAAGAAGTCTTCGACTTGCAACATCTACTCAAGAGCATCTGGAGATTCAAGAGCAATTGCAAAAGCTTAATAAAAAGAAACGAATAATGCGTGTTACTCTTGAAGAAAATGAAGAAGAAATACAAGCAAAGCGCGATAAATTGATTGATGAAATCAAGCAACGCGCTAAAACAAATACAAATCTTGAAAAGTTATTCACCATTGAATGGGAAGTAAGGTAGGAAAATATGACAGAAGTACAGCAGAAATTTATTGATTTGCTCAAAGAAATGTTCCAGTTTGACCAGGCAGATTTGGATTTTGGAATTTATAGAATCATGAATGAAAAGCATGATGAGATTGAAAAGTTTCTGGAAAAAGATTTACCTGCCGAAATTGATGAAGGCTTAAAGGCTATTAAAAATCCAACGTCTACAGAAAAAATTAAAGAACTAGATGAAAAAATAAAATTGGCAATTGAAATGGATATGCCAAAAGACAAAATCGATCAACTTGTACAACAGAAAAATGCCCTCTCTGCTAATTCAAATCTTGAATCCGCAGAAAACGACGTTTACAACAATCTTCTTGATTTCTTTAGCCGCTATTATGATGAAGGAGATTTTATTTCACAGCGCCGCTACTCTAAGGGAAAATATGCAATTCCGTATGAAGGAGAAGAAGTAAAACTCCACTGGGCAAATGCAGATCAGTATTACATAAAAACTAGCGAATACTTTAAAGACTACACTTTCTCAGACGGCTTCGGTAACAAAGTACATTTTAAAATTCTTGATGCAGAAACAGAACAGAATAACAATAAGTCAAAAGATAAAAAGTTTTTCCAACTTACAGATCAAGACAAGAAGTTTGAGATTATAAACAGTGAACTTTATATTTATGTTGAATACAAAACTGGAACACTCAAGCAAAAAGCATATAACACTGCAATTATCGAAGCATTCACAAAATATGCAAATGAAAATATAACTGATTTCCAGAAGTTTCTTCATATTACTGTTAAAGAAAGAGGACAGGAAGTTTGTACGCTTGAAAAGCAGCTTAATGCATATACAGCCAAGAATACATTTGACTATTTTATTCATAAAAACTTGCGAGGCTTTTTAACACAGGAACTTGATTTCTATATTAAGAACGAAGTTATCCGCTTGGATGATATTGATGAAACAGATGAGGCAAAAACAAAACTCATTCTTACAAAAGCAAAAGTGTTGCGCACAATTGCAAAGAAAATAATTGCATTCCTTGCACAGCTTGAAGATTTTCAGAAGAAACTTTTCTTAAAAAAGAAGTTTGTTACAGAAACAAATTACTGTATTACTCTTGATAGAATTGATGAAAGCTTTTACAAAGAAATTGCTGCAAATGATGAGCAGAGAAAAGAATGGATAAAACTGTTTGCGATTGACGAAATAAAGGCAACTGCAGGAGACCTTTTGAGCGAAGGAAAGTGCGCATATTCAGAACCGCTTACAGAACAGTTCTTAAAAGAAAATCCATACCTTGTTCTTGATACTGCTTTTTTTAGCACAGAGTTTAAGGAAAAACTTGTTGCAAATATTGATGATTTTGATGAAAAGCTGGATGGCCTTTTAATACATAGTGAGAACTTTCAAGCCCTAAATTTACTGCAAGAAAGATATAAAGATTCAATAAAAAGTGTTTATATAGATCCTCCATACAATGCAAAATCAAGTGAAATAATGTATAAGAATAATTATAAAGACTCATCATGGTTGGCATTAATGAATGATAGAGTACAACTTGCCAAGAAGCTATTTAAGGAAAATACAGTTTTTGTAACAGCAATAGATGAAGTCGAAAACTTTAATTTAGGTTTACTTTATAAAAACTTATTTTCTGATTATATAGATGCTTGTGTTTCAATAGTGCATAATCCTACAGGTCAACAAGGTGATAATTTTTCCTACACACATGAATTTGCTCATTTTATTTATCCAAATGGATTAAATTGTATAGGGCTTGAAGATAGAGATGATCCATTAAGAGAATCTGACCCTGATATAAGACCTTTACGAAATGTATCTTCAGGAAAAAACCATTATAGAGAATCTGCTGCAAATTGTTTTTATCCAATTTTTATTAAAAATGGAGAAATAATTGGTTTTGGTGATGTATCAGATGATAATTTTCATCCAAAGGGAATTAATGAAAAAAATGCTGATGGTTCTATTTCTGTTTATCCTATTGATCCAAGTGGAGATGAAAGTAAATGGTGTTGGGCTAGAGATACTGTTGAGACAATTAGAAATGAATTAACAGCAGAATATAATTCTAAAAAAGACACTTGGGATATAATAAGACGTAAAGCAAAATTCAGATACAATTCTTTATGGAAAGATAAAAGATATAGTGCCAACTCTTATGGTAGTGTTATTTTAAATTCCATGTTTACAGAAGAAGTTTTCTCTTATCCAAAATCAATTTATAATGTACAAGATTGTGTTGATGCCAGTCTAACAAATGAAAATACAGGAATTGTTCTTGATTTCTTTGCAGGTTCAGGAACAACTGCACATGCAGTTATAAATTTGAATCGTAATGAAAAAACAAAAGGCACACGAAAATACATTCTCTGTGAAATGGGCAACTATTTTGACACAGTTACAAAGCCTCGTGTTCAAAAAGTTATCTACTCAAAAGATTGGAAAGACGGTAAACCTGTTAGCCGGGAGGGAAGCAGCCATGCTTTCAAATATATCCGCCTTGAAAGCTATGAAGACACTTTAAACAACATAACTCTCAAATCTGCAGACGAAGGTCTTTTGGATTCTGCCCGTAAAGATTACTTCCTTAACTATATGCTGGACTTTGAATCAAAAGAAAGTGACAGCCTCTTGAAAATTGATAAACTTTCTCACCCATTTGATTATACAATGAGAATTACCCGTGCTCAGGAATGTGATGAAAAACACCCAATAGATCTTGTAGAAACATTTAATTATCTCATTGGCCTTAAAGTAACATCTAACGATGCTCTTCAAGCTTATGATGCTACATTCAGCACAGATACAACTAAGCCTCTTACTGCTACTATTAAATCTGGCTCAACATATCGTATTAAAATGATAGAAGGTACAAAACGTGCTGGCGAACGCGTTCTTGTAATCTGGCGAGATTTAACAGGTGACATAGAAAAAGACAACGCCGTGCTCGATGCTTTCTTTGCAAAGAAACATGTGAACCCGCTTGATTTTGAGTATAAGACAATCTATGTAAATGGTGACAACAACTTACAGAACATCAAGACAGAAGATGAAAACTGGAAAGTAGTTCTTATTGAAAGCGAAATGAAAAAACGCATGTTTAGTGAGCAGTAGGAGTTGAAAATGGCAAAGTCTAAAAAATCTACTTCTACTTTAAAATTTTCTCAGCGTCTTGTTTTAAACCAATATATGCTTTTGCAGTTTGGAGTAGAACGCTTTAATGATTTGTCTAAAGACTTAAAGAGCTTGAATCTTGAACAGATAGACAGTGATGGTGTTACTGGCTTTTTGCCAAGAATTATGCAACGACAAGGACTTCTGGTCGCAAAAGACAAACTTGAAGAATACGACAGAAACATTGTGCGTCATTTGAGAAAAATAAATGAGAGCCGTGACACAAAAATCAGCCTCAAATACTTTCAGTACCTTTCTCTTTTGTTTGTGGAATACTATCTTGATATGTATTTTAACAATCGGGAAGTCTTGCTTGAAGGCTTGAATGATACGGTTGCTGCTTTTAATGAACAAAACCCAAACGATGTAATAGTTCCATATCAGGAAGATGAATTGAACAAACTTGCTTTATGGAATGCTACTGGTTCTGGAAAAACTATTTTGATGCATATCAACTATTATCAGTATTTGCATTATGCAGAAAAGTATTTTACCGATGATACTACAATCATTTTACTTACTCCAAATGAAGGCTTGTCTGCACAACATATTGCAGATTTTGAAGCTGATGGAATAAATGCAAAGTCTTACGATAAAAATGAAAGTCGCGGTTTCTTTACTGATAATTTGATTATACATATTCTTGAAAACTCAAAGCTTGCAGATAAAGACGGAGATAAAACCGTTGCCGTAAGCCGTTTTGGAAGCAAGAATCTTTTGTTCGTAGATGAAGGACATAAAGGTTCTAGCGGAGATAAATGGATGCCGTTCCGTAATGAGTTATGCAAAGACGGTTTTTCATTTGAATACTCTGCAACATTCGGACAGGCTGTAAAGGCAGCTGGAAAAGACGAACTTGTTCAGCAATATGCGAAGTGTATTCTTTTTGATTATTCCTATAAATATTTTTACAATGATGGATATGGCAAAGATTATAACATTATAAATATGGAAAAAGGAGTAGAATCTTCATGGAATCAGGATATCTATCTTACAGCTTGTTTGTTACAATTTTATCAGCAGAAGAAATTGTATTTGGAAAATGGAAAGAATCTTGGAAGATTTAATGTAGAAAATCCATTGTTTGTTTTTGTTGGTCATACTGTTACAGCTTCTAATTCAAAATTATCAGAAGATGACAAACAATCAATTTCCGATGTTATTAAAATTCTTAAATTCTTTAAAGATTTTTCTGATAAACCATCCATTTATAAATCATATATAAAACAAATAAAAAACGGAACTTCTGGTTTGTTAGATTCAAAACAAAGAAATATTTTTGCAGGAAAATTTGATTATTTAGGCAAATTAGAATTATCCGAAAATCAGATTTATGATGACATCTTAAGCATTGTATATAACACAAAAATCTCCGGAACAACAATGAATATTGCCAATGTAAAAGGCATTGATGGCGAAATTGCAATTACAATGGGAGATAATGAACCATTTGCTTTGATAAATGTTGGTGATACATCTGAACTTATAAAGAAACTTAAAGAACAAAACTTTGAAACAACAACAAAAGATATTGGAACTTCTCTTTTTCAGAATATTTCTTCTAAAGATTCAACAATCAATTTACTGATTGGTTCTAAAAAATTTACAGAAGGCTGGAACTGCTGGCGTGTTTCTACAATGGGCTTGATGAATGTTGGAAAGAGCGAAGGTAGCGAAATTATTCAGTTGTTTGGTCGTGGCGTTCGTCTGATGGGATATAATAAGTCTCTTAAACGCAGTGAAGTCTATAAAGATAAAGATGACCCTTCTATTGTTATACCTAAATATACAAAATTGCTTGAAACTTTAAATGTGTTTGGTGTAGAAGCAAATTACATGAAAGAATTTCGAGAGATGCTCCAAGAAGAAGGTGTGCCAATTGGAGATAATTATCTTGAAATAAAACTACCTGTATTAAAAAATAAAGAAGCCTTGAAAAGAAAACTTAAGACTTTAAGATTACCTGATAGTCTTAATTATAAAAAGGATGCGCCAAAACAAATTTTTGAATACAAAACGGGTATAAGTATTATTCAGGATTGCTATCCAAATTTAGATCAAGAAACATCCTTATCTGATTCTCAGCACTTTGTTGAAAAGAATAAATGGTGTTTTACTCATTCTGTTTTGTCTTATTTTGATTACAATGAAATTTGGCTTGAATTGGAAAATTATAAAAATGAAAAGAATCGTTACAATATTCATATTCTAAAAAAGCAAATAAAGGATGATTTCTTCATTGATGATGAAGGAAAAATAAATAATGAATGGTATCAACTTTTAATACCGTCGGAACAAACCGAAATCAAATCATTTGAAGATATTAAACATCTACAAGACATTGCAATTTCGATGCTGAAGAAGTATTTCGATAAATTTTATGTATCTCGTAAAGGTGACTGGGAAACTCAAAGAATGCAATATGTTGAAGTTGATGAGAATGACCCGAACTTTATTGAAGATGATACATACGTTGTTACTATTCAGAATCCAGAACAAAATGATGATGTGAAGATTTTTGTTGAAAACTTATCAAAGAATGTTGCAGAAGCAAAGGTTTCTGGAAAACTTGATAGTTTGACAAATACTTCAAACAGCTATCTATGGTCTTACAGTTTTGTAAACAGCCTTTATAATCCATATCTTTATATAAACGGAAAAACTACTGAAATTGCAGTTTCGCCGGTTGCGCTTGTAAAAAGCGAATATGAATTTGTTGTAGAGTTGAAAAATTATATAACAAAGAATCCTGATTTAATTAAAGATACAGAGATTTTTATAATCAGAAATAAAAGCAAAAAAGGTGTCGGCTTCTTTGTTGAGTCTGGCTTCTATCCGGATTTTATCATGTGGATTATAAAAGATGGTAAACAGTATATAAGCTTTATTGATCCTCATGGTATGGGAAGAGAATCTATTGAGAGTTCTAAGGTTCAGATATTTAATAAGGTAAAGGAATTAGAAACAAAGCTTGAAGATAAAAATGTTGTGCTTAATTCATTTATTCTCAGCCCAACTGCATGGCAAAATCTTGTTGATAAGAAGACTAAAAAAGAATGGAATGAGAATCATGTCCTGTTTATGCAGGATAATGAGTATGTGAAGGAATTGGTTCAGAGGATTTTGGGGTAAATTATGGATAATGAATTGCAACCTTTAGAAAACAAATCTTCTCGAACTGAAAAATATGTAAAACTAGGGGCTGCATTTATTTCATCATTAAACCCAATAGGTACAGTTATAAGTACAGTCATAAATGAATCAATATCTTCTGCACAACAATCAAGAATGGTTGATTTTGTTAATGAATTATTAAAACTATATCAACAACAAAATAAAGAAATTGAAGAAATAAAAAAAGAGTTTGAAACTATGGTTACTACTGCAGAAAAAACTTTGTTTTTTGAACTTGCAATGAAAGCTTCTGCAGAGTCTAATTCAAACATTCTCCATCATTGTTATGCATATTATATTTTCAATACAGTAAAAGCAAAAAAACTTGAGGATGTACAACATGAGCGTTTGTTCAGATTAATTTCTTCTCTTTCAGAGTATGAAATCATTATGTTAATTGGTTATAGGAATCCAAGGTTTATTGGACGAGACTCTGAATTTGATGACGAATATGAAGAAATTGTTTTTCCAAGAACAAGAACGATGGGAAGTCCAGAATCTGATGTAATTTTTAATGCATTTTTTGACCAATATGTAATTTCTCTTGAACAAAAAGGATTAATATCCCGTAAAACTGAAATTAAAGAGAAAAATTTAAAGTTTACATTACAATATACGCCATGGCATATAACCACAATTGGAGAATTAGTTGTAGATGCAGTTTATGATGAAAATTTTATGTTAAATATAAAACACAAGGAGACAACACTAAATGAAAACAACAATTGATTGCGATAAATCTTATATAAAAGACATTTTTACAAACTGGTATAGTATTCCAACTTATCAGCGTCCATATGTTTGGGAAACAGATCAGGTTATTGAATTACTCGAATGTATAAAAAATGCATACGAGAAAAATGAAGAACAGTATTTTATTGGTTCAATTGTATATAAGAAATCTGAAAAAGAAGTTGATGGTGTATCATATCAGGAATTTGAACTCCTTGATGGACAACAGCGAATTACTACAATTTTTTTAATTATTGCTTCAATACGAGACATTGTTATTCAGAACAAAGATAAATTTGATCAAGATGAATATGAAGATATTGTTAGTACTTGTAAAAGTCTCATTTACCAACAGAAAAGTAAAGCAAAAGGAATACCTGAACGATTAAGAATCGTTTTCGATATTAGAAAAGATGTAAGAGACTTTGTTGATACAAATGTAAAAACAGATTCTAGCACAGATGATGAAGCAACTCTGGGAATCAATGCTGCAAGTAAAACAATTAATACTTCAATAAAACATATTTCTAATACTTTACTAGTAGCTAGAAAATTCTTCAAAGAGAATCTTAATATAATTTCTGACTTCTTTAGCTACTTATTGAATAAGGTTCTTTTAGTTTATATTGCTACAGAAGATTTGCAGGATGCTTTTCAGCTTTTTACTGTTATGAACAATACAGGATTAAAGCTTACAAACAGTGATATCTTAAAAGCTGATAATCTTAAAAATATTGAAAGCGATGATAAACAGCAGACTTGGGCAATTGAATGGGAAAATATGGAATCATATTTTGGAGATGATTTTGATAACTTCCTTTCTCAGATAAGAACCATTTTAGTAAAGCGAAAAGCTGATTATGCATTGGTAAAAGAATTCAATGACAATGTTTATTCAGATAAACGTTGGAATAGAAGTACAAAACAATGGGAACCTTGTAAACCTCTTTTAAAGAGAGGTGAAGATACCTTTGCTTTCATCAAAGATTATTATGTACAATATCAGGCTGTTTTTGATAAAGATCATTTTGAAGAAACCAATTCATATGAGATTTATAATTATTTAAGTTTGATGACTAGAGGACTTGAATCTGATTATTGGAAAGCACCTGTATTAATGTATTTTAAAAAATTCAAGT
>Ga0256405_10004704_pt1 | contig 25043 bp, 23 predicted proteins | sample RumenRJG_02DNA_FD_189096 | JGI IMG/M metagenome (GOLD analysis project Ga0256405, IMG submission 189096) | Bovine rumen microbial communities from Lethbridge, Alberta, Canada - RJG_02 | ecosystem: Host-associated > Mammals > Digestive system > Stomach > Rumen | place: Canada: Alberta... | reverse complement strand
GGTTGTCTCTGTGCCGTTCAGTTAAGGAGAATGGCACCGGAAGTGGCCGTGACGCTGTTTGAGGCCGGTCCCAAGCCCATGGCCAAGCTGGCCGTTACGGGCGGCGGGCGCTGCAACCTCACCAATTCCTTTGCAGGTATCCGCTCTTTGGGAGAGGCCTATCCGCGCGGCGAACGCGTGCTGCAGCGAGCGCTGAAGGCGTTTTCGCCGGAGGATACCGTCCGCTGGTTCCAGGTGGAAGGCGTTCCGCTGGTGCTGCAGCCGGACCATTGCTGGTTTCCGCGCTCGCAGAACGCCCTGGACATTGTCCATTGCCTGGAACGCGGGATGCGCGGCGCGGAGCTCCGTCTCCGCACCCCGGTGCTTTCGGTAAGAGATACACTCGGTCCTTCGGGCCTCGGTATGACAAACCCTGTCATACCGAATACTCCCTCTGTCATACCGAATACTCCCTCTGTCATACCGAGCGAAGCGAGTGTATCTCATTACACTGTAAACAACGAACCCTTTGACTACGTGGTGGTTACCACGGGCGGAGCCGCCAAGGGCCTGCCATTTCTGGACGGCCTGGGGCTGGAGCTCATTCCGCCGGTTCCCTCCCTCTTCACCTTCACCGTACCGGACCCCGCCCTCCGCAGTCTCATGGGACTGGTCACGGAGGCTTCCGTGGGCCTTGCAGGGACTTCTTACAAAGCCGAAGGACCGCTCCTTATCACCGACTGGGGCCTCAGCGGCCCGGCCGTGCTCAAGCTCTCCTCCTACGCCGCCCGGCACCTGGCGGAGCAACAGTACAAGGGCACGGTGGTCATCAACTGGCTGAATACCAGCGAAAATACAGTACGGGAGCAGTTGCAGGGCATGGCGGCGGCCCATCCGCAAAAACGGGTTGCCAGCGTGCATCCCGTGCAGCAGCGCCTGTGGGAGCACCTCCTTGAGCGTGCCGGGCTCCGGGAAGGCCTCCGCTGGGCGGAACTGGGCACCAGGGGCCTGAACCGGCTCACCGCCACCATCACCGCAGACAGCTATCCCCTGTCCGGCAAAAGCAAATTCCGGGAGGAGTTTGTGACGGCAGGCGGCGTCGCCCTCTCCAACATCCATTTATCGACCCTGGAAAGCAAACGGCATCCCGGCCTGTACTTTGCCGGAGAAGTGCTTGACATAGACGCCATTACCGGCGGATTCAACCTGCAGGCGGCCTGGAGTACGGGCTATGTCTGCGCCCAAAACATCGCAAAAAGCCTATGAATACTACGCTCTATATTGTTGTTGCCGCCACGCTGCTGGTCGCGGCCATCGTCATCACTTACCTGATTATGCACGCCAAGCAGGTGAAGGCCTGCAATGCGCTGGAGAATGAGCTTATCCGCAGCCAGGAGGCACTCAAGAACGCCCAGGCGCTCCGGGAAGCGGACCGACAGGCCTACGAGAAAGCAGAAGATCTGCTCAAGGAGTCCTTCCGGGAGCAGTTAGAGGCCGTCAAGGCCCAGATGAGTGCAGAGACGGAAAAGCTGCTCAAACAACGGGAAGAGGCCCTGAACGCCAAGGCGGAAGAGACCTTCAAGACGCTCATGGGACCGCTGGGCAAGGACCTCAAGGCCATGCAGGAGAGCTTCGAGGGGCAAAAACGCTCGCAGACGGAAGGCACCGCCACCCTGAAAACGGCCGTAGAACAAGCCGTGAAGCACCTGCAGGACCAGACGCAGGCTATTGGCACCAAGGCCGACAATTTGGCCCAGGCCTTAAAAGGCCAGAACAAGATGGCGGGCACCTGGGGGGAGGTCATCCTGTACAACATGCTGGTGAACGAGGGCATGGAGGAAGGCCGGGACTTTGACCGGGAGGAAACGCTGCGGGACGCCATGGGCAACACCCTCTACAACGAGGACAGCGGCAAGCGCATGCGCCCGGACTATATTCTCCATTATCCGGACAAGACGGAGGTGATTGTGGATGCCAAAACGTCCATGGAGGCCCTCTCGGACTGGTTTGAGGCCACCGATGCCGCCGCCAAGGAGGATGCCGCCCAGCGTAACCTGCTGGCCATCCGCGCCCAAATCAAAAGCCTGTCCGGCAAGCGGTACCAGGACTACATCCGCGAGGGCTACAAGACACTGGACTATGTGATTATGTTCATTCCCAATTACAGTTCCCTGCAACTGGCCAAGACGCTGGCACCCACTATCTTTACGGAGGCGTACAAGCAAGGGGTGCTCATTACCACGGAGGAAACCCTGATGCCGTTCCTGCGCATGATCCGCATCGCCTGGACCAATTACGACCAGGCCCGCAACCAGGAAAAGATTATCAAGGCCGCCCAGACCATGGTGGACCGCGTGTACGACTTCTCCAAGGCCCATACAGCCATGGGCGAGAAACTGAAAGCAGCGCAGGAAGAATACGACAAGGTGAGCGCAAAAATCAGTGAATCAGGTAATTCCATCCTCACCAGCGCACGCCAACTCCTGAAATTAGGCGTTCCTAAGAATCCGAAGAAGCAGCTTCCGGACCAAGACGAATAAAGGCCATGCCGCAGTTGCGGGCAAAGGCGGCGTCCGAGTCACTGTCTCCCACCATTACGCAGCGCTGCGGGTCCAGCGGCAGCAGGGCACAGGCCTCGCGGAACATGCCCGGGTTGGGTTTCCGGCGCGGGTCGTCATCCGAAACGGCCATACAGGTAAGGATAAGGTCGATTTTACCGCCTGCTTCCAGGAGTTCCTGCATCATACGCGCATGAATCCTGGCCAGGTCCGCATCGGTCATCAGGCCCTTCCCTACGCCCCGCTGGTTGGTCACCAGGACGATATGTTTAAACTTGGCAGCCCACTTGGGAAGTTCTTCCAGGATGCCCGGCATCCACTGCCAGTCGGCCCAGGATTTCACGTAGCTGCCTTCCAGGAGGCGGTTGAGTACACCGTCGCGGTCCAGGAACAGGGCTTCCGCCTTGGAGGCAAGCACTTGTGCCGATGCTTTTTGCACGGCAAACCACGCGGGAATTTCCCACTGCGCCTTGTCGTAATCTTCCGGAATGCCAATGTCGATGAAATAGCTTTCCACGGGCCAACCTTGAAGCTCCCGGGCGGCGGCCATGGGCTCCAGCACGTCCTTCTCGAAGGAAAAACGCGCCGGGAGCGCCTCCAGGTGCAGTTTTGTACGGTCGATGGCATAGACACCGGCGTTAATGAGGCCTTCCTCACAGTAGGCTTTTTCCCGGAAGACCGTTATGGTATGAGATACACGCGACTCGCTTCGCCCGCTCGGTATGACAGTAACCGCTCCATAGCGGCTGAACGCCTTCATGGGCTTGAGGGCCACGGTCACCGGGCCGGCAAAAGGCACGGCGTCCAGCGGGAGCGGGAAAAACGTGTCTCCATTGAACACGAACACCCGCTCGCCATGGCATTTTTCCAGCGCCAGCCGGATACCGCCACCCGTGCCCAGCGGCGTGTCTTCCACGGCGAAATCGTAGCTGAAAGGCCAGCTGTGCGCCTGCACATAGGACATCACCTGTTCCTTCAGGTAACCTACGGAAAACACCACATGGTCAACGGAATACGCGCTTAGATAATCCAGCATATATCCCAGGAAAGGACGCCCGGCCACAGGCGCCAGGCATTTGGGGATGTCCTGCACCACGGAACGGAGCCGCGTGCCTTGCCCGCCGGCTAGGATGATAACTTCCATGCTACGGCGCCGGATTGGGTAAACTGGAACGGGACCACCTGCCCGGGCAGGGTGCGGAGGGCCTCACGGACGGCCTCCCGCTTTTGCGGCGGCACCATGAGCATGATGAATCCCCCGCCGCCGGCGCCGGACACTTTACCGGAAATGGCGCCAGCCGCCAGGGCCACGTCAAAGGCTTGCTGGATCTGGGGGTTGGTGATGGCATCGGCCATCTTTTTCTTGTCCTCCCAGGCGGCGCCCAGGATGCGGGCGAACGTGGCCATGTCGCCCTGCAGGAGCGCCAGTTTCATTTCCACGGCGCTTTGCTTGATGCGGTGCATCGCTTCCACGGCCCGGGCATCTCCCCGGCGGGTGGCCTGCTGCTGCTTTTCAATGATGGCGGCCCCTTCCCGGCTCCGGCCCGTAAAATACAGCAGCAGGGAACCTTCCAGTTCCAGTACAATCCAGTCTTTTATGCGCAGCGGATTCACTATCACCAGGTCGCTGGGCAGGAATTCCATGAAGTTGAAGCCGCCGAAAGCGGCGGCGTACTGGTCCTGCTTGCCGCCGGAGAGCAGCAAGTCCTTGCGTTCTATCTCATACGCCAGACGGGCCAGTTCATAGTCTCCCAGCGGAATGTCCATCCATTCGGCAAAGCATTTGAGGATGCATACCACCATGGTGGAGGAGGTGCCCAGGCCGGAACCCGCAGGGGCATCGTTATAGGTGGTAATGGCAAAGCCCGGGGCCGGTACAGGGCCGAAATCCCGCACCACACGGTTGTACACGCCGTCTATGAGCAGGGCGCCCGAGGAGAGCGGACCGGTGCCCAGCGGCACTTCCACCTGCACGCCGGCATCGGCCGCATTCACCTGCACGACAGGCCTTTTCATCGGCTCAATGGTGCAGTAGGCCGCCAGGTTGATAGTGGCATTGAGGACGTTGCCGCCGTACAGGTCGCTGTACGGAGACACGTCGCTTCCGCCGCCGGCGAGTCCCAGGCGAAGCGGGGCTTTGCTTCTGATAATCATGCCAAAATTGCGTTTGCAAGGGCCTCCAGGGCAGCCTGGTCTTCCGCTTTGTAGCGGCTCCGGATGGTCACCAGTTCCCCTACCTGCTCCACGTCTTTCATGGCGCCGAACATCTCCTTCATCACGCGGCCGGCGCTGGGTGCCCAGGAGCCGTTCTCGATGAGGGCCACGCGGCGTTTCTGCCAGCCTTTCATCTGCAGGCTGTGCAGGAAGTCATAGGCGGGCGTGAAGAGGCCGGCGTCATAAGAAGCGGCGGCGAGGACCATCGTCCCGTAGCGGAAGGCGTCTTCCACGGCTTCTGCGCGGTCGTCCCGGGTAAGGTCGCACACGGCCACTTTGGGACAGCCTTTTTCGCGGAGCATATCGGCCAGTTTGAGCGCGACTTCCGCCGTACCGCCATGGATGGAGGCATAGGCCACAAACACGCCGGGGGTCTCCACACCATAGCTGCTCCAGGTGTTGTACAAATTGAGGTAATAGGCCAGGTTTTCCCGCAGGACAGGTCCGTGCAGCGGCGCAATGGTGTCTATTTGCAGGGCCGATGCCTTTTTCAGCAGCGCCTGCACCTGGGGGCCGTATTTGCCGCAGATGTTGAAGTAATAGCGGCGGCCTTCGCAGGCCCAGTCATCGTCCTCATCGCCCCAGAAACCGCATTTTTCCAAAGCGCCGAACTTGCCGAAGGCGTCCGCCGAGAAGAGGATGTTGGCGGCGGCGTCATAGCTCACCATCACTTCCGGCCAGTGCACCATGGAGGCGGCGAAGAACTGCAGGCTATGGGTGCCCAGGTTCAAGGTGTCGCCTTCCTTCACGGCCAGCGTATGGAAGGTTTTTCCGGGCTGGAACTGGCCCAGGAACTTGAGGGCCATGGCGCTGGCAACAATCTGGATATCAGGATATTTCTCCACTAAAAGGCCGATGAGGGCCGAGTGGTCCGGCTCCATGTGGTGCACCACCAGGTAATCCGGCTGGCGGCCTTCTAAGGCCGCTTCCAGGTGCTGGAACCAGGCTTCCTCCTTGCGGGCGTCGGCCGTGTCCAGGATGGCAATTTTGTCGTCCTTTATAAGATAGGAATTGTAGGCCATGCCTTCCGGCACAGCATATTGGCTTTCAAACAAATCCAGGGTAAGGTCGTCTGTCCCGGTGTAAAAAATGTTGCGTGCGATTTCTTTCATATCCGTATCAATTGGAGTACAAAGATAGAAATAAAATGCGTATCTTGCGGAAAATTTTGGCTCATTATGACTCTTATGCAGCGTTTCCGCCGGTTTATGCAACGGCACCTGTTCATATACGAGGATTTGGATACGGCCGGGGCCGCCCAGCGCATCAAAAGCAATATCTGGTTCCGGGGCACCAACGTGTGGATTCTCGCCTTCTCCATTGTCATTGCATCCGTCGGCCTCAACGTGAATTCCACGGCGGTCATTATTGGCGCCATGCTCATCTCTCCGCTCATGGGACCCATCATCGGGGCTGGTTTGGCGCTGGGAACCAATGACTTGGACTTGCTCAAGGCGGCTGCGCGGAACCTGCTGGTGATGGTGCTCATCTCGCTGGTGGCGTCCACGCTGTTTTTCATTGTCTCCCCCCTGGCGCTGGTGAACCCGACGGAGTTGGAGGCGCGCACCAGTCCCACCATTTACGACGTCCTTATCGCCCTGTTCGGCGGCTTGGCCGGCATCCTGGAAAATACCCGGAAGGAGCGCGGTACGGTGCTCTCGGGCGTTGCCATTGCCACGGCCCTCATGCCGCCGCTTTGTACCGCTGGTTATGGCCTGGCGCACTGGAATATGCACTTCTTCTTTGGCGCGCTGTATCTTTTCATCATTAACAGCGTGTTCATTGCGCTGGCTACGTACCTCATGGTCAAGTACTTGCGCTTTGAAACAGTGGCTGGCCTGGACGTGGCTTCCGCCAAACGCCGCCGCAATGTCATCTCCACGGTGCTCACCATCGTCCTTATTCCCAGCATCTGGAGCGCCTTCGTTCTCATCCGGGACAACAATTACGAGCGCAACGTGCGGGTGATGATGGAAGAGGACCGCTTTGTGGGGCCGCGCACGTATGTGTACGACTATAAGGTGGAAGGCCGTACGGTGGACTTTGCCCTGGCCGGAGAACCACTGACGGACGAGGACCGGGAGGCGTTTTTGCAGCGCGCGGAAAGCCATCATATCAAGGCCAGGACCGTCAAGCTCACAGAGCATGCGGTGGGCATGAGCCAGAAAGACATGGATGCGCTCATTGAGAAAATCTATGCCCGCACAGAAGCGGAGCTGGACCAGAGCGAGTTGCAAATGGGCGGCTTTGATTCACGCCTGAAGTCGCTGGAAGGCCGCTTGGACGGGGTCATTGCCATGAACGACTCCCTGCATGAGCGAAATCTCAGGCTGCAGCAAATGGCCGATTCCCTCAGGCACGAGGCCGATTCCCTTGCGGCTCTTACCCGCCGCCGCTGGAATAAAAAGAAATAAATTTTGCTTTTTCCGAAAAAGGTGCTATCTTTGTAATCCTTTTGGTGCTATGGCCGAGCGGTTAGGCACAGGTCTGCAAAACCTGCTACAGCGGTTCGATTCCGCTTGGCACCTCTTAAAAGCCCTCACAGACTACTGCGAGGGCTTTTTCTGTCCTATATCATACACGCGTATTTGGCGGCGAAGCGCATAAAAAAAAGAGAGTCGGCCTGTCTCAGGCGGACGCTCTTACTAACCACATAATTAATAACACTAAAACTAATAACCAATAGAATGATTCCGCGAAGAGAACCTTGCTTCCTCATTCCGGATACAAAGGTACGACTATTTTTTTGATTTGCAAATTTTTTCAAAAGATTTTTTACAAAAATTTTTACTAATTATGCCAAGATATTGATTTTTAATCATTTAAACATTTAACGCCTCTCGGACACATATTTAGTAAAAAATTTCAATAAGCAAACCAGCGCAATCAAACAGCGTATTCAAGCATTCAACCCCTACAAATCTTGCCGGGAATATTTACAAACCGTAAGCAAAAATAAAAGCAGCGCTTACAAATTATAAGCACTGCCATGCATTTTACTTTCAACTTCCCGTGCCTGGTAACGGAGACCTATTTCACTCCCAGTTTGAGCCGGAGATTCTTAATCATATCCACCGTCATGCTGTCCATATCATACGTGGGCTTCCAATCCCATTCCTCACGGGCGCAGCTGTCATCCATGCTGTCCGGCCAGGACGTAGCGATGGCCTGACGCACAGGGTCCACTTCATAGCGGACCTGCAGCGAAGGAATGTATTCCCGGATTTTGGCAAAAATTTGCTCCGGCTCAAAGCTCATGGAGGCAATATTGAAGGAATTGCGGTGCTTCAAGCGGGACGGATCCGCTTCCATGAGCATGATGGCGGCATGCAGGGCATCCGGCATGTACATCATATCCATATAGGTACCCGAGGCGATGGGACAGGTAAACTCCTCCCCTTTCACGGCACTGTAATACACTTCCACGGCATAGTCCGTGGTGCCGCCGCCCGGCAGGGTGGTATAGGAGATAAGACCGGGGAAACGCACCGAACGGGTATCGACCCCGTATTTATGGAAATAGTAGTCGCTCAGGAGCTCCGTAGCCACCTTGGTGACGCCGTACATGGAACGGGGACGCTGGATGGTGTCCTGCGGCGTGCCCACGTGCGGGGTTTCCGGGCCAAAAGAGCCGATGGAAGAAGGCGTAAACACCGCCACACCCTTTTCCCGGGCGATTTCCAGGATGTTGAGCAGCCCGTTCATCTGGATGTCCCAGGCCAGGAGCGGTTTGCGCTCCGCCACGGCCGACAGCAAGGCGGCCAGGTTGTAGATGGTGTCTATCTTATAACGCGACACAATCTCTGCCAGACCGGCGGAATCGCGGACATCGGCAATGGCCGAAGGGCCGCTTTCCAACAGTTCCCCTTTGGGCTCCGCGCCGGGAATATAGCCCGCCACAACGGTGCTTTGGGGAATCTCCCGCCTCAGTTTCATGGTAAGTTCAGAGCCAATCTGGCCCGTTGAGCCTATTACCAGGATATTCTTCATAACGATTCTGTGTTTAGAATCGCAAATTTATGTTTTTTTATGTACAATTTCAAGATAAAAGCGCTAAATTTGAAAGCAGAAAACCATTAATAACACCTATCATGTACGGAAAATTCCAAGCGTATCTTCAAAATGAACTGAAATCCATCGAGGAGGCCGGTCTTTATAAGAAAGAAAGGAATATCGCCAGCCCGCAAAGTGCGGAAATCACCTTGCAGGACGGCAGCAAAGCCCTCAACTTCTGCGCCAACAACTACCTGGGCCTCTCGGACAATCCCCGTCTGATTGCCGCCGCCAAAAAAGCCATGGATGAGCGCGGCTACGGCATGTCCTCCGTCCGCTTCATCTGCGGCACCCAGGACATACACAAGGCCCTGGAGGCAGCCATTGCAGACTATTTCCACACGGAAGACGCCATCCTGTACGCCGCCTGCTTCGATGCCAACGGCGGTGTCTTCGAGCCGCTGCTCAGCGCAGAGGACGCCATTATCTCGGACTCCCTGAACCATGCCTCCATCATTGACGGCGTGCGCCTGTGCAAAGCCCAGCGTTTCCGTTATGCCAATGCCGACATGGCCGATCTGGAAGAGAAACTCAAGGAAGCCCAGGCCTGCCGCTTCCGCATCATCGTCACGGACGGCGTTTTTTCCATGGACGGCAACGTGGCCCCCATGGACAAGATTTGCGCCCTGGCAGAGAAATATGACGCACTGGTGATGGTGGACGAGAGCCACAGCGCCGGCGTGGTAGGCCCTACCGGCCATGGCGTGGCGGAACAGTTCAACTGCTACGGCCGCATCGACATCTTTACCGGCACCCTGGGCAAGGCCTTCGGCGGTGCCGTAGGCGGTTTCACCACCGGCCGCAAGGAAATCATCGACATGCTCCGTCAGCGCAGCCGCCCGTACCTTTTCTCCAACTCCATTCCGCCCATGGTGGCCGGGGCCGCGCTGGAGACCTTCCGCATCCTGAAGGAAAGCAACGCCCTGCATGACAAGCTGCAGGCCAACGTCAACTATTTCCGCGACAAAATGCTCGCCGCCGGGTTCGACATCAAACCCACCCAGAGCGCCATCTGCGCCGTCATGCTGTACGACGCTCCCCTGTCCCAGAAATTTGCCGCCCAAATGGCCCAGGAAGGCATTTTTGTCACCGGATTCTACTATCCGGTGGTGCCCAAAGGCCAGGCCCGCATCCGTGTTCAGCTGAGCGCCGCCCACGAAAAGTCGCATCTGGACAAGGCCATCGCCGCATTTATTAAAGTAGGGAAAGAATTAGGCGTAATAAAATAGCCTTATTCGCCGTCCACCTGGTGTTCGAGGTCTTCTTCCCCGGACACCTTTTTTTTGCCCGGCTTGCCAAAGATGACGAATTCGCTCATGAAGAAGTTGAAGGCGCCGGAGAAGCACAGGCCCAGGAGGTTGCACAACACCGGTTCAAAAGACCAGTCCTGGAACCAGTTGAGGGCCACAAAGAGGAAGTGGATGCCCTGCATGGCCATAAACTTAATCATGTACGCGCCCACGGAAGCGGCGTTGTACGCCAGGAAATGACGGAAAAAGGAGCGCGCAGAACGCTGGCTGATGCGTTCTTTCCAGACAAAGAAATACGCAATGACGAAGTTCACCAGTGCGGCCACCTCGAAGGAAACGGTAGGTGCCACCCAGAAACTGCCCCAGTAGTTTCCGTCAAACACATAGGCCGACAGCCACCAGTGCAGGGCCAAATCCACCACCGTGCCGGCACTGCTGGTGAGCATGAACATGAGGAACTTGGTAAATATTTCTTTCTTTGTTCTGGGTTGCATATGTTTGCAAAGGTACAAATTTTTGTATATCTCGCAAAATTGGATTAATTTCGCAAGATACAAACAGTGTATATGAGCCGAAAACCTATCATTCCCCCTGTAGATAAAGCTTTGCTGAAGGCAGAGCTGAACCAAGACACCCTCCTGCGAACCACCAACCGCGCCGGAAACGAACTGTATGTCGTGGGGCCCGAGTCCAAGAACGTCATCCGCGAGATTGGCCGCCTGCGGGAAATTGCCTTCCGGGGCGACGGCGGCGGCACCGGCGAACCGCTGGATATAGACAAATTCGACACGGATCCGGCCTATGGCTATCGCCAGCTGGTGCTGTGGGACCCTGAAGCGGAGGAAATCATCGGCGGATACCGTTTCTGTATCTGCGACGATGCCGTTTACGACAAAAACGGCCAGCCCATCCTGACATCGTCACACATGTTCGCGTTCTCCAAGAAGTTCCTGAAGGAATACCTTCCCTACACGCTGGAGCTCGGGCGCAGTTTTGTCTCCGTGGAATACCAAAGCTCCAAGGCGGGCGCCAAGAGCCTTTACGCCCTGGACAACCTCTTTGACGGCATCGGTGCCATCAGCGTCCTGTACAAGAAAACCATCAAATACTTCTTTGGAAAAGCCACCATCTATCGCGAATACCCCACTGAGGCCCGCGAAATGATTATGGTATTCATGAAAAAGTACTTTGGAAAGGGCCACAAGCTCATCCACATCCGAAAAGAAGTGAAAGTGAAGAATCCCCGCAGGTATTCCAAACTCTTCAAAGGGCTGGAGTACAAGGATGCGTATAAAGTCTTAAAGGGAGAAATTCAGCGCATGGGCGCCTTCATTCCGCCGCTGGTAAACACCTACATGAACCTGTCTCCCAGCATGATTTTCTTCGGGACGGGCATCAATGACGAATTTGGCGACATTTACGATTCCGGCATCCTCATCAATTTCCATGAGATGTATCCCGAGAAAAAGAAACGTCACGTAGAAACCTTCTCCGCCATAGGCTGGCGCGCCATCAAGAAACTGTTCAAGCGCCTGCAGCGGAAGCCTACTTCCTTACAGTAATGTGGAAGCAGCTCTGCTTGCGCTCGAACTTGATGTAACAAGTTCCGGGCTGGTCATGGATGTCCTTGAGCACCTGGCTTAACGTGGCACGCAGATAGGACTGCGGGACATCCTCGTAGGGACGTCCCAGGTATTCCGGGACTTTTACGTAATTCCAATAAGACAAGTCGAAGGTGGTTCCATAGCGATGCGTGGAGTTCTCCGAGGCATTCAGGTTGTGCCGGCGGAGTTTTTTGACATCGGCCTCCGTCCGCAGCACGGAAGTGACAATCAGTTTATTGGGATTCAGGCCCTTGGAAGAGAGCGAATCCTGGAAATTCCGGCCGATAAGGTCCAGCAGTTCTTTGGCCGACGGAATGAGGTACGGGATGGAATGCGTCAGGGAATCTACCACGTAAGTATCTGTGTCTTCCAGCTTTACCAGCCTTGATTTCAAGTGTTCCGCAGCCTCGCGGTCTTCCACCGGCGGTACGCCGATAGCCTGGGCCACCTTGAGCTGGGTGTCGTTCATGTCATTGAACTCCCGGGAGAAGTTGACGTCGTAGATGCGGGAACGCACCGGCTCATTCCTGATGGGCCCCAGTGCCAGCCACGCCTCCTCCGCTTCACGGGCGGCGCGTTCCCTGGCCAGGGTACGATGATTCAGAATCAGATAGATACAAGTTGCACTGACAAAAACGACAACGGCTAATCGGAGATACTTTTCTAACATAGGGACAAATATACGAATTATTCATTTCCCGAAACGCAAAATTATTGTTAATTTTGCATGGTTTATTAAGGATAGATATGAGCGAAGAAAAAAAACAAGCGGCCCGCATCCAGACTTCCATCCTGAATGCGGCAGAAAAGAAAGTTCTGGTATGGCTCGCGGAACGCATGCCTGCCTGGGTAACATCAGATATGCTCACCTTCGTGGGCTTCGTCGGCGCCTGCATCGTGGCGGGCGGATACGCCCTTTCCAACCTGAATCTCAACTGGCTGTGGCTGGCCAACCTGGGCCTGCTGGTGAACTGGTTCGGAGACTCGCTGGACGGCTCCCTGGCCCGGGTCCGCAACATGCAGCGCAAAACCTACGGCTTTTACATCGACCATAACGTAGATGTCATCAATGAAACCATCATGTTCATCGGTGTGGGATGCAGCCCACTGGTGAACATGAGTTTTGCCATGCTGGCCCTGGTGGGCTATTTCATGCTCAGCATCTTCGTGTACATCAACTGCCACCTCAAAGGGGAAATGCGCCTTACCTACGGAGGCCTGGGGCCCACTGAGTTCCGGCTCATCCTGATGCTCGTGAACATTGCATTCTGCTACATTCCCTGGCTTACGGAATGGAAACGCCCCGTCACCCTCTTCCACAACCAGTTCATGGTGGGCCTGTTCGACTACATTGCCGTTGTCATCGCCCTCCTCCTGTTCGTGTTCTACCTGGTGGGATTCTTCCAGGACGCCAAATACTTCTCCAGGCTGGATCCTCCCAAAAAGAAGGAGGAGTAAGCATGATTTTTACCCCGGAAGTTGCCGCCAACCTGTTTCCCTTCCTCAGGGGGAAATGGGGCAGGCTGCTCTATAAGCCCAGCATGTACATCTCTGGCATCAACCATGTCAACCGCATACACGACGCCGTGGAAAAGCAGGGCGTTGCCCCGGGGCCGGACTTCGCCAAAGGCATCCTGGACCAGATGGAACTGGAATTTCTTATCGGCAATCCGGAACGCCTGGCGTTTCCCGAGGGACCGTTCATCACCATCTCCAACCATGTGTATGGCCATATCGACGGCATCTGCCTGGTGGATATCGTGGGACATGTCCGCCCGAAAATGAAAGTGATGGTAAACGAGATGCTCATGCCCATCTGGGGACTCGCGCCCAATTTCATTGCGGTGAATCCTACCGTAAACAAACGGGAAACCACCGCCACCAGCATCGGCGGGGTAAAAAGCGCCCTGCTGCAGCTCCGCAGCGGTGAACCGCTGTCCCTGTTCCCTTCCGGCGCCGTGGCGGACCTCAAGCCCCGCGAAGGCTGGACGCTACAGGAACGGCCCTGGCAGGATGCCGCCCTCAAACTCATCCGCAAAGCGAAGGTTCCGGTGGTTCCCATCCGCTTCTTCGACCACAATTCCTGGTTCTATTACGGACTGGGACTCATTGACTACCGCCTCCGTTTTGTCCGCCTGTTCCACGAAGTGGCGAACAAACGGGGCACCTTCCCCCGTCTGGGCATCGGCGAAACCATCAGCGTGGAACAGCAGAACGCCCTTTCCGACGAAGCTTTCGGCACCTTTTTGCGCAAAAGCGTATATGAGATGCCCCTCCCCGACCATTTCATAAAACGATCTGCCCTATGGAAGTAAGCGTAGTATTGCTTACCGGCGGAAGCAGCGGCATCGGAGCCGCCACCGCCCATTTGCTGGCCTCGGCCGGCATGAAAGTGTATTGCGGCAGCCGCCGCGGCACCGTTGACCGGCCTCAGGACGGTATCGTCCCCGTAAAACTGGACGTGAACGACGCGGAAGGCCTCAAGGCCTGCGTACAGGAAATCGTACGCAAGGAAGGCCGCCTGGACGCGGTTGTGTGCAACGCAGGAAACGGGATTTACGGTCCGGTTGAAGGAACGCTGGAGGCGGAAGCCCGCTCCCAGTTTGAAACCACGTATTTTGGCACGTTCAAAACCATCCAGGCCTGCCTGCCGGTGTTCCGGCAACAGCACTTCGGGCGCATCGTCACGGTGAGCTCCGTCATGGCCGTGCTTCAACTCCCCTATCAGGGATTCTATTCGTCGGCCAAGGCCGCCCTGCTGTCCCTGTCCCAATCCTTGTCGATGGAGCTTCGCGGGACGGGCATCGAATGCTGCTGCATCCTGCCCGGCGACGTGGCCACCGGCTTCACCGCCGCCCGCAAGCTGAACCAGGCCGCCACGGAGCCGGCATCCCCGTACAGGGCCGGCATGGAACGCAACCTGAAAAAGATTGAGCACGATGAACTGAACGGCATGTCACCGGATGTCATCGGCAGGGCCATCCGCCGGCAGCTGACGCGTTCCCACATGGCCGTTCGCGTCATTCCCCGCCTGGATTACAAGCTGGTCGGTTTCCTGGTCCGCATCCTGCCCGCCAAATGGGTGCTTTTCATTCTCTCGCTCTTGTACAATTGATATAATTGTAGTACATTCGTAGAATGTTGAAAAAGGTATGGCTCTCCCTCATGCTGATGGGAGCGGTAGCTTTTGCCGCCGCCCAGACTACGCGTGTGCGCGGGGTCGTACGCGATGCCGACACCGGAGAGCCGCTCCCCTTTGTGGGCGTTTACTTTGACGGAACCACCATTGGCGTATCGACAGACCTGGACGGGCGCTATTCCCTGGAAACCCGCTCAAAAGACGCCCAGGTGCTCACCGCCTCGCTTATCGGCTACCAAAGCCTGTCCCAACCCGTGAACCAGGGGGCGTTCAAGGAGCTGAACTTCCGCCTGCACCCGGACCCCAAGCAGTTGAATGCGGCCTATGTGAAGCCGGACGACCGCTACATCAAGAGCATCCTGCGCAAGCTGGACCGCAGCCTGGCCGTCAACGACCCGGACAACGCACCGGACTGGAACGCCCGCATGTATTCCAAGATTGAGTTCGACGTCCAGAACCTGGAAGAACTCATGCGCATCAAGTCCCTGGACAGGAGCATCGGCTTTATCCGCGAATACACAGACACGTCGGCCATTACCGGCCGCTCGTACATTCCCGCACTCATCTCGGAAAACGTAGCCGACATTTATCACTCGAAGGACCCTTCCTTCAACCGGGAAGTGATGCGCGCCAGCCGTATTTCCGGCATGGAGGAAGACAACGTCGTGCGTCAGTTTACCGGAACCTATCTCCTGAAAACCAACTTTTATAAGAGTACCATCGGGGTTTTCAACCTGCAGATTCCCAATCCGGCAGCGGAAAGTTCCCGTATCTTCTACAATTATTTCCTGGTGGACAGCCTGCAGGTAGAAGGGCGCAAAACCTATGTACTGCGCTTCCATCCCAAGAAACTGGTCACCTCGCCCACCTTAGACGGAGAAATGCAGATAGACGCCCAGGACTTCGGCATCCGCAGCGTTACGGCCAGCCTGTCCGGAGAATCCAACGTAAACTGGATCCGGCACATCAACTTCAACATTCAGAACCGGCGCCTTCCCAACGGACGATGGTTCTATGGAGAAGAACGCCTTTTCATCGATTTCGCCCTCACGTCCAATGACGCCTCCCGCATTATCGCGTTCCTGGGAAACCGGCACATCGTTTACGAGGAACCTGTTTTTGAACCGGTTACGGACCCGGACGCCCTTACGTCCAACGAACCGGTGGTGATGCGTGACGTCCAGTCCGGAGACGAAGCCTACTGGGACAAAGTCCGTCCCTACCAGCTCTCGGAACGGGAACAAGGCATTTACCGCATGGTGGGAGAAATCCAGGACACCGGCCTGTACAAATGGACCTATGCCATTACCCGCACCCTCGTCAACAATTACTATGAAGTGAAGCCCTGGAAATTTGAGTTTGGCCGATGGGCCCAGACTTTCGCCTACAACGACATGGAAGGCTTCCGCATGCAGCTGGGAGGGCGTACGCTGAAGGAATTCTCCACCAAAGTGCGTTTGGGCGGCTACGTCGCCTTAGGATTCAAGGACCTCAGGCCCAAAGGTTTTGCGTCCCTGGAATGGATGCTGGGCCGGGAGAAAACCCGTAAAATCACGCTGGAAGCCAAGTATGACTATGTGCAGTTCGGTGGCGGGTACGTGTTCACCGCACAAAACATCTTCTCCTCCTTCCTGGCCCGCGAACAAAGCAAAAAACTGAGCCTGGTCCGATACGTGGACGCGCTGTATGAACACGAGCTGGCCCATTGGTGCAACGCCTCCCTGCAATGGCGCACGCAGCGTGTGTGGAGTTACAGCGGGCCGGACATGAGCATGGAACGGGTCCGCTTCATTCCCTCCAACCTGGAGAACACCCCGGAGAACGCCATTCCAAGCTTTTCCATGAATTCCCTCCGCCTGGGGTTCCGCTTCTCCTTTGACGAGCGCGTCAACCGCAACTACTTTGTCAAAACATACATTTTCACCAAATATCCTACGCTGGACATCAACGTCACCGGTGGCTTCAAAGGCCTTACAAAGGACGACTTCAACTTCCTCAAGACAACGGCTTTTCTGGGCTGGAAGGTTCCTTCCACCGCTGTCGGCTTCGGGCGCCTGGAAATAGAAGGCGGTGCCATCTGGGGCAGCGTTCCCTATAACATGCTCAAGCTGCACGAGGGCAACCAGACCTTTTTCCTGGACCGCGGGGCGTACGCCTGCATGGATTATTACGAATTCCTGTCAGACCGCTGGATTACCGGTTTCTATGAGCACAATTTCAACGGCTTCTTCCTGGGAAAAATTCCCTGGGTAAAGAAACTGGACCTGCGCGAAGTAGCAACGGTAAAAGTGGCCTGGGGCACCCTGAGCAACGCCAACCGGGATCCCCTGTTCACCCCCGGTGGCGGCGCGCCTTTCCATCTTCCGGCCTCCAGCAAAACCCTGGAAACGCCCTACGTGGAGGTGGGTGTCGGAATCTCCAACATTTTCCGGCTTATCCGGGTCGATGCATTCTGGCGGCTCACCCACCGGGAAAATGCCAAGAAAAATTTTGCAGTCAATATAGGCCTGGACCTTGAATTTTAATTATGTCGAATCACATTCAAATCAGCATGCTGGATGCCCAGGGAGACATTGAAGGATACCTGATGTATCCGTACAAAATTCCCTTCTTTTCATTCGCCTACCTGATGGAAGGCGAGGTGCTGGTAGAAGTCGATGGGCAAAACATCCTGGTAGGAGCCGGGCAGTTTATCCTGGTTCCGGAAAACCTTGGCATCTTTGTCCGGTATTTCAAGAACTGCAACGGCTTTATGGGCAGTTTCTCCATGGACTACCTGAAAGATGCTTCCTATGCCGTCCTGCGCACGGAAACGCCCATCGTCCAGAGTTTCTGGTTCGACGACGCCGTCTTTATCGGGGCGCTCATGAAACGCCTGTTCACCGCCTTCGAAGACCGGGACAAAGCCTTCCTGCAAAGCGGCCTGGACCTGATTCTGGGGCAGCTGCGGCCCAAAGGCAGCCTGGCTGCCGTTCCCGAAAAGTTTCTCCAGCTGGTGTTCGACCGTGAGAGGCAGCCACTCTCAGTGTCAGAATACGCAGATTTGCTGCACGTTACGGCAAATTACCTAAATAAAACAGTGAAGTTCCATACCCACCGCACGGCCATTGACTGGATAGAGATTGCCCGCCTGAACATGGCCAAGCAACTGCTAAAGGACCCGGCCGTTCCCATTGTGGAAGTAGCGTCCCGCGTAGGGCTGGAGGACCAGTCTTATTTCTCGCGCTTTTTTAAAAAGAAAACGGGGCTCACGCCGTCTCAGTACCGCAGCGGCAAATAGCCCGTTACCGTTACCACGCCCTCCTGCACCTTGAAGTGGACGTCGGCCCCGTCAAAGGGCATGGCGTATTCTTTGTCCGGCTTGTCCTGATAGGCGGGACGCGGATCCAGCGCCAGAATTTCCGTGAGGGCCAGGCGCTGCTCCTCCGTGAAAGGGAGCGAGGCGGGAATCACCACCTGCAGACGGCGCTGCGGGGCGTCAGTGGCAAATCCGGAGCGGGCGTCCGGGTAACTGTCGGCATAGACAATATAAGGCTTGATGTCGTAAATGGGCGTACCATCCATCAAGTCCGCCCCGCGTACCAGCAGTTCTCCTTTTTCTATCCCCTCCAGTTCCACGCAGGAAAGGCCCAGCGGATTGGGCCGATAGGGAGAACGCGTGGCCCACACCCCCATGGCCGTGTTTCCGCCCAGGCGCGGAGGTCGCACGGTAGGCTGCCACTCCCCTTTTGCCGCTTTGTTGGCACTGAAGCCCCAAATGAGCCAGATGCGGCTGAAACCTTCCAAGCCGCGCAGGGCCTGGGGTACCTGATAGGCTTTCTCAAAAACTACACGCCCATGAATATGGGCGCTGAGGGAACTTTGGCGGGGTATGCCAAACTTAGAGCCGAAGGGGCCCCTGTAATAAGCTACGGGTTTGAGGATACATTCCTCCATGTTCAAGACAGGTATTTACCGTGACAGTGGCAATAGCGGAGACCGCTTCCGCAGGGGCAAGGGTCCTCCGGCGCCACATGGGGAATGGCTAAGCCCATGGGAAGATAGCCGGCGGCATCCATGTCGGCGGCATAGCCATCCGTAACGGTGGGTTCCGGCATGCTCCACTGCGGATAATCTTCGCCGCTATGCATATCCGGCTCAGGAAGGGTTTTCCAGGCTTCCCAGTCGGCCTGGCACAGCCCCGTCTCCGCCGAAGTGCGCCCACAGAGGAGCCATTTGGGAACGGAATCGGCATAGGCGCGCACAATGCGGCAGCACTCCAGCCAGCTGCTGTCATCCAGCGCAGGACAGAGCGGACTGTCCATCAGCGGAGAAAAGAGCGCATCGTTCTGCTGCTCCGTATATTGGGCTTCCAGCCAGGTGTCATGCTCTGCCTTTACCAGGTCGAATCCTTCATAGCCCAGCCGGCGGTACAGCTGCTCCAGCCGCATCCCTTCCGGGGTCTTGAGCCCGACGGTGAAATAAGGCGCGCCGGCACCGGCATCGAAGGCCTCTTTGGGGTCGAACATCTTGTACTTCCGCTGTTTCAGCTGCTTGCGGATCGAGAAGATTTCCTCCACATTGTCCACGCAGGGAGAACATACATAGTCCCCGAAGCGGTCGTTGTAGCGATACATCTTTACCAGCGGGCTCTGGTGCAGGATGCCGGTAAGCGTTTGTAAATCGGGGCCGTAAGCTTTCTCGTACCAATCCATCAGCATATCCACGAACTTCTCCGTGGGGATGATTCCGTACAGGTTCATGTACCCCAGCCCGATGCGTTCCACCTCATACTGGCCGTTTTTCTCTCCCTGCCGCAGCACCTTGTCCACTTCCGGCGCCACGATGTCGTACAGTTCCCGGCTGATCCAGACTTTGTGGAAGTGCTCGTCGGAGTCGTCGTACTCTACCAGGCCCACAGCCTCCAAGAGCGAAGGATAGTCTGCAAAGTCTTGATACTGAACCTTCTCCGGACCGGCATGCACCAGTTCCCGGAGCAGACGGACGTCGCGCTCCATCAGATGCGACATCCACCTGCGCGGCTGAGCGCGCAGGTAGGTGTGCAACTGGTCCACCAGCTGGGATTTCCTCAGACGGGGGCTGAGATTGTCCCCCAGGATGTTCCCGAGGTCCTGCAGCTCCATCTTCTGGAATCCGTCCAGTATGGTATGTAACGTCCGTTCCTTCATAAGGGTGGCAAAGTTACGAATTTTCCTGATATTTCAAGATAGGATTTCGTGCGGCCGTGGTTTCGTCCGGACGGGAAATGGGCGTATTGTGCGGAGCCTCGCGCAGGATATTCGGGTCCTGGGCGGCCTCGGCGGCGATTTTCCGCATCACTTCTATGAACGCGTCTATGGTTTCCTTGCTTTCCGTTTCCGTGGGCTCTATCATGAGCGCCTGGTGGAACAGCAGCGGGAAATAGATGGTGGGCGCGTGGAAACCGTAGTCCAGCAGGCGCTTGGCCACGTCCAGCGTGGTGGCACCGGGGACATCGTCATGGGCACCGTCGTTGATAAGGCCATCGAACACGAATTCGTGCTTGCAGACGCCCTCAATGGGCAGTTTGTACACGTCCTTGAGGCTTTCTTTGATGTAGTTGGCGCTCAGGACGGCGTACTGGCCCACCTTGCGCAGGTGCTCCTGCCCCAGGGCCAGGATGTAGGCATAGGCCCGTAAAATGACGCCGAAGTTGCCGTGGAAGGCAGACACGCGGATGGCGGACAGGCAATCCACCAGCTTTTGGGCCACGCCCACGGGACCGGAACCGGGACCGCCTCCGCCATGCGGCGTGGAGAAGGTCTTGTGCAGGTTCAGGTGCATGATGTCGAAGCCCATGTCGCCGGGACGCACCACGCCCATGAGCGGGTTCATGTTGGCGCCATCGTAATACAGCAGGCCGCCGGCCGCATGGACCAGCGCGGCGATGGTCCCAATTTCCGTCTCAAACAGGCCCAGCGTGTTGGGATTGGTCATCATGATACCGGCTACCTCGTCGGTGAGGAGCGGCTTGAGGGCTTCCACGTCGATGCGACCGTTGGCCAGGGACTTTACCTCCACCACTTCCAGGCCGCAGACGGCTGCAGAGGCGGGATTGGTTCCGTGGGCGCTGTCCGGCACAATCACCTTGGTGCGCTTGAGGTCACCGCGGTTGATATGGTACTGACGCATGAGCATGAGACCGGTGAGTTCACCGTGGGCACCCGCGCAGGGAGCGAAGGTGAACTTGTACATGCCGGTGATGGCGGCAAGGGCCTTGTCCATCTCCTCATAGACCTTGCAGGCGCCTTCCGTCAGGCGGGCAGGCATCAGCGGATGCAGGCCCTGGAAGCCCTGCAGGGCAGCCATTTCCTCGTTGATTTTGGGATTGTACTTCATGGTGCAGGAGCCCAGCGGATAAAAGCCGGTATCCACGCCGAAGTTCATCTGGGACAGGTTGGTGTAATGGCGCACCACGTCCGGTTCGCTCACCTGCGGCAGGGCCAGCGGAGCCTGGCGGCGCAGGGCAGCAGGCAGCTCCCCTGCCGCCGGGAAGGCGTTCCTCGGAAGCGAATAGCCGCATCGGCCCTCCCGGGAGCATTCGAAAATGAGTTTGTCGTAGTATTTCATGGCCTATCCCTCCTTAACGGCTTTGACCAGGGCGTCAATTTCCGCCTTGGTCCGTTTTTCCGTAACGCAGAAGCTCACGTAACCCTCCTCCGTGGGAAGAGCGGCAAAGAAGCCCGCCTTCTCCAGGCGTTCCTGGAGACCGGCCTGCTTGGGTTTGAGCACGAATTCCTTCAGGAACGGCTTGCCGGGGAACACTTCCTCGAACTGGCCGGTTTTCAGGAGTTCACCATATAAATAATGGGCGCCGTCCGTGGAGAGCTTATTCACTTCCTTAAGGCCTTCCGGGCCCATCAGGGAAAGGTAAATGGTTACCCACAGGGCCATGAGGCTCTCGTTGGAGCAAATGTTGGAAGTGGCTTTTTCCCGCTTGATATGCTGCTCGCGGGCCTGCAGGGTGAGCACAAACACGCGGCGGCCTTCCTTGTCCACCGTCTGGCCCACAATGCGGCCGGGCATCTTGCGCATGTGCTCCTTCTTCACGGCCATGAAGCCCACGTACGGGCCGCCGTAGCTCAGGGGCAGGCCCAGGGGCTGGCCATCGCCAATGGCAATGTCCGCATCCCACTCGCCCGGCGTTTTTACCACCGCCAGGGCCGACGGGTCACAGTACTCGATGAGGAGGCCCTTCTGAGCGTGGATGGCATCGGCAAAACCGGTATGGTCCTCCACAATGCCGTAACGGTTGATGGACGGGACGATTACACCCGCTACATCGTCCTTGGCGAGTTCCGCCTTAAGACAGTTGGGACAGGTCTGACCGTTCATCACGGGCACGTAGCCAATTTGAACGCCATGGAAGCGGGCATAGGTTTCCACCACCTCCATCACATGGGGCAACAGGCCCCTGGACAGCAGCACGCGCGTTTTCTTGCGGGTGCAGGCCACGGCCATCTTCATGGCTTCCGCTGCGGCGGTGGGACCGTCGTACAGCGACGCATTGGATACGTCCAGACCGGTAAGGGCGCAGATGAGGCTCTGATACTCAAAGATATAGCGCAGCGTACCCTGCGAAATCTCGCATTGGTACGGCGTATAGGCAGTCAGGAATTCCGAACGCGCGCAAAGGTACGGGATAACCGCCGGCGTGTAATGGTCATACGCGCCGGCGCCCACAAACACCTTCAGTTTGGCGTTCATGGCCTCCAGAGAGGCAAAGCAGTCGCGGATTTCCTGCTCGCTCATGGCGGGCGGAAGGGCATAGGCGCCCTTGTGCAGGAATTCGGCGGGAACGTCGCTGTACAGTTCGTCCAGCTTTTTCACGCCGATTTTATCCAGCATGGCCTGGATATCCGCATCGGTATGGGGCAGATACGGTAAACGGGCCATCTTACTCGCCGATATGAGCCTTGTAAGCGGCAGCGTCCATCAGGGCGTCCAGCTCCGAAGGCAGGGACATTTCCACCTTGATGATCCATGCGCCGTAAGCGTCCTCGTTCACCTTCTCGGGGGCGTCTTCCAGCTCGCCGTTCACCAGCACCACCGTGCCGGAAACCGGGCTGATGAGCTCGGAAGAGGCCTTTACGCTCTCCAGGGCGCCGAATTCTTCACCGGCAATGACATCGTCCCCTTCCTCGGGCATGTCCACGTAGGTGATGTCTCCCATTTCCTTCTGGGCGAAATCCGTTACGCCAATATAGGCAATGTTACCTTCCACCTTTACCCACTCGTGGGACTGAGAATACTTGAGGCCTTCAATAATCTTAGACATAATCAGTTATTTTTTGTAGTTAGTTTGATAAAATCTCTTTTTCACCACCTTGCCGGGGAACACTTTCTTGCGGATACGGATGCAAAGGGGCGTATCCAGGGCGCTGAACGCCTTGTCCACCAGGGCAAAACAAATGCTCTTGTCCAGCGAGATGGAATGGTAACCGGTGGTTACAATGCCAACTTCCTGTCCGTCAGGTGTTTCCACCGGATAGCCAGCGCGCGGAATGGCTTTGTCCTCTATCTCTATTCCCACCAGCTTGCGGGCCAGGTTGCCGGCCTTCTGGTCCAACAGGGCTTCCTTGCCGATGAAATCCTTCTCATACTTGCAGAACATGCCCAGGCCGGCCATCACGGGGCTGATTTCCGGACTGAGTTCGTCTCCGTACAGGGGCAGGCCGGCCTCGAAGCGGAGGGTGTCCCGGCAGCCCAGGCCGCAGGGCTGTACGCCTGCCTGGAGGAGTTTGTCCCAGATTTCCACAATGTTCTCGCAGGTGGTATAGAGTTCAAAACCGTCTTCTCCGGTGTAGCCGGTACGGCTCAGGATGAGACGTTCCCCGTTGTACTCCACGTCGCAGAAGGTGTAGAAGGACAGGCTGGCCGCTTCCTTGTAACCCAAGACTTCCATGATGGTTTTCTCCGCTTCAGGCCCCTGCACGGCAATTTGGCCAATACGCGGCGAGGCATTGTCCAGCCGGACGTCATAACCCTTGGCCTGCTCCTGAATCCAGGCAAAATCCTTGTCGATGTTGGCGGCGTTCACCACCAGCAGGAAATGGTCCGCGAGGAACTCCCGGTACACCAGGAGGTCATCTACGGTGCCCCCGTCCGGATAGCACATCATGCCGTACAGCACCTTGCCGGGCTCGTAGCCGCGGATGTCGTTGGTGAAGATGTGGTTGATAAATTCCTCGGCCTGAGGACCTTTCACAAAGATTTCTCCCATGTGGGACACATCGAACATGCCCACATGCTGCCGGACGGCGTTGTGTTCTATGGTAATGGAACTGTACTGGATGGGCATGATGTATCCCGCAAAGGGACTCATCTTGGCGTCCAAGGCCACGTGGGCATCGTACAGACAGGTTTTTAGTTCTGACATAGCTACAAGTGTTTTAGTATGTGTGTAAACAATTCTATATTCGTTTCCCTGTTGATGCGGAGGTCTTCCGGCGTACCGCCCTTGGACGGCGAAATTTCTCCACAAATGTCAATGGCGGCCACCTCCGTCCCTTCCATGATGCGGGTAAGCATCTGTTTCACCTGCTCCAGCGTATGGGTTCCCTGCGACCAGTCCGTGCGGGCCCAGTACCGGCCCATGATGTCCTTGTCCAGCGATACATACACGCGCGCTCCCCTCCTTTGCTCCAGCCATCCTTCCGGCAGCGTTTCCGGGCAGTCTTCCGGGCCGATGGTGAGGACACTCCGCACCAGTGGATTCTCCTCCTGCAGGGCCTTTACCCAACTTCCGCAACTGAGTACCCCGCCGAAGGCAGGCTCCTGGTTGTCCGGATGGTGGTCCAAAAGAACCAGGTGGAAAGGCTCCGTCTCCCGGAGGGCCAGCAGGTGGCTCATGTAGTGGTAATCCCCACTGTCCAGAAAGCGCAGGCGCGGCAGTTCTTCCGGCAGTCCCCGACCTATCTCCTCCTGGGCGTCACAGTAACAGCAGGTGCCTTCCAGGGAGGTGAAATCCGCGTAAACGAGCTGTTCTCCCGCCTGTTCCTGCAGCCAAGGCAGGAAGCCCTGCGCCGTGTACGCGCCGCTGAAATCCGTGAGCAAAACTTTCATCTTTCAAATATAGTAAAAATAATCGGAAGATTTTCACTATCTTTCCTCTATAAATCAAGATTAGACCGCTGTTCTTTGTGGATGAGCGGTCGTCGCGGTGTAAAGGGGAATATGAAGAGCTATCACCAGACGTCATTCGTCGGTGATTTGAGTTGATAATAAT
>Ga0256405_10004702_pt1 | contig 25061 bp, 21 predicted proteins | sample RumenRJG_02DNA_FD_189096 | JGI IMG/M metagenome (GOLD analysis project Ga0256405, IMG submission 189096) | Bovine rumen microbial communities from Lethbridge, Alberta, Canada - RJG_02 | ecosystem: Host-associated > Mammals > Digestive system > Stomach > Rumen | place: Canada: Alberta... | reverse complement strand
CACAGGCTATGTCACCTACAGCGAGGATTCAGGATATAAAGACCACATCAAGATAAGAATACCTAACCGTGAAGTCTATGAATGCTTTAAGGCAAAACAGGAAATGCTGTATGGTGAGGATAATCCTGCGTGGTTCAATCAGGCCCTAAGTCTTGTCGATTTACTCATGGAAAATGATGTCGATAAGGCAGCGTCACATATTATAACCGTATGTTAAAACAGTTTTTAAGTGTCAGAAACTACGGCAGTGAACTTTACTACCATGGCTTTATGCTAGGAGTTATAGGCCTTGCCGCCTCTACAAGAAGCCTTACGATACATGAGGAGTTAGAGTCGGGGGATGGTTTTACCGATCTCGTCCTAGAAAAATTTAAAACCAAGACCTGCTGTATTCTAGAACTTAAAAAAGCCGAGAGTCTTGATAAATGTTTTGCTGCCGCACAAGATGCCACAGCACAGATTTTAAAAAAGAATTATGCGGCAAAATTTATCGGAAAACACTATAAAAAAGTCTATGGCATCGGTATCGGTTTTGCCAAAAAATCCTGCAAGATTATCTCTCTTGGCAATCTTGCAGACAAGGAACATTAACAAAAGCCCTATTTGAATTATGTTTTACTCAACATAAGAAGAAAACAGCCTTTAATTATGAGGATAAATTGTTTAATTCTCTTAAAAGACCGTGAATAGTAACAATTATCTTGAAATAAATATAATAAAAATTTTAAAAAGAATTATTTTTGGTATATAATCACATTCGCTGTTTTATGGTCGCATTTAACAGCCTTATTTTAATTTTTAAATATTATTGGAATAGTAAAAATGGCAATTACATTAGATGCTACTTCACGTAAGGATTTAGGGAGAGGTGCGAGCCGCCGCCTACGTCGTGAGTTTTTAATCCCTGCAATTATCATTGGACAGGGTAAGGATGCAGTTTCAATTACTCTTGATGAGAAGAAACTGATTAACGCTACTTTAAAAGATGAGTTCTTCAAAGAATTAGAACTGAATTTTGAAGGACAGACCATCAAAGTGAAACCAGTGGATATCCAGCGTCATCCTGTTTCTGAGCGTATCATTCATATTGATTTTCAGCGTATTTAATTAATTTTAATCGCTAAAATTATGGAGCCATTCTTTTTTTAAGAGTGGCTTTTTTCTTGTTTTAAAAGGCGTTTTTTCGCTGAACTAGTTTTTTTCTAAGGTTAATTATGACAGACACTCCACTTTTAGGCAAAATGATAGAACTTGAGGTCTTAAACATCACTGAACAGGGAGCCTTTGTAGATGCTAAAGACTATGGGGAACTTTTTATTCCTAAAAGTCAGTTGCCTTTAACCCTCAAAATTAGTGATTTGCTCAGAGTTTTTTTATATAACGATGGCACACGTATTCTAGCCACTGCCCGTCATCCTTATTTAGAACTTGGCATGCTTGGCAGATTAAGGGTGAATGCCATTGAGAATGGTACCTGCTATCTTGATTTGGGGATCCCCAAGGAACTCGTGCTGCCGGTTTCAGAACAGCGGCAGAATATTTGTCTCGGCCAGGAAATTATTGTTTATGTGGCCAAGGATGATTATGACCGTCTGTATGCCACACAGAAATATATGCATTATTTTTCTGATCTTGTGGAGCCTCATACCTATAAAAAGGGTGAGGAGGTTACAGTGGTTGCTATTGGTCATACCCCTTTAGGTTATCGGGTGGTTGTTAATGACAGACATTATGGACTTTTGTACAAGGATGAAGTACGTACACCTATAAAATTTGGCAAAAGATTAAAGGGCTATATCAGCAAGGTACGTGATGACAATAAACTTGATGTCACATTAAGTGAGATGGGAGCAAGTGGTATCGAACACGCGGCCTCTGAGCTTTTAGCCATGCTGAATACTGCAGGGGGATTTTTGCCTTTTAACGATAAATCCGCTCCCGATGAAATAGAAGATTATCTTCATATGTCAAAAGGAAAGTTTAAAAAAGCCATTGGTAATCTTTACAAGAGACGTCTCATTGAGATGAGCCATGATGGGATAAGACTTCTCAAGAAATAAGATACTATGGTTAATCCTTTTTTGAAGTTGGTAATTTTCTTAAAATTTTCTATAATTTAAAGACTTTAAATGTTTATTTGGGATTATAAAGGGTAAATATAATGCAGTTTTTGTATGATGTTGGTCTTTTTACATCAAAAACACTGATAGGGGCACTTATTTTTGTAGCCGCAGTTATTTTTATTCTGCTGATGATTAAGGCCATAAAGAGTGATGATGCTGAGGATGACGGCTCTGATGCACGTTTTAAATTTCAGGATCTTATGGCCGGTGCTCAAAAAAGAGAAAAGAAGATTAAAGATGCTGTTGAAGAATACGACTGTACTTTAGACGATAAGGAAAAGAAGAAAAAGAAAAAAGAACAAGAAAAGACTCTTAAAGGCGCTGATAAAGAAGAACGTGCGAAGAGAGCCAAGCGTATTAAAGAACTTGAAGATCAAGGGAAATTCTGTCCGAATCGGGTTTTTGTTATTGATTTTGATGGGGATACTAAAGCCTCAGGCTGTAATGATCTGGCCTTAAAGGTTAATGCCATTTTGGATATTGCCGATGACAAGGATGAAGTTATCCTCAATCTTGATTCACCAGGCGGTGTGGTCAACGGATATGGACTGGCCTCAAGTACACTTGAGAGAATACGCTCAAAAGGTATTAGATTAACCGTGTGTGTGGATAATGTTGCCGCCTCAGGCGGTTATCTGATGTCTTGTGTGGCTCATAAGATAGTGGCTGCTCCTTTTGCCTATGTGGGCTCAATAGGGGTGGTGGCAAATATGCCTAATTTCAACAAGGTCTTGAAAAAATACGATGTGGATTATGAACAGATAACTGCGGGCAAGTATAAACGTACACTGACCATTTTTGGAGAAAATACAAAAGAAGGAAGAGAAAAGTTCCAAAAAGAGTTGGAGGCCATTCATTTTCGTTTCAAGGAGCAGGTCTTAAAATACCGTCCGCATCTTGATATGGATCAGATTGCCACAGGAGAATTCTGGCTTGCCAAAGATGCTTTTGAGCTGGGATTGGTTGATGAAATAAACACTTTTGATGGATATTTGAAAAATATACTAGAAATTACTAAAGTTTGTGCTATAAAGATCAGCATAGAGCATAAAGAAAAAAAATCATTGAAATCTTTACTCGAAAGATTATTCTATATGCAGTTTTTTTCAAAGGATCTTAGCAGTAGACTGGAAGAATCTGACAGTGCTTTTAGGTTTATTAAATAAAAAAAAGGGCACAGGGCTATTAGTCCAGCCTTTGAAGAATTTAAGGTAAAAAATGGGCAAATCATTAGTTATTGTAGAGTCTCCATCTAAAGCCACGATTATCAATCGCTACCTTGGTGATGATTATGTTGTGAAAGCCAGTGTTGGTCATATTCGTGATTTGTCTGCAGAAACCGCTAAAAGCAAGTCTACAGAAAAGAAAGGCACTAAAAAGTCTTCTAAGGAAGAGACGCTGGTGCGCAATATGGGAGTTGATCCTAAACACGGTTGGAAGGCAAATTACCAGATTATGCCAGATAAGGTGAAGGTTGTCAGTGAATTAAGAAAACTGGCCAAGGATGCTGATACCGTATATCTTGCAACCGATCTTGACCGTGAGGGAGAGGCCATTGCCTGGCACCTTATGGAGGTTCTAGGAGGCAGCAAGGATAAGTACCTGAGGGTTAAATATCCTGAAATTACCAAAAATGCCATTGCCAAGGCTTTTGAAAACCCTGGCAAAGTGAATATGGATCTCGTTAATGCCCAGCAGACTCGGCGTTTTTTGGATCGTGTGGTTGGGTTTATGGTGTCGCCGATCCTGTGGAAGAAAGTAGCGCGGGGACTGTCTGCAGGGCGAGTACAGTCTGTGGCAGTTGAACTAATTGTTGACAGAGAACGTGAGATCAGAGCCTTTATCCCTGAAGAGTACTGGAATATTGATGCTCTCTTAAAAACTGCAGGTAACGAAGATTTTAAGGCATCACTTAGTACTTTTAAAGGAAAAAAGATTGCTTTGGGCAATAGTAAGGATGCGCAGGAGTGCGTCAATACCCTAAAGAAACTTGACTATTGCGTTTTTAGTGTTGAAAAGCGCAAGGGAACGCAGCATGCCCAGCCTCCTTTCACAACTTCTACCTTGCAGCAGGTAGCCTCTGGCCGTCTTGGGTTTTCGGTGCGTAAGACCATGATAGTTGCCCAAAGACTTTATGAGCAGGGACTTATTACCTATATGCGTACTGACAGTGTCAATCTGTCGAATGAGGCAATTGCCGCTGCGCGGGATATCATCAGTAAACAGTATGGTGATGCCTATCTTCCACAAAAACCTAATTACTATCAGTCTAAGGAATCTGCTCAGGAGGCTCACGAGGCCATAAGACCTTCTCATCCTTATGATGCACTTCCTGCCTCAATAGATGCCGAGGGGAAGAAACTCTATAATCTCATTATGGCACGCTATCTTGCTTCTCAGATGACGCCACAGCAGTACGAAACCACCAGTGTGGTCATCAGTGCCGGTGATTACGGTTTCCGTTTATCCGGCAAGCATATTGTGTTTGACGGTTTCAAAAGAGTGATGCCTTCAAAAAGCAATGAAGAGGTATTACTGCCGGCCTTAGAGGAAGGACAGGCACTTACTCTTTTAGATCTCATGCCGTCACAGCATTTTACCCAGCCTACAGCCCGTTTTTCGGAAGCCTCACTGGTAAAGGAACTTGAAAAGGAAGGGATTGGTCGTCCTTCAACCTATGCTTCCATTATTTCCACAATTCAGGAACGTGGTTATGTGGCCCTAAAGAACGGACGTTTTTATGCTGAGCGCATGGGGGAGGTCGTTACCGACAGGCTGCGCTTTAGTTTTAAAGAGCTCATGGACAAGAAATTTACGGCCTCTATGGAGAACTCTTTAGATGAGATTGCCAACGGCAAATTAAACTGGATCAAGAGTCTTGATGATTTCTATAATGGCTTTGAAGATGAGGTGGAAAAGGCCAGTTTGACTGCCGATAAAGGCGGTATGCCAGAGAATGCACCACTTACTTTAAATGAGATGATGTGTCCACAGTGCGGTAAATATCATATGGCGGTACAGTCCGGTAAAAATGGGCTATTTCTTTCATGTCTTGGCTATTATGATAAGGATGTTAAAACGGCTGAGCGCTGTCACAAAACCATGAATCTTAGAGCACTTGGTCTTGAATCTAAAACCAATGTTAAGATTACAGAAGAGGATGAGGCTCGGCTTTTAAGAGAGCGGCCACGTTGCAGTAAATGCAATTCGGTGATGGACTCCTATTTGATTGATGAGCACCATAAGCTTCATCTTTGCTCCACGCCCAACTGTGGGGGATACCTTTTGGAAGAGGGCAATTTTGATAAAGAATTTGAGAAAGGGCCAGAAATACCTTGTGACAAGTGTGGATCTACTATGGTGCAAAAAGAAGGCCGTTTTGGCAAATACATGGCTTGTACCAATGCCGAGTGCGGCAATACCCGCAAGATCCTAAAAAATGGCGAGGTGGCACCTCCACGTGAGGATGCAGTCGATCTTCCTGAACTGTTATGTAAGGCTGAGGGGGCACATTATGTACTCCGTGACGGGGCTGCCGGTATTTTTTTGGCTGCGCATAATTTCCCAAAGGTACGTGAAACCAGACCTCCTAAGGTTAGTGAATTAAAACGTTTCCGTGACAGAATTTCTCCTAAGTTCTACTATTTGTGTGATGCTCCTGAAAAGGATCCTGAAGGTAATGAGACCGAGGTGCGCTTTAGTAGGAAAACCAAAAAACAGTATGTTATTTCGGTAATGGATGGTAAACCAACCCGCTATACTGCTTTTTACAATGAGAATACCGGTAAATGGGAAGAAAATAATACCGTCACACCGCAAAAGAAGACTGCGGCTAAGAAAACGACTGCTGCTAGGAAAACGGCTACTGCTAAGAAAACGACTACTGTCAGGAAAACAGCTACCAGGAAAACAAATTCAGCCTCTAAAACAGCAAAAGGAAGTAAAAAATAATTTTATTCCGTTGTTAAGAGTAGCGATGATGTGGTCTTTTTCTTTGCTGATTTTGGAAGAATCACAGAATAATATCAGTACATTTAGGGCAAATAATGTCTTATTCAAAACATCGCCTCTTGTTCTGTTCTACAAGAGCGCTTAAAGTCAGAAACAGTTAACGATAATATTTGCACTTGTAACGATCCTAGCTTTATATACTCAGCATGCTAAGATAGAGGTCATCTTTAAGGCAGAATGATGAAAGGTGAGACTGTATCTTGAATTTTAAAAAGGGCACTTCCAAAATAGGAAAGAGCCCTTTTTTGATTGTGGCTTAGGTTCATGGATGATGTGTAGAGAGGCATTCCTCTCATACACCAGAACCTGTTAGGTAATTAGACCTTTTTACTCAAGAGGATCTTGACCGTAATTATTTGCTCCAGTTGTGCCTTTTAAGAGCATGAAGATCAACAGGATAATCCAGACAATAAAGAATCCAAAAATGCAGGCACCAGAAATAGCGAGCATGGTATTTGAACCTGTTACTAATTGCAGTCCTAAAAATATTGGGGCTAAAATTAACAGTATCAGCGGAGAAAGTACCCATAGGCCTGTTCTGTTGGTGTCATGCAGACGTCTTACCGTTACTGTAATATTAGGAATAAACAGTGCCAAAGAGGCAACAATTGACAGCAGCATAAGTAACCCTTGAATGAACATGCCTGAAGGTAAAATCATTTCAAGAATACTGAAGGACATATTGACAATAAAAGAAAAAAGGAAAAAAAACCAGTATTCAGAACGACAGGCTCGCCCCTTAAGACAAAAATATTTCTCTTTAAGACAGGTGAAAATTGCCCACTGAAATGAATACTTAGGATATTTTGAAGAACCTGCGGTACCTGCTGAAGCGCTGCTGCTTACTCCGGAATTTTCATTTTTTTTATCTGATGGATTAGGATTTTCAGTATTGAAGACAGTATCTTTCTCTTCATAACCTTTAAAATTTGCATTTTTTTCAATTTTCTCACCGCAGTTTGGGCAAAAAACCGAACCTTCTGACAGTTCCTGACCACATTTGCTACACTTCATGTCTAACCTCGCTTAACTGTTATAAGATTTAAGAACATTTTTTAATAATCATGACTTTTATAGCCAATTCTGTGACTTAAAGTCGTTGTTTATTGATCTGTATTATATGTTAGTTAACGCAAAAAAACATGATCTTGTATAAAGTTAATGTATTTCATATCATTGTTTGTTTTCAATAAAGTTTGAGGTTTTTTTATGTATAGAATTCTTTTTGTGTGTCACGGTAATATCTGTCGCTCTACCTGTGCCCAGATGGTATTTAGTGATCTGGTGGCAAAAGAGGCGTTATCCAATGATTTTTTTATTGATTCTGCCGCCACTTCAACCGAAGAAATTGGTAATCCCATCTATCCGCCGATGGCTCAAACCTTAAAGAGTCACAATATACCTCTCATAGCACATCAGGCAAGGCGGTTATCAAGAAGTGACTATGAGTGTTTTGACTATATAATCGGTATGGACAGTGAAAACCTATACTATATGCGGCGTATTCTTGGGGAGGATTTAGATCATAAAATTCATCTGCTTATGGAGTATACCCAAACTCCCCAGGCTCTCATTGAAGATCCCTGGTATACCCGTGATTTTGAAAAAGCCTATATAGATATTTTAGCAGGCTGCAGGGGACTATTAGCGCACCTCAGATAGTCTTTTTGCTGAGCCATAGGCTAAATAAAATTAGGCAAGCGCTGTAAGAATGGTATAATGGGGCATATCAATTAAGGAGTACTTATGTCAGTCACTACAGATTTTAACGGCAAAAATACCCGTGCTTTACTTTTAGGTTCAGGCGAACTTGGTAAAGAGGTAACAATTGAACTTATGCGGATGGGCGTGGAAGTCATTGCCGCTGACCGTTATGCCAATGCTCCTGCCATGCAGGTGGCTCAGAAGCATGTGGTTATGGATATGCGTGATGAAGACGCCCTCATCAATCTTGTACATAAGTTGCAGCCTGACTATATCATTCCTGAAATTGAGGCAATTGCCACCTCGGCATTGCTTACTCTTGAAGGTGAAGGTTATAAGGTGGTTCCGTCAGCAAATGCGGCCAATACTACCATGAATCGGGAGGAGGTTCGACGTCTTGCTGCAGAAGTTTTATCCCTGCCTACCTCTCCATATTTCTTTGCCTCATCCGTTGAGGAAATTGAAGAGAAGATTAGCACTGTAGGTTTTCCATGTGTGATGAAACCCATCATGAGTTCCTCTGGAAAAGGGCAAAGTGTATTAAAAAGTGTTGCCGATATTGAAACTGCCTTTAATTATGCTGTAAGTAATGGACGTGGCGGTATGGATAAGGTAATTGTTGAAGGATTCATCAAATTTAACAAGGAAATTACCTTACTTACTGTCAATGCTGTAGATGGGATCCATTTTTGTGAACCAATCGGACACCATCAGGTCAATGGTGATTATCGTGAGTCCTGGCAGCCAGAACCTCTTAATGAAGAGGTGATGGTTGAGGCCAAAAGAATTGCCTCTACCATAATTTCAGCTCTGGGTGGCTATGGAATTTTTGGAGTCGAGCTCTTTATTGTCGGTAATAATGTTATTTTTTCAGAACTGTCACCCCGTCCTCATGATACTGGTATGGTTACTATGATTTCTCAGGACCAAAGTGAGTTTGCGCTGCATGTCCGTGCCCTTTTAGGTCTGCCAGTGGGAAAAATTACCCAAATATCTCCAGCCGCTTCTGCCGCTATTGTTGCTGAAGGGGACGGTGATGTCATAACCTATGGCAATTTAAACGAGGCTCTTGCGGTTACGCCTATGGGCCAGTTGCGCATTTTCGGCAAACCTGAAGTTCATGGCGAACGTCGGGTGGGCGTGTGTCTTGCGCGTGGCTTTTCTATTGAAGATGCACTGTTGAATGCCAAAAAAATGCGGTCTCTTATTGAGGTAAAAATCAGTAAGCACGAATAGATGAGTATGATTTGTAAAGTGCGGAACCAGAATTATTGTTTTAAAGTGAATTTTTCAATGGTATAGGGTTAAGATGCTGTCTTTAGATAACTACGAGCATATGGATGTGAATATGCTTTTATCCTTCGTCAATACACTGCTGCGTGATGAGTTCCATAGTCTTGAGGATTTGTGCAGATCATATGATCTTGATAGGGAAGTGCTTGAAAAAAGACTTGCGGATGCAGGTTTTACGTATGTGGGATCGTTAAATCAGTTTCGCTAGCAAAAGGGCCTTTTTTATGGAAACTAAAAGGCTTCTGCTTCTGCCTCTTCCGCTGAATGCTCCACAAGGACTCTCCTCACTCTATGGTATTATGTATACTGAGTGTGACGAGCATTTTAATCCTTTGGGAAAAAGTGAACTTCTGACTTTGAGGTCACTTGATTACTGTATGCCAAGCCCTGGGTATCTCTATGCTCAGCATATTGATCCCTATACTCTTGATGAGGGCGTATCCGAAGAGGAATTTTTAAACAGAATTGAGCATCTTTTTAATGAAGATACCATTATTTATACCTGGTCTTTAGGCAATCTTAAGATTTTAAATCAGTTATGTCAGAGAAATTTAAGAGAGGATCTTCTTATCACACGGCCTCGCTGTATTGTTGATCTCAATCTGTGTCTTAAGGTGCATGAACTATTTAAAGAGGGAGACTGTTCCCGCTCTAGCAATCTTGAGCGTCTTGGTAAAAAATACAAACTGAGTGATGATCTAAACAATCAGGATATCCTGCATAAACTTATGCTCTTAAAGACTATGGCGCAGTATCTAAATTCGGTAAATCCTCATCTTCTTGCCTATATGTCGAGGGATTTGTGTCTGCACAAAAAGGAAATTGAGAAGGCTCTTTTAGAGAATAAATATCTTTTTGAGTTAAATTTGCACGATGAGTGTACGGAAATTTTAAAACCGCTTGCCCTTGAGCATAATACCCTCACCGCCTTGTGTTTTGACGGCGGACAGGTCTTAAAGAAAGTTTATGATCTTTATGATTATACGCTTTTGGCACCGTCCGGGGTGCTTACCCTTGAACGGCAGAGACTACTCAATTTAGATCTTTTAGATGCCAAATCCTATCTTTTGAATGTGCCCCCTCAGCAGCCTACGGTGCTCCATGAAAGAAGGCCTCGATCTTTTGAGTGTTTTACCAAAGAGGAGCGTGATTTCATCAGAAAACTGAGAACAGAAGGAGTACATGAGGCGTTTTTTTTGGAGCAATCTTCAGCAAAATTCAGAAAATATCTTTTATTGTATTATGGCGCCAATCATCAGAAACTGCTTTCAGATCTAGATCTAAAATCCTATTATGCACTCTGCAAGCAATATCTTGAAAAACAGCTGCCACGCTATTTTAATGAACTCAATACCCTCTATGGCATGAGTGCCGATCCCAACCGTGGCGCGCTGCTTGAAAAAATTAGACATTATCCGCTTGAGCGGTCGCTTTAAAAAAAAAGCCTACTTCAAGTGAAGTAGGCAAAACTATCTAATGAGAAACTTTTGTTGCTAACGGATGTTCATAATGGCATCCATAGCGGTATTCTGTGTCTGCAGAGCCTGGGCGTTGGCCTGATATGTTCTCTGGGCAATGATAAGATCTACAAGTTCAGAGGCTAACTCCACATTGGATAACTCAAGATTGGCGCCTTTAATGGTACCGGTCATGCCTACATTGGCCTGTGCGGGAATAACTTCACCCGATGCAAAAGATTCTTTCCACTGGGTATCACCGACTTTCAAGAGCCCCTGAGGATTGTTAAAATTTGCAAGGGCCACTTTGGAAATCGGTATATTACGACCGTTGGTGTAGGATGCCATTATCAGACCATCCTCAGTAACCTGCACATTTTCCAGCTGTCCTGTGGCATAACCGTCCGTACTTACACTGGTAACCGAGAATTTGGTGGTGCCGTACTGGGTCAAATCCATTTTAACCTCAATATCCTGGCCATCGGCAATACCGCCTCCCATGGCGCTGGCTAGGGTAAAGGAATTATTACCGCGAGGTGTTGGATGAATACTGGTATTATTTGAGAGGTAGAGCGTATTTGGGATCGTGCCATTATCAATGACAGTACCGTCTGATCCAAAAACCATCTGGATCCCGTATAAGGTGTTGGTGTTGTAGGTTTGTGGAAACGTCGAACCCGGATCATCTACTATAAACTCCTGTCCATTCCAAACATCAACAGGCATGCCATCGACAAAAGGAATAACATCCCATACGGTTGAGTTGGAGGTACTTAAAATATTATCGATGTCGGTTGAATAGGTTATCTGATCATCAGTACACTTTTGTGCATCCGCAGGAACTGTATGATCTTTTAGAAAATAATAGGTAAGGGTATGGGCCACACCTAAGGAATCATAAATGGTCTGCGAAGTAGCAGAAGTATAGGTATCAGAATCGGATGGATCAAACTTGTGAACTGCATTGTGGAAAGTATATTCTGAATCTGTGGTGGTTTCCCGAACTTTACCTAAATTTTCGGCATTTGCAGGAATATTTGCGATAATATCAGCCTCAGTTGACCAGCGTGGAGCACCGGTATCAGCCGGGATTTTAATAGCATGAGTAGACTTAATATCAAGATTGGTAACTTCACCTCGGTCATCAATAGCATATCCCTGAACATAGTCCCCCATGGCTGTAACTATGTAACCGTCAGCGTTTAATTCAAAGGCACCGTTTCTGGTATAGGTGCGGTCGCCCACATCAGCACCGAGCAGGTTTTCAGAGTTAGACAGTACAAAAAAGCCATTGCCGCTTATTGCCATATCAAGATTGTTACCGGTATCACCGGACAGTGATCCCTGTGAAAACTGCTGTGCAACTACTGAGGTGGTGGTACCCATACCGGTAGCAGTTTTTACACTGGTAAACACGGTGTTACAGTAAATATCGGCAAATTCAGCACGAGACCGTTTGAAACCGTAGGAATTGGCGTTGGCAATGTTGTTCGAGGTTGTATCTAGGTATTTCTGAGAACCTTTTAAGCCTGATATTGAGGTATTAAACATGACGTTTCTCCATAGGTTAGATAGTTTTTAAATTATTTTTTTTCTCTGCCTGAGCTTACTTTTGGTAAGCATTTTTTTTATTCGTAATCCTCATTAAGCAAGTGTTGTGCCAAAGTAAAAACTAAATCTTATTTCATTGTTTTATAAGGAAAGTTTCTTTAAATTTACGTAGCCTTGCCATTTATGGCAAGTTGTTATTAGGAATTTATGGAAAGACTTTGCCTATGACGGCAAAGTTTATAGGTTAGGGAAGACTTCAGGGACAATCGGAGGCAAGTGCTTACTGGCATCTAGTCTCTAAGGGATTTGATTTTTAAACTCTCTTCAAACTTGTGCTTTTTGAAGTTCTGCAAAAAATTCTTCAAGGCCACCAGGGCGGCTAGCAAAAAGAAACCGCCAGGAGGAAGAATGGCAACCATAAGCGTATAGTCAGAAGGAATCAAATTGTATTCAAGCATTTTGCCGTATTCACCAAACATCATCTGTGCGCCAGAAAAAAGTGTACCCTGACCTATTATCTCACGCAGCATTCCTAAAATGAGAAGTACGAGGAAGAAGCCTAAGCCTGATCCGAAAGAATCGGCAAAGGCATAAAAGGGATTATGATGACTGGCATAAGCCTCAGCACGCCCCATGATAATACAGTTGGTGACAATAAGTGCTAAATAGATCCCCAGCTGGGAGTTAAGATCAGGGAAGTAGGCCTCCATGTAGAATTTAACCACAGTAACAAGTGTGGCAATCAGCATCACGTAGATGGGAATACGAACCTCTTTGAAGATCGCAATTCTGATTATGGAAATAATTACTGAGGAACAGCATATCACAAGCAAGGTGGCAATACCCAGGCCTAAAGCGCTGATAGAGGTGGTGGTGACAGCCAGAAGAGGGCATAGTCCCAAAAGCTGACATAGTCCTGGATTATTGCTCCATACACCTTCAAAAAAGGTTTTAAACAGACCTTTGAGTCCTGAAGGTTCTCTTATCTCATCATCTGTGGCTTTGGTGCCAGTTACGGTAGTGAAATTTCCACTCATAGCAAAACCTTAAAATTTTAGTTTACAACACGACATTTTTTTAAGCGGCTCAGTTCCACGGAATTTAATACTTTAAGTGCATTGTGGGTGGCAACCACGGTGGCTCTTGAAGTAATGGTGGCACCGGTTATATAGTCAAAATCACCGCCATTTTTCTTAACATCAAACTTGGCATCGTTAAGTCCATATCCATTTAGCATATCAAGAAAATTGCCGTGTTTTCTATCAACCTTGTCTCCAAGACCTGGAGTTTCCTGTGAAAATTGAATATCGGCCTTATAGATTTTCTTGTTATGGGTAAAGCCACTAATCATAATAAGCGGATCAGAATAGCCCATGGAAGTAGCATAAGTCATGACATATCCTAGAATATCTGGCCCCTTGAATGCTACAAAAAGTTTTTGATTGTGTCCGATATTTTTGTTTGAGACTTCATAACACGTTAAGACCATGCCTTTGGTATTGGCCTCAGGTGGCAAAAGAGAAATTATTTTTTTGGAAATGGAGTGAGACTCATTTTCTTTTATAAGTTCTTCTGTCTGCGTATTGGCTTCAACTACTGCGTATATACACAGGGCGGCACAAAGAGAAAGCGATAATCCTGAAAGTAATGCTCTTACGGCACGAGGGTACCGATGTGGCTTATCTTTTTCATGGTTTTTTAAAACGGTCTTCATTGCATCATTCATGATGTAATTCCTCTTTAGAAAAGTTAACTCCGTAGGAACGTCTTGAGGTTAACTTATCAATAAGTGGGGCGCAGCCGTTTGCCAGCATGACGGCAAACGCCACGGCATCAGAGTAGGAACCATAGCCACGGATCATCACGATTAAAAATGCTACCAGTACGGCAAAGTAGATCCTGCCTTTGGAGGTTCCAGCATTGGTAACAGGATCAGTGATGATGTAGAAGGCTCCGAGCATGGTGCCACCAAAGAGCAGTCCATCGGTAACATTCATAAATACCCCAGGGTACCAAAGATGCATCATATACTGTATGCCTGCAAAGGCTAAAAAAAATGTTATCACCATGCGTTTTATGATGATTTTGAAAAGACACAGTATGAGACCGCCGAGGCTATAGGCAACGGCTAAAGCGAGGTAGGCCAGATATTCATTGTCTAAAAATGAATGTCCAGAAACTTCATGTAGATTGCCGCTCTTGCGAAAAGACTTGATTTTCTCAAGATAGGTAGCACCCGTAAAGGAATCAACATTGATATTGGACTTATCTTGAGATACCTTGGAATTGGTTTTCTGATATTGATACTTATCATAGCGAAGTACCTGAGCGCGCAGAATTTCTGGATTTTGGCCATTAAAAATGACCTGGGTGACATTTCTAAGATTGGCTACATTAAAGGCGCCCTCATTGGGAATGATAAAGGTATTGGTCATAACCTGTGGACAGGAAATAACCACAAAAATAAATCCCGCCATGGCTGGATTGAAAATATTGTTGCCTAAACCACCAAACACGGATTTAACCACGATAATGGCAAAGGAAGTGGCAATCACGGTGTAATACCAAGGCAATAGCTGCGGTAGGGTAAAGGCTAATAGCAGTGCTGTCACCAGATAAGAGAAATCCGAGAGGGTATGAAGAATGGAGCGTTTTCTTAAAAATGCTACTATGCTCTCCATAATTATAGACGTGAGAGCGCAGATGACAAACTGCACCACAATACCCATGCCAAAGAAATAGATCTGAACAAGTACTGCTGGTACTAATGACAGCAATACAATGAGCATGATTATTCTTGTGGACATTGATGTTTTGAGAAAAGGTGCATTTTGCAGTCCTAGCACCTGTCTTCCGGTACTTTCAGTAGTCTGTATTTCCATATTTTTTATTTCTTTGAACGCAATAGTTTCTTTTTGAGGATCTCAGGTAATGGCACTTTGGTATTTAGATTCAGCTCTTCGGCACTTTTGAGAACTGCGGCGATTTTCTTCTCCTGAACTGGATTTACCAGTTTATTATCAGGTTCAAGCCCGACCAGCAGATCTTTTTTGACGTAAGGTTCAGGTTTAACTGCATATTCAAACTGAGGAACAGGTTTTGAGATGTTCTCACCACGTCTTAGGATCTTTGGCAGTAAATCATTTTTTTTATATCCGTAGTTACTGTCTAAATTCAGTATTTTTACTACATTTATGCTACTGTCATCGTCTTCAAGATGCCCATGATGCTGTGCAATATCAATGGCGCGCTTACGGATATCTTTGATCTTTTTGACTTTAACCATATCAGAGTCCTCATTGGCGTCGCTGTTCTTAAGTCTTACGAGCTCTTCTTTTTTTGCCAAAGCCTTTTTCTTGGCCTCTTCAATATTTTTTTGCCGTAAGGAAGCAATTTCTTCAGGACTCATCTTTGATTCTGCTTCCTTCTGGGCCTTAATTCTCTCTAAGGCGGCTTCTTTTTTCTTTTTGCGCTCTTCTTCTTCCCTTAACAGACGCTCCTCTTTTGCCTTCATGCGCTCTTTAGCCATAGCATTGCGTATTTCAAATTCATGAATATGTCTTTCGGCTGCCTTCTCGTAACGGAACTGCGCAGTAAGAGTAATGGAGGATGGACAGATATAGGAACAGGCACCGCATAGAGTACAGTCCTTGATGCCGGCTTTGATACAGGCGGCATGGTTGTGTGATATGCTCTGGGAGTAAAGCATATATGGCACGAGTCGGCTTGGGCAGACACGTGCACAGCGGCCACAGCGAATACAGTTGCTGCTGGTTTTGTGACGCGGTATTTCATCTGAATTTGGACACAGTAATGCCGAGGCTGATTTGGTAATTGGGACATCTATTGAAGGGAGCGTAAAGCCCATCATCGGTCCACCTAGAATAACACGCTGTTTGTATTCAGGTCTTAAGGCAAAAGTGTTAAGAATAAATCTAACCGAAGTGCCGAAGCGCACCCTAATGTTTCCCTGTCTTAGAAGAGATTTGCCATCTACGGTAATAACTCTTGAAATCTGAGGTATGCCATCCACTACCGCCTCTTTGACGGCAAGGACAGTGCCCACATTATTCACGACAATTCCACATTCTGAGGTGTGCTCATGGTAGGGAATTTCAAGATTTGTCACGGCCTTGATAAGATTTCTGGCTGAACCAGTGGGATAAATGACTGGCAGTTCCCTAACCTGTGCCACGTCAGTATTGTAAAGCGCATGCTTCATGGATTCGATGGCTCTTGGTTTGTTCTTTTCAATGGCCACAATCGTGATTTTGGGATTTAAAATCTTTTTTAATATTCTGATGCCTGTGACAATATCCAAAGCACGTTCCTGCATCAGTCTGTCATCGCAGGTAACCATAGGCTCGCATTCACAGCCATTGATAATAAGAACATTGCATTTTTTTGCATATTGGAGGCACGAGGAGAGTTTGGCATCGGTGGGATACTGTGCGCCTCCTAAGCCTTCTACACCATTGTCATGTATTTTTTTTATAAGTTCTTCTGTTTCGGCATTTTCAAAATCCGCAAGGGGTTTTCTCTCATACTCACTGTCAAATCCATCGGTTTTAATGACTATACATAGCCCTTTTTCACCGCTTGGATGAGGTAAGGTTTCGTTGGAAATGGAGGATACCACTCCTGAGGTGGGAGCATGTAAGGGCACTAATTTGCCATTGGTTCTCGTCAAAGGCTGCCATTTTTTCACTTTTTCGCCGACATTTACAAGAATAACGCCATCCTTGCCTAAGTGCTTCTCGAGCGGCAGACACAGAATGCTTGGAATTGGTAGCTCTTCAATGGCAACTCCTGAAGTATTCTTGAGTTCCTTGGGTTTAATACCTCCAAAGAAGTTGAAGATTTTTCCTTTGAGTATTTTTTTTACAGGAAATGACATGACTTAGTTTCTACTCTTATTTTGAATAACGTTGTATATATTCCAGTTAAAATTGCTTAAATCACGTTCTAAGGTGATTTTTTCAATGCATTTTTCAGGACAGGTATTGATACATTCATCACAGCCTATGCAGATTTCATGATCTACAATGTGCGTCTCTTTGATGACACCTGCAATAGCATCCACCGGACATTTTCTTTTACATTTTCCGCACCCGGTACACTGAGTTTCATGAATATATGCCACTTTACGCGGAGCAAAGAGCTGCTCTTCAAAATCATCGTCATTAGTATAGTTTTCTCCAACTAGCGCTCCTAACTGTTTGGCAACTTCGGCACCCGCAGGTTTGCAAAGATTAACCGGGGCCTCTTTATTAGCAAGAGCCTTGGCGTAGGAGGCGCATCCAGGATAACCGCACTGACCGCAATTAATGCCAGGCAGCAGATTCTCAAGACGCTTTTCAGCACTATTGGTCTTTTTATCCACAAGTGTCGAAAGCAGTGAAAGAAAGAAGCCTACCCCAAAAAGAGTTAAGGACATCTGTATAATAAAATCAAGAGCACTCATACCGCACTTCCTGCGAATCCGGCAAAACCCATAAAGGCTAAAGAGAGAAGACCGGCAGTAACCAGGGCTATTGCGGTATTCTTAAAAGGTTCTGGAATATCTGAGATGGCAAGACGCTCGCGAATTGAGGCGAAAATTACCAGCACCAAAGTAAAACCACAGCCAGCACCTAAGGCAAATGCCAAACATTCTGACAGGGTAAAGAGCGAGGACTGCTGTAATAACACCAGGCCTAAGACAATACAGTTAGTGGTGATTAGAGGCAGATAAATTCCTAAAGTATCGTAGAGATCATAGGAGATAAATCTTATTAGTATTTCTACAATCTGTACCGTAAGTGCAATTACGGCAATGTCTACAATAAGATACAGCGAGGTGAGTCCCTGTGGTTCTAACAGCTGAAAATTTACAAAGTAACAGCCAACAGAAGTAATTACAAGCACAAAGGCCGTGGCAATTCCCATTCCGAAGGCGACGGAGATTTTATTGGAGACTCCCAAAAAAGGGCATAGTCCCAGAAATCTCACCAAAACGAAATTATTTACAATGGCGGCGCCAAAGAATAAAAACAATAAATGTGACATAGTTATCTTACAGTAAAAATTTCGGTATATGATACCGCAAATCTTATTTAATTTCACTTAAAACAGAAAAAGAGTTGCAAAGTAAAATACTTTTACGACACTGCTTCAAAATTGCCTTACCTTATCTTTATCAAAAGACGCTGTAAACTCCTGTCTTTTAGGGATATATGGCGCAAAGCTGATCACGTTTGCCGTTGTGTATCTGCAACTTATCATCGATAAAAAAATCCACAGGGGAGAACTTGCAAGGCTTAAAGTGAGTCTAGTCTTGAACTAGAGCCTCTGTAGTCTCTAACAAGGCTGTGACAGAGTGAACCTCCTAAGCGGTAAGCCCCTCCAACCATAAGAAGAGGACTAAGCAATCAGTCTCTACAGTTGGGATCCTGTTGCCAAAGCAAGATGAGAATGTCTAAAAAGTGGCTATTAAACGGCCTTTAATGGATCTTTTATGAAGAAAAAACGATGTTACTCAAATTTGGCATCAGTATCGAGAACCAGACATTTTTCGGCGTTGCCTAGCTGACAGGCCTTTTGAAAGTACTCATTTGCTTTTTGATTATTTTGTGGCTGATTACGGCCTTCAGCATAGATTTCTCCAACATTGGCGCATCCTGCAGCATCATCAAGTTCACATGCTTTTTGGTAATATTCAAAGTCTTTATTGCCCTTGTTTTCACCTAAAGAACCATTGGTATAGAGCAAACCAAGATTATTACAGCCACTGCCTTCTCCAAGGTTGCAGGCTTTTTCATAGTAGGATGAGGCTTTAATAAAATCCTGAGTGCCGCCTCGTCCGTTGGCATAGAGGTCGGCAAGATTAAGGCAGGCCAATCCGGAATCAAGGGTACAGCCTTTCTCACTAACTGTTCTGGCTTTTTCATAGTTTTGGGTAATACCGATCCCTTCCATGTAGGATAATCCAAGATTTGCACAACCGACGCCATGATCAAGATTACAGGCCTGTTCATAAAGTTTGAAGGCTAAGGTCAGATCATAATTGTGATAATTTTTATTACTGTAAATTGCAGCCAGATTGTTGCATGAGGAATTTTCCTTAAGTCGACATGCTTTTTTGTAAAAAGCGGCAGCAGTCTCGAGATTGGTATCGCCATTTTGTCCTAAATGGTAAAAGAGTGCGGCATTTTTACAGCCATCGCCATTCATAAGATTGCAGGCTTTTTGATAGAACATCAGCGAGGATTTAGGATCTTTTGGCACATTATCTGAGCCATCCTCAAGCATATCTCCTGCTATATTACAGGAGTAGGCATTGCCCATGATACAGGCTTTTTTGAAATACTCAAGCGCTAAAGAATCGTTATCAATGTCATAATCATCATCAATGAGAATGAGCCCATACTCACTGCATCCTAAGCTATCACCAAAGACACAGGCTTTGTCATAGTAGGAAAGAACCTGTTTAATATTGCTAGAGCGCCTTTTTTTGTCTTTTAATCCGTCGGTTTCGTTCTTGATGGAGAGACCATAATTCTTGCACCCTGTACCGTGTTCTAATTCACAGGATTTAAGAAAAAAACGTCGTGCCTCGTTTTCGTTCTTGCTGATGCCATCCCCTGTTACATAGGCATAGCCTAAATTGTTGCAGGCAATGCCGTTATTGAGCAGACAACCTTTCTTAAAATAGGCATAGGCTTTGGCTTTGTCTAAAACAGTATGGGTGCCTTCAGAATAATATAGACCGATATTGTTGCAGGCTGCTCCATTATTGAAATCGCACCCTTTTAAAAAATACTCATAAGCCAGCCTATAGTCAGGTGAGCCATTTTTGCCATGTTCATAAAAATAGCCAAGACTGTTACAGCCTTCGCCACAGTTGAGATCGCAGGATTTCTGATAGGCAGCAGAGGCCTTGACAAGATTTTTGCGGATGCCAAGACCTTTCTCGTACATATAGCCTAAACCATTGCAACCCATGCCAAGGTTAAGATTACAGGCTTTTTCATATGACTTTAAGGCAAGTTCAGAACTCTGATATACTCCAAGGCCCTTTTCATAGGAAACTCCAAGATTACTGCATCCCCAGTCATCATTAAGACCGCATGCGTATTTGAAAAATTCAAAGGCATCTTTTGGTGATGCTCCAACACCTTCTCCCTTACTGTAAAGGACTCCAACTTCGGTACAGGCCGGAGCATACTTTAAAGCGCAAATCTTTTTAAAATAGGCAAAAGCCTCATTTTTTTTGGCTTTATGACTTAAAAGACGTTTTCCATAGAGCATACAGGCTTCATAATTCTTATTCTCGCAGAGCGCATTTAGCTCATCATCGGTTTTTTTTAAAAATTCCTGCAAATTTTTGTCTTTGGGCTCTGCTTCTGATGGAACAAGATCTTGAGTCGCATTATTCTGTGGTACTGCCTTGTCCTGCTGTTGAGTAGAGGACGGAGCAGACTCGGAAGAGAGGGAATATAAAAAAAGAAAAAGCGGCAGCAAAAGAAAGAAAGGATTGGAATGCAACATGTTAATACCCTTTTGTGCCACAGTGAATAATTTAAGAGAGAATAGTATGCGATAATATTGTTTAGTAATGAGTTTATTATAGCAAATAAAAAAATGGAAAAACGCAGATCTTGTCTTTCTTTAAAAGAAAGAGAAATTCTTTTTAAAATATTGAGTGAAACTATTGAAAATCCCAAGAGTGAACTTGTATTTCATAATATTTTTGAACTGCTGTGTGCGGTTGTTCTCTCGGCTCAGACCACAGATGTAGCCGTCAACAGAGTGACAGGTGAGTTGTTTAAAAGAGCCCCAACTCCCAGTAAGATGGCAGCCCTTAGCCTTGAGGAAATTTCCATGTTCATAAGAACTCTTGGACTTTATCGTAATAAGGCCAAGCATCTTAAGGAATTATCCATGATCCTAGATAGAGATTATGAGGGCATTGTTCCATGTTCCTATGAGGAGCTCGTATCATTACCGGGGGTTGGTTCAAAAACTGCCAAGGTAGTGCTGAATGTTGGTTTTAATAAACCAACCATTGCTATTGATACTCATATTTTCAGAGTCATCAACCGTACTGGATTGTGTTGCTGCAAGAGTGTAGTCGAAGGTGAATTGTATCTTGAAAAGATTGTTCCGAAGTCTTATCTTCTGTCTGCTCATCATCTGCTGCTTCTGCATGGTCGTTATATCTGCACAGCGCGCCATCCAAAGTGTGCAGAGTGCAAACTTACGACAATCTGTAGACATCTTGGTTTTAATTAGACTATTTTAGGATTGTATATGACTTTTTTAGTTGATTCTCACTGTCATCTATCTTCATTATCATACAGTCGCGAATACTGTAATTCCTTTGCGGTTATGCTTAAACGCGCATATTTATGCAAAGTCAGCCATTTTCTGTGTGTGGCCTGTAGTTTAGGTGAGTTTAAGAAGAATCTTGCCATGATGCAAGAGTATGACAATATTTATTTATCCTGCGGGATCCATCCTCTGAATCTTAATGATGAGGAAGAGGTTTTGGATGAGCATTTTATCTCGCTGTGTACTTCCTCAAATAAGGTGATAGCAGTAGGGGAGACTGGCTTAGACTATTTTTATAGCAAACAGACTAGGGAATTACAAAAAAAGTCTTTTGTGCGTCAGATCCATATTGCGGTACAGGCAAAACTCCCGTTAATTATTCACGCAAGAGAGGCTCAAACTGATACTCTTGAGATTTTAAGAGGAGAAAATGCCCGCGATATAGGTGGAGTGGTGCACTGTTTTACTGATTCTGTAGATATGGCCAGAGCACTTCTTGACCTTGGCTTTTATATCTCTTTTACCGGAATTGCTACTTTTAAAGCCTCAGATAATGTAAGAGAGGTATTAAGGTATGTGCCAAAAGATCGTTTTATGGTAGAAACAGATTGTCCGTATCTGGCACCGGTGCCAGTGCGCGGAATAGAAAATGAGCCGGCTTTTGTGCGTTATACCTTAAAATTCATAGCAGAATATCTTGGTATGAGTGAAGATGAACTGGCAAGAATAACTTCGGCCAATTTTGAAAATATCTACGGGGTAAAACTGGCACAACCATTAGGCTGTTGTGTTGATTCTTCTGCGTCTGAAATTTCATTGTACAAGATAGATAAAATTGCAGGAAGGCCTTTTTCTTTGTAAAGAAGAAGCCAGGTTACTGTTCACAGTCTTTTTAGAAAGTATGGCAAAGATTGCTTAAAGAGTCCATCATGCGGGATTTTTTTGACAAAAGTGATAACAATGCCATTGACTCTCTCATAGTGTTTGCGTATAAATTTTGAGGCATAATGCTTTTTGTTTATAGAAAGAGATGTATTCAGTGCCGAAGGAAAGAATACGAGCAGCATGAAGTAATGCCGCAGGGGACGCTAGAAATATGCCAGGACATAATTTTGCTTCAATTCAATACATTCAGGTAAATACGGATTAATCATAGCAGGAAGGCGGTAGACAAAAAGAGGCAGTAAGCAAGAGGCATGGTCACAGAGCCCTGCAAGCCATTTTTTGTCTATCATTTTACCTTTGACCACCTCGTGGATTTGCTAAGCCTTTCCATTATCAGAAGACTTTTTACTTACTCTCTATAGATAATGCTCATGATGAGCGCATAAAAAAAAACGCAATTTGCTTGTGGGCCTTATTTCAAGTTTTCGCTGTTTATTCCTTTTTATTTTCTCATCCAGATTTTTGATGAAAACACCAAATAAATATGGATGATTCGGATAAAAGCCAGCAAATTATGCTTTGGTAGCGGCTGAACTACCTAAGAAGAAATCATTATTATTATCAGGGAACAGTTTAGCAAAGCCTTCGATATACTGGAGATCATCCTTTTTGGCTGCCTTATACTTGTACCCGGCAAAGCCTGTATTGTATTTTTGCAGTTCGTGGTTACCTGCTTCTCGGAACATGGTTTGTACTAGCTTACAGTCATCTGCATCACTATGTCTGATATCAGGAACCTGATTGAGGCTTACCTGATAGGCAAGAGCCTTGATTTCAGCATCAAGCACACTGGTTCTGTCCTTGCCGCTCTTACAGTTGAATGCTGGACAGGCTCCAATCATATCAGCAAGTACAGCTATGCGTGCAGGTAAAGCGTATGGATCATAGTTGCTGTCTTTATACAGTTTATTATTGTACAAATCCTTAATCTGAGAAACCAGAGTATTGATAGTCTGTTTCCTTTCAAAAGGAATATTTGGGTTCTCCTGCAAGTATTTACCAACAAGTCCTGCTGGATCATTGACAGAATTTCCTCTGCTAGTACCTATAAGCTCCTGTTTAATCATTGGATCAGACGCAAAATAGCCACCACCAAAAGAAGCAATACGACCTTTAGTTGAATGTGAATACCCGTTAACAGGGAAATTAAAGGTCACTACCTTTGGTTTCACATAAATGGTCTTCATATTGCCATTATTGTCTGGTACCTGCAGGGTGCAGATTCCATCTGCATCACAGGCATTATTCCAGGAGTTATTCTGATCTTTAAGATATTTAGCCTCTCGAGTTTCCGAAAATTAATTTAACAAAATTTGGCTTAGAATGGCCTTTTAACAGGCGTTCTGTTCTTTAAAATATGATTATTCCTTTTTAAGAGGTTTTAGCGTACGATACTAGTTACTTGAATTGACTCTGTACTTTATCTATTGTGTCTAGGATAAAATCGGCCACGTACAAACTTATTCCTTTTAAGATACTCTTAAGTTCAAAAGGACATCTCTTAAAACTCTCTTTCTTTTCCTTTGACTATATAGCCTTTGGCAATCATCTTATCAGGAAGTTTTGTACCATGGTTACAATCTTCTGAATTAGATCGGCTAACGGCTTGACTCTAAAAGATCTGTGGTTTCACGGTAAAGCGTACCTATGGTCTTATTATCTTCATTGAAAAACTTCAGAATGGTCATGATGATAAGTTGTATACATGCCATGGTTACATGGCTAAACACAGATCATAATTAGTGGCTCAAAAGCCACTCTCTATGTTTAAGAAGTGTTTTATGAAAAAGCCGAACTCTATATTGAAGATAGCGGAGTAATATCTCAAACCTCTTCATCGCTTAAAGATAAATCGGTACATAGGATGGCGATGACTTTATCTTTGCTGAATCTTTCTTTAAACCATACAATTTTGGCATGTATACAGGCTTTGTTATATTCTTCAGCCGTCATCTTTTTAGCCTTTTTTACACATGGAGGGATATTTACTGCAGTATGCTAAAGAATGTCTTTATTAGTGCAGTGAGGCTCAGAAACCATGAACTGCTTTAAGTCATTTAGATGGTATTTCTCGCCGTTATAGAGGTAGTACTGACAAAAATTATTGTCCATGCCGATGTAGTCTAAGCCTAGTTTGTAAATATCAAATACCCATGATTTATGCATGTTTACCCACTGTCTGTCATAAAGTATTTGGCGCTAATGCCTTTTTAAGACATTCTTTTACAATAAAACAACTACATCTGTTTTATTGGTAGTGGCTTGAAGGCGTCTTTTACCGCCTATTGTTCTGTTGTCGATGCCTTCCCTTTTTTGACAAATGACATTCTGGGTTTTTGAGGATGAAATCAGGGAAAGATTGCAAGGTAATGTCACATCTCCTTGGGTATAGGATATAGGATCATAAGAAATCCCTTGGTATTTTTACCTTCAACATGGTCAAAATTCCTGGCACTAAGTTCTAAAGCTTCCACGTCTTAGTGAATATTTGAGTCGTCACAGATAAGCGTGGAGAAACTTTCTTCATTCTGTTCAGTCTTAACCATCCCAATAGCCTTGGTTGCCACCATCAACAGAAGTTTCTTCCAATTATGTCTTTGGTTGCTGATGAAGTCATAAACGACAGTTTTATGTACAGAACAGGCCTTGCTAATAGGCATTGAGA
>Ga0256405_10004701_pt1 | contig 25063 bp, 22 predicted proteins | sample RumenRJG_02DNA_FD_189096 | JGI IMG/M metagenome (GOLD analysis project Ga0256405, IMG submission 189096) | Bovine rumen microbial communities from Lethbridge, Alberta, Canada - RJG_02 | ecosystem: Host-associated > Mammals > Digestive system > Stomach > Rumen | place: Canada: Alberta... | reverse complement strand
AGTCAAAACGGATAACACCATTATGAAGAATTAACAGACTACTTCAACACCACAATTAGGCCGGCCGCCAGGCCGCATCGCGGCCGTTTAGATCCGCATCAGCGGCCGCTGGCCGCCGCAATACGCATGAGTTGTATCATTTTTTTCATTTCATCTATAGAAAGATCTTGATTCATTTTTTCGGTATCTATTGAATCAAAGCTTTTATATGTAAAAGAAGATAGTTTTACAATCATTGAGAAAAAAGCCTCAGATAGTTGGTGATAAATTTCGAACTCTTTGTCAAATTGGGCTTTTGTAACATGCCTTCTCTGATCTAAAGTAAGCTTATACTTTTCAAGTTCCTTATTTAAGCGGTGAGCATACTTTGCATCTAATCGATTCGCAATACGATTAGAAATATACCCAGCTGTAGCGCAAATAATTACACCGGCACCACCAACACTAGCCAAAATAGCCCCAGCAATAGACCAAATATCATGTAAATTCATATGTTTCTACCCCATACAATTAAGTTGAAATGAATATCAGTTACCCTGCTACGTATGTATTCTAACATTTTAAAAACATGTGAGCAATATGACATTCAAGAAAACGCAACGAGAAGTATTCTTTGTTGCCAGGAGTATACTGGCTGATCTATCTCAAACGCTGGTCTCAGATGTTGTCTTGCTTTTTGGAGCTTTGTTAACGTTCCGCTGATTAAAGCCGAACAGGTGCAAAAGACTGCTTGCGTTCTGGAAAAGGGCTTTTCCCTCCTTGAAACTTGTCTCACCGGGAAACAAATTATCAATAAAAGATGATATTATACAAATCAATATCTTGCCACTAAAGTAATATGCTGTATAAAAAAGGCACGTCGTCTGACGCGCCCTTTTTAGTGAACAATTACTTTTTTCCTGAAAGCTTTTTCCTAACAATTTTGAATACAGCACGCTTTCCTTTCTTAAAAAAGGCGGCAATCAAAATCGCTAGCAAAACTGCTATTCCATAGCCCAATGCTGAATGCCACGAAAGAGTTGAAAGTTGTGATTTAAACAACTCAAGCACAACAGTCAATAGCAAATATGGGATGCCAATGCAGATAATAGTTGCAACCCATCCCCATTTATTCACTCTTTTTTCAAAGGCTTCTTCTTCCTTCTGTCGCGCTTGTAACTCTAAACCGGCAACTCTATTGCTCAGTTCCTCAATTTTCCGACCACTTTCTGCCCTTTCTTCTTCAGACTTCTTTTCAAGTGCAAATAATTGCTGCTTGGTTTTCTCGTGTGCGGCAGCTTCCTCTCTATATTGCTTTAGGGATCTGTTTTGAATATCTTCATATACCTCGAGATACGTGTTGGAATTGAAACGTGCATAATCCCCTTTAGTAATATTCATCAAGGAATCTAAAACTACCTTGTGAGTTCGCAAGAATAGAAAGGTCTTTTCGTCAATTCTGTCGGTATTCCGTGCATCATCTAAAGATTGAATATATTTATCCAGGAGAGTTTTATCCGGTTTCAGAAATGCATAACAATCAGCAAGCAATTTCTGCTTCTGGTATTCGAGCATTTGCGATGGAGTATTCATCCAAAGAATAGCTCCAAATAAATCTGCGGAGACACAAGCAGGAATATGGCCAGATTGAATACTTCTATTGCTTTCATATTTTTTGCTGACATTTGCTATTGCATTATTTGATGTCAGCATAATATGTTTAGCATTCTGTAATCTGGTCGCAGTTTGCCCCTGCCGCTTTCTATATACCATAATGATGGAGCGTACATCTACACGGATGCTCTCCTCACGTTCCGGCGACAAAGAGTAACCACGCTCAAGATATCGACTTTTTACCATATCAAACAGATATGTTTCATCTTCTTGAGATTTGTCTTGATATACTTCATAACTTGTTTCTTTGACAGTTACTCCAAGATCGTTTAGTTTTGCCTCGATACTTGCACAGTACTCTGAAATCTCGGCTTCACTCATTTGAGAATCATGAAAGAATCGAGCGGCATTATTAGCTCTTCGTATATCATATTGAGTATCTGTTGCCCATGTAGCAGCCCTTGCTATAATGCTATCAACTTCCTGGAAATTGTGATCCAAAACATGGACGCTGCATTTTGCGCTTAGCATATCTTTCACGAGCGTCTTATATGATTCGGTTCGAGCTGGTTCGTCCATGCCTAACAAAGCAAAAACGATAGGAGAATCCAAATACACACACAAGTCAGAGTAATCTACCGACGCTTCTCCTGCATAGAATAAAGCCTGTTTTGTTATATTGCTTGCGGAAACAGCAGTAATAAAAGAGTATAAATCAGTATTGTCTTCTGCTTGATTTCGAACAAAGCTATACCACGCATACTCAGTGGGGGATAACCCTTTGTCGCTTTCAACTTTTTCATCCGAAATAATAACTTCGTCTGAAGCATCTAAAATGCGTAGTATGAACTCTTCTGTATTAAAAGAAGAGATATCAACGTCAATAGAGCGACAGTATTTTTCAAATTCATTTATCAATTGTGACCATAATGAATTGAAATTGGATTCTTGAAAGCGATATTTGGAAAGCTCTTCTATTACCACACTATACTTACCATGGTCTTCAACGAAACAATTATTCTGCACACCGACTCCCAAGACTTGCCGTACAAACGGTAACGGAAAATCAATTGAATATCTTTCACTTAACTTTGAAGCAATTACATGGTCTTCCACAACGCTAATATGCTCTTCGACAAGTATATTCGCAACAAAAGAAAAATATGTATCAAGGATATTATCACCAAGATAACCGGCTTTATATGCGGCGTATAGCTTTGTTACATCGCTCATATCTTTTCCTCTCTCTGTTCCACATTAACTTGTCTGTCTATTTCTGTTGCAAGGACAAGCATCTAATTCTTTCGAGATCTTGTGTTATCTGCTTTCGGGCTTTTAACCTCTCTATAGTTCCTTAAACCGATCCGCCAGTACTGCGAAGGATGAGCTCGACTGGATCTGCCCCGCAGGGATGAACAGATACCGCCATTCTTTGTAGCCGTTGGCCTTGCCCCAGCGGGAAGCAACAGCGCAGTACTGAACACCGCGCTCTTTCTTTGCAATCACATCCGGGTCTTTGAGTTTGTCTTCACCCTTGACCTCAACCAGATAAATAATGTCAGCCGTTTCAACTACAAAGTCAGGTTCATATCTGCGGTTACGGTTATAGGTGATGTTGAACTCCTGCGGATGAGGACGGAGCCAATTCAATACGTCGGGGTCGGTCTCCAACACCCTTGCCAGCGTTAACTCACCGTCTTTGCTGTCAAACTGAGCCTCGGAAAAGACGCCTTTCTTGATCCCGGTGAACAGGACAGCATGGATATCCTCGGTGAAGGGCTCGAACAGTCCGACGCTTTCCCGCCAACTGTTTCTAGGCCGGAGGTTATAATCACGGGTGCCGACAACTTCCTCCTGCAGGAAACCGTTTGTGCAGTAGAAATGCTGCATCATTTGCGCGTACAGCTTGTTGGCAATATCCCGCTTATACATCATAACGATGTTGCGCATACCGTTTTCACCAAATTGTGCGGAATAATGATCGCAGAGCTGTGTGATCAACTTGAACAGCAGCGCAGAGCACTTTTCATAATCGATCTCCGGCTTTTTGCGCAGTTCCGCCAGGATGACTTTCTTCGGGTTATACCCCTCAAAGTCGATAGCATCGCCCTTGATCCGCTCCCGGTCAGACATGTCCTCCAGATTCTGCAGTAGGATCTCGTTTCTGATTGGCGCATGGCGAAAGTCAGCCATATCAAGATCAAAGTCCAGAAATACATATTCCTCCACGCCTGCATCCGTGATCTTGATGCGGGGAATGGGGATAAACTTGGCCTTAGCCGCAATATGAGTCTGCTCTGTCTGATGAAGCATCCATGCGGTCAAGGGCATTTCATTTTCCCGGAAGACGTCGCCCAGATCTTTGTCCTCGGAAAGCTGAGCTGCAATAGTTTCCGCAATCTTCTTTGCTGCCTGGGGTGTTACGGTGTGCTCCTGCGCGGTCTGGATCGTTTGGGTAACAGCCTCCCGGATCAGCGTATCCGCCTTGCTAATGACGGCATCCGTTACCTCGTTCTGCGGGAGCTCCGTGAAGGTATAGGCTTCTTCTCTGACCGTATCCGGCTCCAGATTCAAGGAAAGCTGCGGTTCCGCTGTTTCCTCCGGCACGATTTCCTCGGCTTTGATCACATTCCCGGCCTTGAAAATAGAATCGCCGCGCTGGGCTTCATCAAGAATGTCCTGGAACTTGTCATGCGCTGTGAGCATGACGGCGTCCACATCCCGATCCCCGGTGCGTTCTCCATAAGGCAGACGCAGACCGCGCCCCACCATCTGCTCCCGCAGGATCTTCGACGCTGCCGTGCGCAAAGGAACGATGGTGTAGAGGTTATTGACATCCCATCCTTCTTTGAGCATGTTGACGTGGATCACGATCTCAACCGGATTTTCCGGATTTTCCACCTCAAGCAGGAGCTTCGTGTTGGCCTCCGTTTCGGAGCCTTTTTGCTTGGAATGGACAATGATCGTTTTGTTCCGGTATGCACCATCCCGGAACTCATCCGACTTGATATAACGCTCCACCCAGGCAGCATGATCGGTATCTTTGCAGACAACCAGCATGAAAGGCTTTACAACAGGCTTTCCATGGTTTGCGGCATAGACCGCCAGCTTGCGCCTTGTGTTTTCGTGGCAGGTGATTCCGTCCAACAGCATCAGTTTGTCCAACTGCTCGTCCCCAAAATTGTAGAAATCAATATCGGAACGGGTGACGGCAAATGGTGTCCTCGTGTAACCGTCCTCAATAGCCTTGGACAACGGGTATTCATAAACCACGTTCTTAAATGGAATCTGTTTACTTCCCTTCGTAACAAGCGGAGTAGCCGTCAGCTCGAGGCCGAGCAGCGGGTGCAGCTCATTCAACGCCGCCGCGCCGCGCTCTGCCCGGTAATGATGCGATTCGTCCATAATGAGAACCAGATCCGGCAGAGAAGAAAGGAACTGATAAAAAGAATCTCCGATGATCTCGTTGATCTTCCGCATATTTGCATCTTCTTTATTGAACTTGTCGATGTTGTAAATGAAGACGCGAATATCGGATTCAAAGGCTGAAATCTGTCTCGATCTGTAATCGTCATCCGTGATGATTTGCGGGGGTGCACTGAAGCATCCGAGCCCGCGGAAAACATACTTCTGACTGTTGAAATCGGAAAGGTCCCGCTTCAGCTTGTCATAGATGGTCGTGTTTGGCGCAACGACAAAAAAGTTGCGAATGTTGTACTGCGTATAAAGGTAGGCGATAAAGGCACCCATCAAGCGGGTTTTGCCCACTCCTGTGGCCAGCGCGAAGGTCAGCGACATGAATTCCCGCTCAAAGTCTGTGCAGGTTGGGTACATGGCATGGACTGCGCCGAGAGTCCCGCGCAGATTCATCCCTTTGCGGAGGGAAATGCTGTTAAGAATATCGGCAAGGATTTCCAGCGATTTCTTTTGCGGTTTGCGAAGGGACATAACGCCACTGATATAATCCGTTGTATATTGAGGAAAGCGATCACTCATCAAGGTATTCCTCCTCATCCTCATATACTGGCGGGTGGACGATGTTTAAGGCGTAGTCTGTCTTGCCAAACTCGCAACGGTCAAGCAGCATTTGCGGGATCTTTTTGATGGAAATAGTATCGTATGCCTTTTCAAGCCCCATGTCGTAGGAGCGACAGGCGATAATGAGATATTCGCCGTCCTGCATCGTGTCACGGATGGAATCGAGAAACGCGCTGTTCAGATGCCTGGTAGTCACAAAGAGATAGCTGTTTTCGTTTCCAACCGACTGTTTCCAGAACAGGCTGCTGTCCGGCTGATAGGTAAAGCCCTCATGTAGCGCCATCGCAGCTGCCAGCATATCCGCGTCATAGGCGGGATTAATCACGGCTTCTCCGAAGGGGTCCTCGTTGATCAAAGATGGTGCCAACTCATAGAAACGATAGCCTCCGCCGTTGGTCCACCCGGCAGATTTTGTAACGCCGCCCTTATCCTCACCGGAAATGACCTTGTCCAGGCGCACCTTGCAATGGGTATAGGCATGGTCTCCCATTTCAATACCGATATAGCGCCTGCCCATTTTGTGTGCGACAGCGGCAGTAGTACCAGATCCGAGGAAAGAGTCGAGAACAAGATCACCGGGATTAGTGGCTATGCTGATAATTCTTTCTATAAGAGTTTCCGGTTTTGGGGTATCGAAAATATTGTCCTTTCCAAAAAGCGCCATTATCTCTTTCTTCGACGAATCTGTATGTCCAACTTCATCGCTGGGCCACCATGTCCAGGGGACAACGCCAGGAACTTCGGATAGATAGCGAATTGTGCTTGGCTGAGAATCGTTATTTTTTCCGAAATATATCCGCCCCTGTTCCAAGAGCTTTTTAAACTCCGGTTCGACAGTGCTCCAGCATCGTCCTTCTGGAGGATAATGTACATTTCCCTTTGGATCAGTAATAGGATACATCTGATTTGGCCGGTATCCTTGTGCGGTCATCGGAACCCCTCTCCATCGGCCTTTAGGATCATTGTTCGGGTTCTTATATACTTTTGCTTGTTCCTCACTCATTGGAACCAGATTACGATACTCTTTGAATTTAGCGGGGTCTTTGGCATAGACGATAATATACTCGTGGGCGTCTCCTATTGCTTCGCGGTTTTCTCTTGAATACCTCTTCTGCCAAACGATTTGAGCAACGAAATTGTTACGGCTAAATAATTCGTCACACAATACGCGCATATATGCCTGCTCGGAATCGTCAATGCTAATCCAAATGCTTCCGTAATTCTTATCGAGAAGGTTCCAAAGAATTTGCAGCCGCGGGCGAATGAGATTAAGCCAAATGCTATGCTCTACATTATCATCATAATAATCAAATGCGCTGCCTGTATTGTAAGGAGGATCAATATAAATGCACTTGACTCTCCCAGAATATTTGTTTTCCAGAGCTTTCAAAGCCAATAGATTATCCCCGTGGATTAGCATATTCTCCGTATCCGGGTCGGCGTTGCAGTTGGAGCGCACAGTGTCCTCGATCAGAAGCCGCGGCTCCACTACGATAGGCTTGTCCTTGCCGTACCAGGTCAATTCCAGCTTGTTCGCCATAACGATTATCTCCTTCCGCCCTGCTGATGCGGATGATACCAGCATCCTTTACACACGCAGTTTATCATAAAACCAGGCAGATTTCTACTAAATCTGTAAGATTAAGCAGAATGAAATGTGTCTCACGGTGAGACAAGTTTATATATGAAAAACCTGCCTTCCTGTGAAGAAAAGCAGGCTTTTCACTCATTTCACTTTGCAATGAATCAACTAATACAAAAACATGTTAGGACATGTGTTTTCAGCTATGCAGCTTGGATCAGCAACTCATTCTGCATTGTTTAGATATTCCCTGCATGTTTTAGCCGTAATATAGTCTTCCTTATGACTCAAAGCATCAGCGGCTTCTATTGTAGCTTCATCTTCCGTTTTAAATGCTTTCATTGAGACATACATCGGTTTAGTATCGCTGTCTCCATATACGATTCTAACAGTGCCTTCTCCCTGGATGATCTCTTTTACAACTGCATTTATAGCTGCACATACGGTGTGGAGACTAATTGTTTTTCCCAATAATTCATAGTCCAACTTCCCCCTGAAAGTTAAAAACAGTTCACTTCCAAGTAGAGGTTTTTCGCTCTCTTCATTTTTCAATAGATTCGCAGCATCCATTGATGTCAGCTTAAAACTTGTCCGCAGTGCTTTTTTCTGACAAATTAGCACAAACAGCTCATTAATATCTGCGATGTTCTCACTCGTAATAGAATTAAGCGCTGCTGGTGGAATGGCTATTTCAAGCTCCTCTTCTATAGCGGACAGTCGTTCGAAAAGATCACTTGATAATTGAAAGTGGTTGATTAGGTCGGGAAGCGTAATGCTTTCCTTTTCAGCAGAATACGTCTTGTCTTGGACGAAAAAGAAAGAGAGTAAAGAGACCGCTATTTTAAGTCCTTCAGAAACGTCCTTAACAGTCTTTGCATTTTCGTAGTGTTTGGTAAAAGAAACCTGAGCATTGTGTAAATTCTCTTTCGAAAAAGAGAGCGAAAGAGAAACGACCGAGTTGGGCATGGACTCCAGAACTATTCTATCGCTCAGATCTTTTCGTATCAGTGTGACTGTTTTTTTCTCTCCATCAACAGAGACTTCAATAGGTACATGATCGAATGCAGGGAAAACCATGGATTTACAGATTTGATCGTGAGTTTCAATCGGATAGGAAGAATCATTGCTATTTACACTTGTAGATATAGATTCTACTCCGTCTACATTGACAGCTCGTCCCTCTTTATAAGCTGTTTCTATTGCTTCATAAAACTTTTTTTGAGAATCGTGATCTTTGAACACGATTGTCCCCTCATATTTTATATCATCATTAGAGAAGATGCTTTTTAGAAGATTTGGCATTTTACCAGTCCTTTCTTATTTCATCTAAAACGAGTATTTTGCTAACAAGAATACTCTTTTGGATTGAAATACTCTCACCCTGCTGAAACTGGCTATCAGGAAGATCTGAGATTGTACCTATTATTTTTACTCTGGCAGCAGCGTCTGGAACAACAATATACCGAATATCATCATATTCAAACTCCAACCATAGCCGCCGGTATTCCTCGGCCTCCAAGCGACGATTTATAGAATTTGCTAATTCCATAAGTTTGGGATTCGCAATAATATTCTGGATTCTGAGATCAGATAGTTCTTCAAAACGTGGAACATATCTCCATTCGCATTCATCATGAAAATTCTTGTATATCTCTACATCTACAGAAGATCCGTCAGTCCGTTTGATGCGCCTATGCATTATCCCTCGTAGAGGTTTGCTAAACGCAATCCGGTAAAGGACATCTTGTTCAATTGCGGGTAGGATACTGTCAGCCGACAATGCCGCCTTTATAGCACTAGAGAAATACCTGGAGTAATTGGATTCTGTGTTAATATACTGTATTGGTTGGAGGCCACTTTTTTCGCCCCACTTTTTAGAAAAAGAAATAGCATACCGTCCGTAATAATCAAAATGCGTATTGTGTTTTCCTATCTCATCTTTTTCACTCTGACTCAGAGAATTAAAAGAAGCGCCTGTTCCTTGAACATTGAAACTGTCTGCTAATTTATGAAATGGAATGTCACAAAAGCATTTTTGCAAAACCTGTATCTCCGAGAATTGGTGCGGCTCACCGTCAAGCTCTAAGTATTCTATATTTTCCGTGCAATAGCGCGGCACTAAGGCACGTCGCTGAAGAGCAGCTTGTAGGTATGTATCTTTCGTCACGAAGTGAAACAGAGTATTTGCACTTTGGGCGTAATCCTCTAACGGTATGTATCTTTCGTCCATATTACTCCTCGTTTCTGTGCAAAAGCAGCTTTATGCCAGCTATATTAAAGATCCACGGTAATTAATTATACCATGGATCACGTTAATTGTATATGGGTTTGCGGCGATAGAAAGTGTACTCAAAATATTGCCACACGCCAGTTTTTAGATACAGGGTTGCTTTTTCATGGGCGTTGTCAACGATCCGTTGATCAAAGCCGATGAGATGCAGAAGATCTAAAATGGAAGGAGGGCGGAAAAGCCCTCCTTGAAACTTGTCTCACGGTGAGACACATTTCTGCGTTCACAGTTTTTTTCCTTTTCTTATCGACACAATTCCATTAGAGATAATCAGTCCGATAACACCACTCATACCTCCCGTAAGTGACTGAGGAATACCATACAGGTTGTTATCAGCTAATATCCTTGATGCGTAGATTTCAGCCGCCAAAACAATAATTCCCAAAATTACTGTCAGCCAGCCTCTGTTGATAATCTCTCTTGCAATTAATTCTTTTTCTGATTTAGCAAGGTCGGTCATGCTTGCTACAATTTGTTCTTGTGATTCATTTTCTATTCCCAACAAATCTATAACGGAGAATTGCAATTCCGCCGCGATTTTATCCAAAAGTGCAATGTCGGGAAAGTTTATGCCACGCTCCCATTTGCTAACAGCTTTATCTGTCACATGAAGTCTTTCAGCTAACTCTTTCTGAGTGAAGCCGAGCTCCTTCCTGCGTGCCGCTATCATATTACCAGTATATAAAGCATCCATATGATCGCCTCCCGTTTGAACTATACGCCAGAGGGAGTTTTGAATCAATCGACAAAAAGTAGAATGTAGTTTTTAAGGGTGATTGACTCTTTCACTCCGCAACATTGATTATTTTCAAGCCCTGGGATCGGGCGTAGTTTACTGTATAAGCTGTGCCGCCGGACTGCTCCGTGAGGTAGCAAATACAAAGGCTGCTGTTATCAACTAGGTGCCTGTTCCGCTTGTGCATACAGCCGCTGTAATAGTCTTTAGATGAGTACACGACCTTATCCGCTGCTGCTTTTATACGTTCATATTCTTCTAAATCAGTCCGCTCCCATCCGCGTGTTTGATTCTCGCAGGGAAGAACAAGGATTAGCTTTATTTCCGGGTATTCGCCTTTCAGCTCAAGGACAGTTTGCGCAGCCAGCGTATCAAAGCCCAAAGCGCCACCGGCTCCAAAATAACGGTAGCCCTGTTCGATGGCTTCAATCAAAATCTGTTTCGTCCTCTTTTTGATCTTTCCCTTCTTCAAAAACGGTATTGTTCTATGACCTGTGAAGCAAGCCGTCCGATCTTTTATCTTGATCACCTCATATTCTCCGGGATGAAATATAGCACAAATCCCGGAAATGGTACAGCTACAAGGACTAATGCTGCGCACGTTTTTCCTATAATGATAGTACAGTTACAGGAACGGCGTGGTGATCCCTATGCAATTAAACGAAGCTGTCAGCGCGCGACTGAAAGAGCTTTTACAAGAGCGCGACATGACCCAGTATCAGCTATATATGAAAAGCGGCGTGCCGAAATCCTCGATTGGAAACATCGTGAATTGCGCCTATGATTCGGTCAAGCTCCGTTTGATCCATGAGATATGCCAGGGCTTGAATATCAATATCTCGGATTTCTTCAATTCGCCTTACTTTGACGAAACAAATCTTGAACCGTAACAGCCAGAGGTTTTCTCTGGCTGTTTTGTTATGAGCATGAAAAAGGCGCGGCACCGAAGCACCGCGCCGAAAAACGCTGAACTCCTGTTGCCGCGACGCAAACCTTTGACGATCCATGGGGAAAGCAAAGTGGAGAAAGCGTTTTTACCAAAAAAACACTTTCCCATGAATCGTCTTTTTATTCTGTTTGCGTCGCAAGCAGATTATAACATGAGACCATCGGAAAAGCAATGAAGGAAATGTGTCTCACGGTGAGACAAGTTTTCAAGAAAAATCCCGCCGCACCACAAAGGAGCGGCGGGAATGGAGTGAACTATGCTGTCTTGTAAAAAACCAACTCTGTCCCGTTTGGAAGGAACTCTTCATAATCCCAATCGGTAATTGTTACAACTAAATGGCCGTCTTCTGTTCTCACCTCTGCCGAAACTGATTTTCCGTCAACATCCTGTGCGGAAAAGTGAAGTACACCGGTATCTGGGTTATATTCTCCGAGTGTGTTTCCAAACCAAGATACTTTGTATACTCCAAAACTAACGTTGCAGGTTTTTCCATTATCATTGGACAAAACCAATTCTGACCCCATATCGTCAAAGTATGATGAACTGGTCCCATCTTTCATTCTCACTGTGAAAAGATGTGAATCCCGGCTTTCAAAATGAGCGGAGAGTGTGATAATAAGAAGCCCTGCTTCGTATTGCACATTTTCTCCCTCAAGATAGCTATATCCGGAAAGAATTGCAGAATCCTCAGGCGGAAATTCAATTACCACTGGTTTCCAAGTTATACCTCCGTCTTGTGTCCTGTAAACGCAGTCACTATAGCCGTGGTAATCTGTTAAAATTATTCCGTCATTCTGATTCCAGAAATACAGAAGCTTCGGAAAATTATGTACATCGTCATGGATTTCTCTCACCTGAGTCCAAGTCTGCCCGTCCAGCGTATGATACAGAGTACTCTGCATTTGTCCGGCCGCAGGAAAGCCTTTTTTTAGTAGATAACCTGCGGTGGGGGTGAACATTGAGGTTAGTAATTCAGAAGCATCATCTGTGATCATTCCGGGAATTGAACCGCCCAGCGGATCGGAAAGAATGAGATTGTTATCGAAAGTCTGCTCCGGCTTGCGGTCTGGCTCCGTGGAAGGCGCGGGGATAAAGCAGCCTAATGCCGCCTCATAATCCCCGGCACCGATGCGATAATACCGTATATCGTTGCCGAAGCGGACGGCTGCGAGGCGCTCGGACTGATAGACAATGATCCGATAATCGTCCTCGATCATAAACTCAAGATAGCCGCGTGGCTCGGGAGAAGACGACGGCGCGCGCCGCTTCGTCCACTTCGCGCTCTCCAAAAACTGCGCCAGTGCTTTGGCGTCCGCACCCCCGGGCTGAACGCCGTCAGAGTCTGCCGGATGCAGGTTGGCGTAGGGCGCGGTGTCGTTTTGGCCGATCAGAGAAATCGCGTTCTTGTAGTTGAGGAAGGAGAGATCCTGCTCCTGTATCGGATTCGTCGCAAAACACACGATCAGAACGATACAGGCCAGCACAGCGGCAAGAATGATCCAAAATGCGGGCTTTTTATAGTTCAGCACCGCCTTGACGCGGGTTTTTACATCTGTCTCGCCAAAAGCCACGGGGCAGGCGGCAAGAATGCGATGGACGCTGCAATTCAAAAGCGTCTGCGAATAAGCGGCGCGCTCGGTGTGTCCCAACTCACGGATGACCTTTTCGTCGCAGGCCAGCTCAATATCCCGGCATAGCAGTACATAAGCCAGCCAGCAAAGGGGATTGAACCAGTGCAGACTGAGGATCAGAAAGCCCAACGGCTTCCAGAGGTAGTCGAGCCTGCGCAGGTGGGCGCGCTCATGGGCGAGAACAAAGCGCTTTTCCTCCTCGCTCAAAGAGGAAGGAATATAGATCACAGGCCGGAGGATGCCAAGAATAAAAGGGCTCGCCGCCTCGTCACACAAGCGGATATTTCCTCTTTGCCGCAGAGAAACAGATATCTTTCTTCGCAGCAACAAGGTGCTGATTACGGCGTACAACAGCATAGCGGACAGGCCCAGCAGGTATGCCTGAACCAGCGGAGGCAGGTACGCATCACGGCTTCGCTGGGTAACCGCAAGAGACGTGCCGGGGATCTTGGTGATCGTCTCAGAGCTTGTACGCGGCCTTTCGATTTGCACGGTGTCCACTGCAAGCAGGGGCTTTTCGCTGCCTCCGGCGGGGCGGAACACCTCGACCTCGCCGCTCTCGCTGACAATAGACGGCGTTGCCTGGAATGCAGACAGCGGAGACGCAATGCTGACTGGGCAGACGAGCCGGACGGCAACCACGGCCCACATGACGCAGATGATCCAGCGTGGCGCACGCTTGAGCAGAGCACGCAGCACGACCACGGCGAGAATCAGCACGCTCCCCGCCGCGCTCATGTTCAGCAGCTTCAAGAATAGTGCGTTCATTTCACTTGCCCTCCCGGTAAGCGTCTATCATTTTCTGAATCTCGTCAACCTCGCCCGCAGACAAAGGCTTGCGAGATGTGAAAGCGGCAAGAAAGGCCGGGAGAGACCCCGCAAAGGTTTCTTCCACAAAACGCTCGCTCTGTGCAGCAGCAAATTCTTCCCGCGTTACGCGCGCCGTCACAGTGCCATCCACATTCTGAAAAATGCCTCTTTCGCAGAGCTTTTTCAGCACCGTGTAGGTCGTGGATTTCTTCCAGTCAAGCTCCTTCGCGCACAGCCGTACCAGTGCCGTCGAATTGATAGGAGCGTTGTCCCAAATCAAATCAGCAAAGCGTGCTTCCACTGCGCCGAGTTTTTTATCTTCCATAACGCTGCCTCCTATGTAGGTCTATCTTTAATCGACCTCACGCACAGTCTATCATTTATAGACCTGCATGTCAAGACAAGGGAGTATTAAGTTTTATTAAAAATGTGTCTCACCGTGAGACATGTTTTTAAGAAAAAACCCGCCTCTCCGATAATGGAGAGACGGGCAATACAAACTCCGGTCATTCCTGCTTATCCTTTTTGTGCTGAGACCACGCTTGATAGACTAATGTGAGCAATAGATAAAACCCGAGCGTTTCTACGACGATTTGTTTCAGATCCATCATAAGAAAAACACTTACGGTTTTGGTGCCTTTTATGAATAGCTGCCCTAAAAGATACGCGACAGGGGCAAAACAGAGCTGCCTTATAACAGCGCTACAGCGTTTCTTGCGGAATACTATCCAAAGAACTGCCAGTATTACAGCGAAGCCTGCTGCAATGAACACATAGTAGGCCAGCGCGAGGCGCGGAAGGATTTGAACGCCTCCATTCATCGGCTCGCCCCACAGCAGGGTTTGATCCTGGCCAAAGCCATAAATGACTCTATCCGGCAAAGGATAAAATATATCTTTGCTGCCCTTAGTGTCATAATGCTCTATGGAAAAGCCTCCGTCCACATCATCGATGACAAGGGCCGCCTGCGTGCTGAAGTATTGAATATACACGGTCAGCTCCCCGGTTTCATCATCCAAATACACCTCTGCTGCCGACCCGGAAACGTGTTCATTACGATTGATAATCAGCGCCTGTCCCGGATTGGCGGTCTGCCACCCGTCCGGTGAGTCCATGTGTACGGCACCTGAGTACAAGGTTTCCTCTTCGGGGTTATAGGGAACAACGCCTTCGACACTCAGAAGAGCAGGGCTATATGGGATCGGGTTTTCATGAGTGACACGCGCAAGCAATGCAAACAGAATCAAGAATACAGACAAAGCCGCTATCGTTGCGGTGCGCCACCGGCGTTTTTTTAGTTCTTTCTTTATTTGTTTGATTGGCGCTGCGCTTTCCGGAATCGGCTCCATTGGCTGCTGCAGGCCATCAAGATACTCACGGCAAGCAGAACAGTCGGCCAAGTGATCTTTCACTAAATTCATGCTCTCTTCGCTGGCGAGATTTTCCGTATAAAGCGGGAGCAAATCCCGGATTACTGAGCAAGGCAAGTTCATCGTACATCCTCCTTGTTTTGCAGTTTTGTTCGTGCGCGGTGAAATACAACGCAGGCCCAGTTTTCGTTTTTCCCGAACAAGGAGCCTATGTCCCGGAAACTGAGTTGGGCGAATACACGCAGAGAAAAGACTTCTTTGTACGGCTCCGGCAGATCGTGAAGCAATCGGTGAAGATAAATACTCTCCGTGTGAGTGATTGCTTGTTCTTCCGGCCCTGCTGATTCATCGACACGCTCTGTCAGATCGTCAAGCGACTCTGCTTTCTTTTTTCGCTGCTCCGACAGAAACATGTTTTTCGCAATCGTGCAAAGCCAGGTTTTAATACTGCTTTCACTTCGGTAACTGTCTATAGATTTCAGAGCCTTGAAGAAAGTTTCCTGTGTGATTTCTTCCGCTTGGTGTTCATCCAGAGTTAGGGAAAGAGCATAGCGGTAAACCGGCTCAAAATATTGTTGATAGATTTGTTCAAAGTATTGCTCGCTCATGCTTTCCCTCCTCTCTGTTTATTAGACGCGTGAAAGACGATTTCCTTACAAGGAAGAGCGTAAATATTGTATCATTTTTTAAGAGATGTACAAGTGATAACAAAAGGAACACCGGATAAGGAGGACCAAAATGACCCTCCTTGAAACTTGTCTCACGGTGAGACACATTTCCCGGATCTCAATACAAGGGTAGTCCAAACCCATACACAGGAGCAGAGCCGAGGTAGTAACGGTTTTCAATGCAGCGATCCCCGGAATTGCCCTCCACGGTGTAGATAAAGCCGTTCTCCACCTTTTCCACGATGCCGACGTGATCGGCCAGGCCGTCGCTCGCCCAGTCGAAAAAGATAATGTCGCCGGGGCTTGGCTCATAGTCCCGGCCTTGCCATTGGCCGCGCTCTATAAACCAGTCTACATAGGGGCGCACGCCCTCCATCTTCGGCAATACTCCGGCATCCAGATACCCGCATTGATCGGCGCACCAGCTCACAAAGATCGCGCACCACTCCACGCGGTAATCAAGCCCCCACCAGCTCCAATAGGGAGCGCCGCCGACGTTGCCGATCTGTGACTGCGCCACGGCTACCATAGCAGCGTTGCCTTCACCCATAAAGAGCCGCCCAACAGGATAATAGCGGAGAACGTGGGAGACGTAGGCTTTATCACCGTAGCCAGCCCAGCCGTATTGTGCGGCCATCATATCGGAAAACTCGATGGCGTTCAGCTCGGAATAGCCGCCGTAGTTTGCCAGCGCCCAGGAGATATAGCCGGGGCCGAAGTTGTAGCCCTGCAGAGCAAGAGAGATATGGTCAAGGTCTATCGGGCTTTCGACGCCTGCCATGTTCAGCACGTCGGCCAAAGTATGTACGCCCACGTCGATGGAGTATTCGGGATCGGTGATCGAATTAGGCGCATGGGGATAGCGCGTATTGTATCCGCTTTCTGAGCATTGCATGGGATCGGTGCCTTGCCCGCCGCTTTCCTGCATCATCACGGCTTTTATCAGCTCGGTATATTCGGGGATGCCGTACTGATTGGCATAGATCTGAATGATCGGTGTGTAAGCCTCGACCTCGGCGCTGACGGGAACATAGGAGCTGCGCCCCTCGCCGCTGCCAAACAGGGCGACGGCGATCCCGGCCAGCATAATAAGCGGCACAATCATGATCAGCGCAAAGCCGCCGTACATAATAAGATCATCAGAGCTTGGCCGGACAGCTCTTGATAGGGCTGCTCCGAGCTTCTGGATAAACTCATTCCCGGCCTTAGCCGCACCTTTGGCAGAGCTCGTCTTGATCTCCTTGATCGCCTGGTCGCGGGCATATCTGCGCCCCTGCTCCTTGATGATCTGAGCTTTAGACGTTCCTGCCGAGGAAGTATCACGAGGCAGCGCCCTTTGACGCTGCCCCGTGATTTGCTTTCTGTCCTCGCGTGTTCCGCGCTGCGGCGAGGAGTTTTTGACCTGCTCTTGCCGTACAGCCGTACTCCTATTCTGAAAAGTCGGAAGATCATTTTCTGCCAGGTCGGAGATCGGCTTTTCAGAGCTATGAGCCGTCTCTTGCTTGCGCTTCTGGCTGTGGAGATAGCTTTGACGCATTTGATCCTTTGGCATTGCGGGAGGCGGCTCTGTGGCTTCAAAACTTGTCTCACCGTGAGACAAGTTTTTGATTTGCTCCCGGCTTGCCTCGGCCTTTTGCTTTTTGACCTCCTGTACCATGTGCCGCCGCATACGCTCTTTGGGAGTGACGGCTTTGGCTGACTGAGAGTTGCGGGAATGTGTCTCACGGTGAGACACATTCCCATGCTGGCGATGCGGTGGATGATCGGGCGGTTGGATAAGCTCGTGGACAATATTAGCGGTATAGGTTTCCACCTTGTCAACGGCAGTATAGGTCTGCTGCTCTTGGTCTGGAGCTATGGCCTGCTGTGCTTCGGTGAACTGCTTTCGAGCCGTTTCTATCGCGTGGTATCGGCCTGCCTGTTTAATGACTTCTTTGGCCGGAGCCTTCCGGGGCGGCTTGTCCTTCAGCGCATTGGCTTTCTCACGGATGGTTTTCTTGCGCCCGGCCTCTTTTGCTTTGCTGCGTTCCATATCAGCCGCGTCCAGGCGTGGTGTTCATCAGCCGGTAAAGCTCCGTGTCCTGCGGGATCGTACAGTCAAAGGGAATGACTGCACCAGAAACCCGCATGAGGCCGTGCCCCGGCTCCACGTCCGTCACATATCCCATCTGTGTATCGGAGATATGGAGGAGCGCGGACAGCTCGGCCCGGTCGGTGGCCGCCTGGTTGAACAGCATAAGGAACTCGGAGTTTGCGAACATGAGACGCGCCGTGTCGGAGGTCAGACATTCCTCCACATTCTGCGTGGCAGCGGTCAGAATACCGCCGTATTTACGAAAACGCTTCCATGCCTTGTACAAGACTTCCGCAGAGTAATGGTACTTGAAGTACAGATAAACCTCGTCGATGAATACCCAGGTAAACTTTCCCCGCTTCCGGTTTTCCATGACGCGGTTTTGAATGGCCTCCAGCGTGACCACAAGCGCCGTCTTGCGCAGAGAGTCGCCCATTTCGTAGAGATCAAGGACGATGATCCGGTTGCCCATATCTACATCCGAGGCGTGGGCAAATACATTCAAGCTGCCCTCAGTAATCAGCTCGGCGGTCAAGGCCAGCTCCCGCGCCTCCGGCTCCGGCTGACGCATGACCTCGTTGCGCCAGTCGGACAGGAGCGGCGCGGGTGCTTTTCCTCGCAGATAGGGCTTGTAGATGTTTGCTGTACAGCGGTCAATGATGGACTTATAGCTGCCGCTGATTGAGCCGGTTCCCATCTGCTGTTCCAGAATACTCATAATCAGCTCGGACTTCTGAGCCACGGGGTTTTCATCCTCGTACCCGGCGGGGATTTCAAGCGGATTCAGATGGTGATTGCTGTTCGGGCTGATTTCCACGACCTCGCCGCCGAAGGCGCGGGCCAGGGTGCCATACTCGCGCTCGGCGTCCACGATAATAATATCGTCGTCGGTGCCCAGGGCGACATTCATAATGGTGGACTTCATGCCCATGGACTTACCGGAGCCGGAAATGCCGAGATAAAAAGCATGGGGAGAGGAAAGCAGCTTGCGGTCGCAGACGATAGGATTCTTGCTGACCTCATTGATGCCGTAGGACAAGCCTGTGGGGTCTTGGATCTCCTGCGCTCTAAACGGGATCGCCACGGCGCAGCTTTCCGTGGTGAGGGTGTTCAGCGCGTGGATGCGGCGCAGGCCATAGGGCAAAGCGGTATTTAAGCCGTCCTCCTGCTGGAAGCGCGCTGGGGATATGTCGCAAAGATGCTCTTTGCCGATGGAAATGATGCTCTCCGTGTCGGCATCCAGATCCTCCATGCTGTCGGCGGTGTGTACGATGGTAATGAGGGAGAAGATCATGCGCTGGTCGTTCTGCGTCAGATCGTCCATGAAGCCGCGAGAGTTTTCCCGTTTCTGCTCCATCGTCCTGGGAACTTCGGCGGTAAAGTTGTTTTTGCTGTTCTGCCGCTGCTGCCAGCGGGTAATGTCCGTCTCCACGCCGAGGATGATGCTTTCCACTTCCTTGACCGCTTCATCGGTAGGCACTGGGATCATGTCGATGGACAGGATCAGATCGCGGGCATACTCGGTCAGATCGGAAATGAGGTCGTCCGTCAAGAACGAGGCATAGGTGCGCAGGAACAGGACGCGTCCGAACTTGTCTCCAAACTCGAAGTGATTGCGTTTGAAGCTGATACTGTCCGGGCAAATGAGATCCCGGAAGTCTTTACCTGTTCGCATAAAACGATAGTCGTCATAGTCGAAATACTGCTCATAGCCGGGACGGAAGAAGTCATGCAGCACACGGAGCCGGTCATAGTTTCTGGCCGGGGTGATGCCGGAGTCCAGGCGGGCAAAGGTCTTTTGCAGATTTGCTCCGGCGCGGCGGAAATAGGTCTTGCTTTCCTCGATCTTTCTCTTGGGAATGGAGAGTGTCACAAAGCGTTCCTGGACAAGATTGTTGCTCTGTGCCGCCCGGCCTTTCATAATGCCGTTGGCCTCCTCCCGATAGTGGTCGAGCCAGTCATCCTTGTACGGAAAAAGGATACGGCGCTCAAACTCCGCAGGATTGAGTCGGTGATTGACGATGGTGATCTTGGCGGTGGCGTCGGTAGGCATCGAATTGAGCGCCCCGCAGTATGCGCTGAAAATGCTCTCTCGCGTCTCCTGTGAGGCGGCAATGTAGTTTACGTCCGTGAGCTTCCAGCTCCGGCTGTGCTTGTTGCCGACCTCCCAAATGCCGTTGGTGTAGATGCGCTTGATCGGGATGCTCTGCTGGACGGAGCGCGGCACCTTCACTTTTACGCGCTCGCTCTTGTTGGCGGCTGCAAGGGTTTTAATCAAAGTCTCCACGCCCCTTTCTGTTGAAGCTGTTATAGCAGAGGTTTTCTCCGATGTACTTGCGATCTCCGGCAAACAGGAACTCGGTCTTGATGGCCGCCCACAGGAATTGCTCAAATGTCATGCCGTTGTAATTAAAAAAGCCCGCCATGGCAGCGGGCGCGGCCAGGACGATGCAGAGCCAGCTTGCGGTTTCCTTGCCGATCACGTCGCCCAGGAGCAGATACGCGCCGGCGGCGATGCCGACGGCGAAGATCGCGCAGAAGAATTGACGGGCAGACAGGCCAAAGAAAATACTTTCCTTGTACTGTCGGATCTCTTTCGGGATTTTAACTTCTTTGATGGCTTTTACCTCCAATTCGTGCGAAAATTTGACAGGTATTTGCGATTGAGGGATAATATTAGTAGAAGAATGTTTTGAAAGGAGTTTGACAAGATGAATACGACACAACAGGTTTTGATCGTTTTGGCGGGTCTGGCTCTGCTGCCGCTGGTGATACGGCTTTTGCGGATGGCCCATTTGCTGCCCGCAGCTCTGTACCTCTTTGCAACACGCTTGTGCTTCCCGGGATGGGCGGCGGCAAACAGCCGCCTATGTGCCGGACTCTTTGCCGGGACAGTGCTGTACTTCCTGTTCCGCTGGAGCTGGAAGATCGGGAAGCGTCTGCATGAAAGAAAGCGGCGGATCGCTGACTTTGTGAATAACGCAAGGCCATACTATGAGATGCCGGAGTTTCAGCGGTGGGCCGAACAGTAATGAGGCGGGCATATGCCCGCCTCATTTTCTATCCGAAACTTGTCTCACGGTGAGATAAGTTTATCCATAGTAATGTCGCTGACCACCTCATTACCCCAAACGTCCCAGCCAGGCGGCGACTGCCGCGCAAACAGTTCAATCCGCGGAACGTCACCGATCAAAGCCTCAATGCGCCGCCGAGCTTCGGCGGGCTTTTTGCTGTGTTCCTCCACATGCGAGACGATCACTTGGTGGACATTCCTCGCCCTGCGGTGGGGATGGCCTTTTGTGGCGAGCATACAGATTTCCACATTGGAGCGCGTCCAGTAGCCCATGCCCCAAAAGATACCGTCGCTGTGCCGGGAGAGTTTCACCCAAACGAAGGCCGTGGTCTTGTACTCAAAGCCCCATGCCTTGATGACCTGCAGAGCCTCCGGGATCATAGGCAGCGTAGCCCATAAAAACAGAATACAATCTTTGTCTGCAAGCTCTTTGACAGGCAGAGCCTTGATCTCGTCCAGTTCCATCGTCGGATAATGCTTTTCAATCTTGCCATTGCCTTTATACATCTTGTAGCGCCAGGGCGGGTCAGCGTAAATGACAGCGTATTTCTTCACAGACTGAACATCTCCCGGACGATCCGATCCGCGCCCTTGACCATGCCGGTCAGCACAAGCATATTGAAGATAAGCTCCCCAATGTATTTCCAGGCCATTGTCACGGCTGGCTGTGTGCTGTCCACGGCCGGAGCCGAGGTTGAGACGAACGCGGAGTAGATCAGACAGGCCAACACAATAACAGCACCCTCTAGGCAAACGCCCATATACGATTTCACAAAGGCTTTTCCGATGCCCGCTGTGTTCTCCCCGGCAAAAGACGCAAAAGGCAGCGGGGAGATCGCCGTATAAAGGTACAGCTTGAAAAAGCGTCCGTACACCGTGAGGATTAGAATAAAGGACATGACGGTAATGAACAGGCTCCCCAGCACCGAAACGATCCAGAGGGGCACACTCTGCAAAAAGCCAACGCTTTCTATGGCACTCACAAGCTCTGAGGGCAGCGCGGCAGATTCGGTGACAGCGCCGCCGATGCTGCTCATAGATGCGGAAACAACGCTGCCACAGATGGAGAAAATCGCGGTCATCAGCTCCATACCCCGGCCAACGGCCACCTTTGCCAGAACAAAGCGGATGAAATGCCGCAGAGCGAACTCCGGCCTTTGCAACTCCCTAAAGGATGCCGCCGAGGAAAAGACGCCGATTGCGAAGAACAGCACGAGCAGGCCGTAGCCGATCCCGATCAGCGCGGAGTTGATGTTGACAATCACGCTCCATATCGCGCCGCCCTTAAAGGATTCCGGTGTCTGCGTAATGAGCTGCCACAGCTCGGCCAGCTTGTCATTCCATGTGGCAATGGCATTCTCAAGGTTTCTTATAATCCAGTTATCACTAATTGACTTCACCTCCGATTATGAAAAAGGAAATGTGTCTCACGGTGAGACACATTTCCTTGCCAGGATCAGACGGCGCCGATAGCCGCGAGGATCTCCTTTGCGAAAGCAATCACCAGGCCGCCGAACAGGCACAGGAAGCCCTGGGAACGCTGGCTGGCGTCATGGCTCTGGATCGACATGCCGACCTGGACGATGCCCCAGCCGAGAATAATAATGCCGATGGCCTTGATCGCGGAAAAGATAAAGTCAGACAGGTTGTTGACCACCGTGATCGGATCGCCGCCGGTGGCAAAGGCGGTGGTGCTGAAGCAGACAACGCAGAACGTGAGGACGCTCCACACAGACATGAAAATCTTGGCGCGTTTGGTAGTGGGTTTCTTCATTCGGTTTCCTCCATTGTAGATAGTAGATACCGCATATCGTAGAGACAATGCGGGCTGTGGACGTAGGGGGCGGCACCGCCGTCTTCAGTAAACTGAACATTCGGGTGCTTCATCAGATCGTACTTCTCGTCAATGACCGGCCTTTCCCCGCGGATGAACACAATGGCGTTTTTGTTGTCCAATAGGCGGACTTCATCGGGGGTCATAAGATCACGGCCTGTCTGCTGAAAGCTCTGCGAGAACGATCCGTTGCGCCCCTTGCTCTGGCTGCTGGACTTGGTATCAATGGTTTCCTTGCCGAGCTGTTCGGAGATGTACTTATGGGTGCTCTGCTCATTGCCGCCCAGGTACACAAAGGTATCGGCGTTGCCGATGATGCCCTCCCAGTCGTCTTTGAACAGGGCTTTGAGCTGGGATATGTTTTGCAGGATGATGGTGGCCATGATGTTTCTTGAGCGCATGGTCGCCTGTAATCGGGCATAGCCGTCCGGGAGGGCGACGTTGGCAAACTCGTCAAACATGAGGCGCACCGGCACGGGCAGGCCGCCCATGTGTACCTTGTCCGCCTGGTAGTACAGCTCTTGAAATGCCTGGGTGTAGAGCATACCAACAAGGAAATTGAGGCTCACGTCGTTGCTGTCCGGAATCACGCAGAAGATAGCCTGCTTCCGTTCTCCCAGCTTGGAAAGCTCCAGATTGTCCGCGTCGGTAATGTCCTGGATCTCCCGCAGCGTGAAGGAGGCCAGACGGACGGCGGCGGACACGAGGATGCTCTTGGCCGTCTTGCCCGCCGCCTGCTTGAAAATGTGATACTGCCGCACGGCGATATGATCCGGCTGTTCTTCCTCCAGCGCCTCGAACAGCAGATCCAGCGCGGATTGAAAATCGTCGTCGTCCTCTTTCGCTCCGCCGTACTCGATCATGGTGAGCATCATTTCCATGGTCTGCTCATAGGGCGGCGACTCATGGAGAAGGTAAAGCATAAGGGCGGAATCGAGGGCGATTTCGGATTTCTCCCAAAAAGGATCATTCTGGCTGGCGTTTTTCGGCGTGGTGTTCTGGATAAAGTTGTTGATCAGCCGGAACACGTCGGAGTCCTTGCGGATATAGCGGAAAGGGTTATAGCTGTCGGAATGGCTCGGCTCGATCAGATCGAACACCTTGACAACGTAGCCTTGCTGTAAAAGGAATGGGGCGACAGCTCGGACAAGCTCACCCTTTGGATCGGTGCAGATAAAGCTGGCGTTGGCAAGGAGAAGATTCGGCTTGACAACAAATCTTGTCTTGCCCGCGCCGCTCCCGCCCACGACGATCTGAAGGAGATTTCTCATGTGCTGCCGACCGTTGAGGCTCATGCACAGGTGCTTGGTGAGGATCACATTTTTGGCCGGGTTTTTATCGCTGTACTTTTTGTTCAGCTCTCGGACGCTGCCCCAGCGAGCCGAGCCGTGTTCCACGCCGGGACGCCTGTTCATGCGGGAAGAATAATACACGGCGATTGCTCCGGCGTAGATCACAAGAGCGCCCAGCATGAACTTGACGGTGTGCGGCGTCCAGCGCAGGGCAAAGGGCTCGTTCATGGCGTCGGGAAAGACGGCCATGAACTGAAAGAGATTCATACCGTCCTCGTACACGCCCGCGCCCAGCACAGCCAGATACAGCACGGCCACGGAAAACGCCGCCCACAGTGGGGCGGCGTCCCGGAATGACTTTTGAGTTATATAGGCATCCCTCCAAAACTTGTCTCACGGTGAGACACATTTAGCGCGTCCGGTCGTTGTGACGGACGGGAGCGCGGGGCTTTTTCTGCTTCGCCACCGCGTCCAGCTCGGTCAGCTTTTGCCGGGTAGAGGGCTTTTCATGTCCCGTCATACTGTTCAAGCCAATCCCGCGCTCTTCGGAGGATTTCTCTTGTGGAGCGCGGGACTTCGCTTTTTTTGACGCTTGATCCTCCCGCTTGACCTCCGGCACGGCGTAGTCCATCGCTTCCATCACCGCGTTGAGCTGGGCGCTGTAATTGACGTTGGAGATGATATGAAGGACGCCGTTTTCCTTGACTTCACTCTTGACGGCTGCATACAGGACGCCGAACTGCTTGGCGATCTTCTGGAACTTCTCAAAGTCCACAGCCTTGATCGGAATGATGACGGATTCTGTATTCTCCTTCATCAGCCGCTCGATGCCCACCTTGCCGACAACTTTGTAATGCTGCTTGACCATAGCGGCCAGCAGCGCCGCCGCGTTCACAAGCCCTTTCGCAGAAAGCTCCGTTGCGATCTTGGCGGCTTCCAGGCCCTCCTTGACCAGCAGATCGGCCACTTCGCCGCTCACTTCCATAGGTCACGCCTCCTTGTATTATAGAGTAGTAGTTTTTATAGCCCCTCTCCAAGGGCTGTGCTACACTGCAAGGGATGCTGTGGATTGGTACATGCCTCCTACCGCAAAGACGGTTCAAGAAAGGCTCCGACCACAGCC
>Ga0256405_10004699_pt1 | contig 25075 bp, 27 predicted proteins | sample RumenRJG_02DNA_FD_189096 | JGI IMG/M metagenome (GOLD analysis project Ga0256405, IMG submission 189096) | Bovine rumen microbial communities from Lethbridge, Alberta, Canada - RJG_02 | ecosystem: Host-associated > Mammals > Digestive system > Stomach > Rumen | place: Canada: Alberta... | reverse complement strand
GGGCATGGGGATGTCAAGGGTTTCCACGAAGTGGAGCGCAGCTCCCTTGACATCCCCATGTCACACAACTATACTCCAGGGAAGGAATCGGTGGATACGACTACCCACTATTTTTGACGAATAACCTTATTTCTTCAATTATACTTTTTATTTTCCTTATTACGTTATACAGAACAATATTCTTTTTTAACAATTTACAAGTCTTAAATACTGCGTCGTTATTTGCTTTTTTTGCTGTATTCTTGAGAAATTATCTCGTAGTACAACATGAGAAACTTGTAACACTTAGATATATTATCTTACAAATTATTGTTACTGGATTATCTGGCTTGTATATTATCATAATGAATAATATTCTGACAGAATGGAGTACCACTGGTGTTGTAACGGAACAATCCGCTATATTATACAAGTTAATCCATATAGCAACCATAATATATGGTATACTTATATCAGCATATATATTATGGGAATACTTCCATAATAAGCAGATTGGTATGATGTGCGTTTTTTTACAAGTTTTAGTTATGCAGATTTCAAATTGGAATATATATGAGATTCTCAAAAATACAGCTTCACCTGAATCTACTGCTCCAAAGATTGTTTTGAATGATTCATTTTTGTCGTATATACTAGGCTCTGGGCTTATTATCGCATGGAGTTGTTGGAGCTATTATGAATATCAAAAAATCAAACATTAAATAGTAAACAGGGCTATCGCATTAAGATAGCCCTGTTCACTATTATAGCTATTCAATATTGGGCTACATAAATCTCAAAAACAGTCTTATATTCTCACGCACAGGCTTCCTCGCCTTCCTTCATCTGCTTAACAAATTCATAAATGTATGGACCTGCATTATCTCCATATTTCTCTACAAGCTTTACAACTGCAGAACCTGATATCACACCATCTGCTATCTTGCACATTTCACCTGCCTGCTCAGGACTGTGTATTCCAAACCCGATAGCCACAGGTGTATCTGTCACCTCTCTGATTAATTCTATTATTGGAGCAAGGTCTGTGGTTATCTTATTCCTCATGCCCGTCACTCCCATTGAAGAAACAAGATAGATAAATCCCTTCGCCTCTTTTGCGATCATCCTTACTCTTTCCTTACTTGTAGGTGCGATCATAGAAATAATATCAACTCCATGGCTCTTTGCAATGTCACTACACTCACCCATTTCCTCATAAGGAAGGTCCGGAATGATTATACCGCTTACGCCAACCTCTTCACATTTTCCAAAAAATCTCTCATATCCATAAGAAAAAACAGGATTCAAATAAGTCATAAATACAAGCGGCATATCTGTTTTAGTTCTGAGATCCTTTACCATGTCAAAAATTCCATCAGTAGTTGTACCATTTGCAAGACTTCTTATATCTGCTTCCTGAATTACAGTCCCTTCTGCTACAGGGTCGGAAAAAGGAATTCCTATCTCCACAAGGTCGGCACCTGCCTTTTCCATTTCAAGTATAAATTTCTCTGTATTATCAAGTCCTGCATCACCTGCTGTTATAAAAGGTATAAATGCTTTCTCATTTGCAAATGAATCCTTAACTGTTTTAATCATGGATATTTACCCCCCTGTATCTTGCTATTGCAGCTACATCCTTATCACCGCGGCCTGAAATGCAAACGATCATAGTTTCATCTTTGCTCATTGTAGGTGCAAGTTTAATTGCTTCCGCAACTGCATGAGCACTTTCTATAGCACAGATTATTCCTTCTTTCTTTGCTATGTATTCAAAGGCATCTACCGCTTCATCATCAGTTATCGGTACATATTCAGCTCTTCCTGTTTCATGAAGGTAAGCATGTTCCGGTCCTATCCCCGGATAATCAAGCCCTGCTGAAATTGAATAAACTTCGTCAATCTGTCCATATTCATTCTGACAGAACAAGGACTTCATACCATGGAACACACCAAGCTTTCCTGCTGTTATAGTTGCGGCATGTTGTCCTGTTTCAACACCTCTTCCTGCTGCCTCGCATCCGATAAGTCTCACGCCCTTATCCGGAATAAAGTTATAAAAAGCTCCGATTGCATTGCTGCCGCCGCCTACACAGGCAACCACAGCATCCGGAAGTTTTCCTTCTTTTTCAAGGATCTGTGCTCTTGCCTCTTTTGAGATCACAGCCTGAAAATCTCTTACCATTGTTGGAAATGGATGCGGTCCCATTACAGAACCTATAACATAATGAGTATCATCTACTCTGTTTACCCACTCCCTCATCGCCTCATTTACAGCATCCTTAAGCACCTTGGTACCAGTTGTGACCGCGTGTACCTTTGCTCCGAGAAGCTCCATCCTGTATACATTCAAAGCCTGTCTTTCGGTATCCTTCTCTCCCATGAACACTTCACATTCAAGTCCCATAAGAGCGGCTGCTGTAGCTGCTGCAACTCCGTGCTGACCAGCTCCTGTCTCTGCTATGATTCTCTTCTTTCCCATCTTTTTTGCAAGAAGACACTGACCTAATACATTATTTATCTTGTGTGCCCCTGTATGGTTAAGGTCTTCTCTCTTAAGATAAATCTTTGCTCCGCCCAAATCATTAGTCATGTTTTCAGCGTAGTAAAGAAGCGATGGTCTGTTTGCGTAATTATTTAAAAGGTCATTTAATTCTGCCACAAATTCCGAATCATTTTTATAATGTTCGTATGCTTTTTCAAGCTTATCAAGTTCACTCATGAGAGTTTCAGGTATATACTGTCCTCCAAACTCTCCAAATCTTCCCTTACTCATTTCTGACTCTCCTTATCAGTTCCTTGATTTTTTTCTCATCCTTTTTCCCATCAGTCTCGGAGCCACTTGCAATATCCACTCCGTATGGCTTATGTAAAAGTGCTTCGTCTATATTATCTGTGTTTATTCCGCCTGCAAGAAAATACGGTCTTTGTATCTTTTTTAAAAGCTTCCAGTCAAATGTTTCACCGCTTCCGCCTTTTCCTGCATCAAGAAGTATCATATCAGCAGGACTTCTTTCGGCTCTTTCTATATCCTCATGGCTCTTTATCGAAAAAGCTTTTATCACAGACACATTCATTTCAACCTGATTGAGCTTTTTTTTCAGTTCTTGTATGAACTCCTCACTCTCGCTTCCATGAAGTTGTATCACATCTATTATCTTTTCTTTTACAAAGTTTATTTCGGTTGAAATGTCGGCGTCTACAAAAACTCCCACAGCCTTTATTCCGAACTTTAATTTTGATCTTATTTCTGCTGCCTTTATTTTGTCTATATATCTTTTTCTTGTCGGGTCAAATATGAATCCTACAAGATCAGGTTTATACCTGTTTACTATCCTCACATCTTCAATTCTTCTTAACCCGCATATTTTTATCTTTGTCATCTGAAATTTCGAAGCTCTCTAAGCTTTGCTTCCTTATCCTCTGCTCTCATAAGAGTTTCACCTATAAGTACCGCATCAACTCCTATATCAGAAAGCCTTTTTACATCCCCCAATGTTTTAATTCCGCTTTCCGATATAAATAATGTTTCACGTGAAACATTTTCTCTTAGTTTAACAGCATTATCTGTATTTACTGAAAAGTCCTTCAAGTTTCGGTTATTTACTCCGATTATCCTTGTTCCTATTGCCTCTGCTCTTTTTATCTCTTCTTCGTCATGTGCCTCCACTATTGCGGAAAGTCCAAGCTTATCTGCTGTCTTCTTATATTCTTCAAGTTCCTTATCTGAAAGTATCGCACATATCAAAAGCACTGCCGAAGCACCAAAAACCTTTGCTTCATATATCTGATAATCTGATACAGTAAAGTCCTTTCTAAGAACCGGCGTACTCACATTTTCCGCAATCTCCCTTAAATACTTGTCACTTCCTAAGAAATATTCCGGTTCAGTAAGCACCGATATCGCATCAGCCCCAGCTTTTTCGTATTCTTTTGCAATATCAAGATATGGAAAATTTTCTGCTATAATACCTTTTGATGGAGAAGCTTTTTTTACCTCACATATAAAGCTTATCTCATTTTTACTGATAGCCTTTTCGAAAGGAAATCCGGTATCAGGTGATATTTTTTCTGCTCTCTCTTTTAGTTCATTAAGAGAAACACTCTTTATAGCTTCTTCTACTCTCTTTACAGCACCCTTTCTTAATGTATCAAGTATCATTTAATACCCCTTATCGCAAGCCTTGTAACTCACGGTTCGTGCCTGCATCAACACCGATTATAATTCAAAAAAATTTCAAGCCTTGCCTCAGCCCGCTTCCACTTCTTTTTCAGGTTCGTTCGAAAGCCTTACAAACTCCTCAAGTCTTTCAAGTGCCTTTCCTGAATCTATCAGGTGAACTGCCTTCTTCATTCCTTCTTTCATGCTTATCTGCTCAGTAATATGAAATGCCGCTGCCGAATTAAGAAGTACTGCATCACGCTTCGGACTTCTCTCCCCCGAAAGGATCCTTCTTGCGATCTCTGCATTTTCCTCAGGCGTACCGCCGACTATATCACTCTTTTTACATCTCTTTATCCCAAATTCCTCAGGACTTATAACATAATCATCAAATTTACCCTCATTTATTTCGCAGACAGTTGTTGGAGCGCTTATTGAGATTTCATCCAGCACATCCTGTCCATATACGACCATTCCTCTCTTTACTCCTAAATTTGAAAGAACCCTTGCGAGTGGATTTACAAGCTTTTCATCATACACACCTAAAAGCTGATAGGTTGCACCTGCCGGATTTGTAAGCGGTCCGAGTATATTGAACACTGTAGGCATCGGGAGCTGTTTTCTTACCGGTGCCACATATTTCATTGACAGGTGATAGTTCTGTGCAAAAAGGAAACAGAAATTGATCTTATCTAAGATTTTCCTTGACTTCTCAGGACTTATTGCAAGTTTGGCTCCCAGTGCCTCCAAGCAATCGGCTGTTCCGCATTTACTTGTGGCTGCTCTGTTGCCGTGCTTTGCAACCTTTATCCCACCTGCCGAAACAACCAAGGCAGATACGGTTGAAATGTTGAAGCTCCCCGCCTTATCTCCGCCGGTTCCCACAATTTCAAGTACAGGCTCATCATTCAAGAATTTCTCACAATGCTTTCTCATTCCTCTTGCACAGGCAGTTATTTCCTCAACACTTGCTCCTTTTGTTGCAAGCGCTGTTAAAAAAGAGCTCATCTGAATCTCGCTTGTATTGCCACTCATTATCTCATTCATAGCAGCCTCTGCCATTTCTTCTGTAAGATTCTCTCTGTTAACAAGTTTGACGATCGCTTCTTTTATCATAAAATTCTCCCCCTTTTATGTCACTCATACGCCGGACGGGCTATCATCAATCATAGATTGATGATAATAAAAAACCCGCCCCTGATATACCCAGAATTTTCTGGATATATCAGGGGCGGGATAATATTTTCTACTAACCCACGGTGCCACCCTGATCAGGAGTGTAAAACTCCCACTCAACGAGATACTTACACATACTACAGTAAACATATCTCCGGTAACTGACGTATACCTGCACGTCGTGCGATACTAAGCCTTCGCTTTTCCCTCACGCCCTCGGCGGTCCATTTGTAACTGTTCTTTCTATCCGGCTCTCACCTACCCGGACTCTCTGTGAGCGATACAGATACTTTATCTCCGCTTCAATGGTTTAAACTGGTGCCTTGTTAAATTGTTTTCTTGTTGTCATTGACTTTATCATACTTCTGATTTCTTGTCAAGAAAAAATTTTTGCTTGCTTTATAAAATTACTAAGCATCTTCTTTCCATACTGCGTCATTATTGACTCCGGATGAAACTGAAGCCCATACAAAGGATACTCTTTATGCCCGACTGCCATAACTTCCCCATCCTTAGTTTTCGCTATGACTTTAAGAACGTCCGACAGACTGTTTTCCCTTACTGCAAGCGAATGATACCTTGCAACGCTTACCTTTTCTGGTATTCCTTCAAAAATAGGACTTGCCTTATCAATCGTGATCTCCGAGGCTTTTCCATGCATCAAAGTCTTCGCATAAGTAACCTCCGCCCCAAATGCTTCGCATATTCCCTGATGTCCCAGACATATTCCAAGTATAGGTACTCTCTTATAAAGCTTTTTCACAAGTTCCTCACAAACTCCAGCATCACTGGGTCTCCCTGGTCCTGGTGAGATTACGATAGCATTCGCATTTAGATCTTCAATCTCCCCGACAGTCATCTCATCATTTCTTACCACTTTTATATTCTTTTCAAGCTCCCCAAGATATTGATATAGGTTATATGAAAAACTATCATAGTTATCTATCAATAAGATCATACTTTTATCTCCCGTTAAAAATATCGTTAAAATTCTTATCCCTCAGAACTGTCCTTTATCGCATTTATTACAGCTCTTGCCTTATTCCGACATTCCTCAAATTCTTTTTGCGGCACACTGTCTGCTACAATTCCTGCTCCGCTCCTTACAAATACTCTATCTTTCTTTTTCACAGCAAATCTTATCGCAATACAAAGATCCATATTTCCGGTAAAATCAAGGTAACCTACAGCACCTCCATAAATCCCTCTTCTGTCTCCTTCATACTTATCTATCAGTTCTGCCGCCCTTATCTTTGGTGCTCCGGAAAGTGTTCCGGCAGGAAGCACAGCTCTTATAGCGTCAAGCAGATCGCACTTTTCCGATAACCTTCCCTTTACCTCAGAACCTATATGCATCACCTGTGAAAATTTCTGTATATCCATGTATCTTTCCACCTCAACGCTCCCAAATTCACACACCTTTCCAATGTCATTCCTGCCAAGGTCCACTAACATGTTGTGTTCTGCTTTTTCCTTTTCGTCACCAAGCAGTTCTTCCTCCAGAACTTTATCGAGTGCCTCACTCTTTCCTCTCGGTCTTGTACCTGCAAGCGGAAATGTTCTTACCACGCCATCTGTCACTTTTACCAGTGTTTCAGGTGATGCCCCCGCCATTTCAACATCATCTCCGTGAAAGTAAAACATATATGGTGAAGGATTGCTCTTCCTTAAATTCATATATGCACCAAACAGACTTCCCGAATATTTTGCAGATAAAGGATTACTGAACACAAGTTGAAATATATCTCCTTCCTTTATATTTTTCTTTATCATTTCAACTTTTTTGCAATATTCATCCTTGTCCATTGCAAGTTTAAAATCAGATAAAAGTTTGCCATTTTTTACAACTTTTTCTCTTTTCTCTTTTACCAGTTTTTCCATCTCATCAAGCTTTAAAACAGCTCTGTTATAGTCTGTATCAAGATTATCTGTTCTCACATTTGCTATAAAGATAATTTTATTTTCCATATTATCAAAGCAGATAATTTTATCAAAAAGCATAAGATCAAGGTCTCTGTATTCAAATGAATTTTCCGGAAAATTTCTTAGTTTTTTCTCTCCATATCTTATATAGTCATAAGAAAAATATCCCACAAGTCCTCCGGTAAATGGTGGAAAATCTTTCATTTTTGCAGACTTGTTATCTGCAAGGACCTGCCTTATTATACTCTCTCCTTCTTCTTCATGAAGTTTCATCCTTCCGCCTGCATTTACTGTCATTACACCATCTGTACATGAAATCTGTAAGGTAGGGTCATATCCAAGAAAAGAATACCTTCCCAATGTCTTATCCTTTTCAACCGACTCCAGCAAAAAACAATGATCCGACACCAGAAGTAATGATTTCAACACTCCCGCCGGAACTATATCGTTTGCATCAATTTCCCTTTTTATAGGCACAAGCTTATTTCCCTCTGCCACCTTTTTCACATCTATAATATCTGTTTCTCTCATAAATCCCCCTAAAATAAAAAAGCCCCCACTTCAACCAAATACGACGAAAATCATTCATCAATATTCAGGTTGAAATGGGGGATATTTATTTTCACTTTAACACAAGTCTTATTGCATGTCAACAGCTTTTAAAAATGCGACAGTAATTCATTTACATCATCCATACTTGTTGCCCAGCTTGTACAAAATCTTATTACAGAATGATCCGGGTCCGGCTTTTCCATAAATCCACAGCTTGTAAATTCATGAATCCTTTCTTCCTCCTCATTTGAAACAAGAAAGAACTGCTGATTGGTCGGTGAATCAAGATAAGTTTTTATTCCTTTTTTAGCAAGTCCATCTCTTATTACCATAGCAGTATCAATAGCATTCTTTGATATTTTGATATAGTTATCATCAGTAAAAAGAATATCAAACTGAACACCTATAAGCCACCCCTTTGCAAGAAGACCACCTGCCATTTTTTTAATGGTAAAGAAATCCTGTTCAAGGCAAGGATCTGTAAATATAACTGCCTCACCAAGAAGAGCACCTACCTTTGTTCCACCTATATAAAAAACATCACATGAGTCTGCAAGTACAGGCAAAGTAACATCTGTATCATGTGCGGCAAGACCATAGCCAAGTCTCGCCCCATCTACAAACAAAGGCATTTTATATTTCTTACATACCTCATGAATCTCCTTTAATTCTTTAGCAGAATAAATAGTTCCATATTCGGTAGGATGTGAAATATATACCATTCCGGGACGCACTTCATGCTCCCAATTGCTATCCGCATAAAATGCAGTCATATAGTTTTCAATCTGCGAAGCGCTGATCTTACCATCAGTACCTTTTATAGTAAGAACCTTATGTCCACCGGCTTCGACTGCACCCGCCTCATGGGTATTTATATGACCTGTATCTGCTGCAATAACGCCGAACGAAGGTCTTAACAATGCTCTTATTACTGTAGAATTTGTCTGTGTGCCGCCCACTAAAAACTGCACTTTAGCCTCTGGCTTCTTACATGCCTCTTTTATTTTTTTTATTGCGCTCTCACAATATTTATCTGAGCCATAGCCTTCATTTTTCTCATAATTTATCTGAGAAAGTTTTTCAAGTATAAGTGGATGACATCCTTCCATATAATCGCTATCAAAATGTAACATTTATTATACCTTGCCGCAGGCATGGTGCCCATCAGTGTCGTGCCTGCCGCGGCACCGATTAAAGTATTTCAAATTTCTCCTCTTTCATAGCGGTATATTTCAACCTGATCACTATGCAGTCTTTACCTCTTTATCTGATGTAAACGATTTCTTTAACAGGATTGGCGTTGTAAATGAACTTATAAGTATAAGTACGATGACCGGTGTAAGGAATTCTGATGTAAGAACTCCTGCATCCAATCCTTTCTGAACAGTAATAAGTGCGACTTCTCCTCTTGCCATCATACCAAAGCCAATCTTTGCCGCGTCCCTCATTGATGAACCTGTAAGTTTTGCAATTCCGCCGCATCCAATAAGCTTGCCAAGCATTGCAACAATAGCAAAAGCCAAGCTAAATGCAAGCAAATGAAGATTCATTGTCTGGAAGCTCACTTTTAAACCTATACCTGCAAAAAATACCGGAGCAAATATCATATAGCAGCTAATATCAATTCTTCTCTCGATGTACTTGGAATCAGTAAGGTTGCAAAGTACAACACCTGCGATATATGCACCTGTAATATCTGCAATGCCAAAAAATCTTTCTGCTATAAATGCCATTACAAGACAAAAAACAAGACTTGAAATAGTTATTCTTCTTGTATGTTCATACTTCTTGTCATACCACACAAAAAATTTATTTATCAATACACCAAAGACAAGGGCAAGTACAAAGAATAAAATAGCCTTTCCAAGCACAAGGGCAATACTTGTTCCCTTGGATTTCATACCGATTACAAACGTAAGAACTACTATTCCTAAAACATCATCAATTATAGCGGCACTTGTTATTGTAGTACCAATAGTGCCATTTAATACATTAAGTTCCTTAAGGACTGCAACTGTAATACTTACACTTGTTGCCGTCATAATAGTTCCGATAAATAATGCTTCAATAAGTACACTTGAATCTGAAAGGTTTCCGCCATAGAAAAGGAGATATAGAACAGCTCCCGCAATAAGAGGCAATACTACACCGCCCATTGCAATAAGCGTTGCCTTTTTTCCGGTAGACCTTAGCTTCTTAAGATCGGTTTCAAGCCCCACCTCAAACATAAGCATTATTACACCAATTTCTGCAATATTACGGATAAAATCATCAGGCTTCACAATATTTAACACTGCCGGTCCTATCAAAAGTCCCGCAGCAATCTGCCCAACTACTTCCGGCAGATTGATTTTTCTTGCTACTATACTTAACATTTTTGCTGTAAATAAAATAATAGCAAGATCAAATAAAAAATCATAACCCATTTTTTATAACCTTCTTTCTAAAATACTTACAGATTACCACAAAATGTGCAACCTGCGTATCATTATAATCTTTTTCTTCCTCCAATGTAAGTATAAAATTTATAGTAAGCAACTTATTACACATTTTGTGTAAATTAATAAGGACATGCATAAGCATGTCCCACTTCTCAATCTGAAATTGCCTGTCTTAATGCTTCATTTTCTTCTTCAGTAAGTTCTATCTCAGACTTCGAATCTTTTATCTCTCTGAGATACACATACGTTCCTTGACTGCTATATACACAATTTAATATAGAACCATTATTTTTTTCATCCAAAAGGGCTAAAACAAAACTCTGCTTCCCGCCAGCTTCTCTAAAAGCATCATATCTTACTATCGCCATCTTCTGAAATGTATTTTTCAGTGTAGCAAATATCCTTTCTATATCTTCTGAAGATTTACCCTGATCAGTTTTTATTTTATCAAGTTCACTAAATCTGGTAGCAAATTCATCCTCAAGACTTTTTCCATCCTTGCCTTCCATAAAAACTGCCATTCTTTTCTTTAAACCTGATATTTTTACAAATTGAATAATATCAAATATGAGAAGTAACAGACAAACTCCTGCAATAGAAAAGATCACATATTCCGCCGGCACCTGATATCCAAATAAGGTCATTTATTTGTCCTTCTTTCCATTATATAGTAAGCGAAGAAAATAATTGCAGATTGAGATTACTCTATCCAGCAATATTTCTGAGCGACGTTCATCGCAAACTGAATTTTATATTTCGTTTACGATAATATGAGATCAGATATTCTTTCAAGTTCTTCCAATGAATAGTAGCTGATCTCTATTTTACCCTTGCCATTTTTACCTGCATGTATAGATACTTTACTTCCAATATAATCTTTTATCTTGTTTTCATAAGACTCATAAGCCCTCTGTTCAGACTCACTCATCCCATCTTTTTTATCATCAGGCTCTTTATCCTCTGCAAGTTTTTTTACAAGTTTTTCCGTCTCACGAACAGATAACTTTTCATCAAATACTTTATATGCTGTTTCATATTGAATGTCTTTATCACTTATACCAAGTAATGTCCTTGCATGACCTTCAGAAAGCATACCATCTTCTACCATTTTCATAACTCGTTCATCAAGTTTCAATAATCTCAATGAATTTGTTATAGCAGTACGACTTTTGCTTATCCTTTCTGCAAGTTCGTCCTGCTTCATATTATATGCTTTCAATAAAGTATTATAAGCTCTTGCTTCTTCAATCGGATTAAGATCCTGCCTCTGAATATTTTCAATAAGAGAAATTTCCATAATTTCTTTTTCTGTATAATCTCTTATTACTGCAGGTATTTTCTTTAATCCAGCCTTCTTTGCAGCCCTCCACCTTCTCTCTCCTGCGATCATTTCATACCTTTTTCCTCGTTTGGCCAAAATGACAGGTTCAATTACTCCGTGCTGCTTTATAGACTCCGATAATTCTAAAAGCTCATCTTCATCAAATTTCTTTCTGGGCTGATCTCCATTTGGATCAATAAGGCTTACGTCAATTTCTATTTCTTTTAATTCATCCTGTTTATCTGCCTGCTTCTTTTCTTTTTTTTCAGACACACTACTCGAAACAGGAATCATTGAGTCCAGACCTCTGCCAAGTCCTTTTTTCATTTTTTGCACCTTACCGCAGGCATACTGTCCCTCGATGCTGTGCCTGCTGCAGCATCGAGAAAACCTTTAACAAATTTCCAATCACATGCTTATTTTTTTAATGCTATAACTTCATTTGCCAGATTTCTATAACTTTCTGCTCCTGCAGATTTTGAATCATACTTAATTATTGGAAGTCCATGACTTGGAGACTCTGCCAATCTTACGTTTCTTGGTATAATTGTTTTGTAAATATTCTGCTTAAGTGTATCCTTTACATTTTCAACAACCTGTATTGAAAGATTTGTCCTTGCATCATACATAGTAAATACAACACCTTCAACAAAAAGTTTCTTGTTCATTCTGTCTTTTACAAGCTCTATTGTGTGCAAAAGCTGACTTAAGCCTTCCAACGCATAGTATTCACATTGAATAGGTACAAGAACTGAATCTGCTGATGACATTGCATTGATCGTCAAAGTATTAAGTGATGGCGGGCAATCTATTATTATAAAATCGTATGATTTTTTTATTGTATCCAGATTTCTTTTCAAAATATACTGCTGATCAGGAAGTCCTATAAGTTCAATCTCTGCACCGGCAAGATCTACATTCGCCGGAATTACATCCAGATTTTCATAAACATCCTTTATAATGCACTCCTTAAGTTTGCAATCTCCTATAAGAAGTTCATATACAGTATTTTTTAAATCATTTTTTTCTATGCCAAGACCGCTTGAAGTATTTCCCTGTGGATCCATATCCACAACCAATACTTTCTTTCCTTTTTCAGCAAGACAAGCAGACAGATTGATAACTGTTGTTGTTTTACCTACTCCTCCTTTTTGGTTAGCTACTGCTATAACTCTTGCCACTTTATTTCTTCCTTTCTGACATTATTACCTATTAACATTTGCGTGTAACAAAACACTGCTCTCCTATGATACCACAATTCAGATATTAATTCCATAAGATGTTTCACGTGAAACATCAGTTTATAGCAAATGAAATCAATTTATTTTGTTTTACTATAACAAAATAAGAGAATGTTTCACGTGAAACATTCTCTTATTTATAGTAAGCGAAGAAAATAATTGCGGATAGAGCTTGCTTTATCCAGCATTAATTCTCGGCGACGTTTATCGTAAACGAAATTACTTATTTCGTTTACGATATGTTAAACAATTGGGGTCTTCAGTGCTTTTCCTCCACTCCTTGGATACTTTGCCGGTGTGTTCTTTATTTTATCTATTACAACAAGACACCTTTCATAGTCTGTATTATTCAGCGTAAATTTTGATGTTTTATCAATCTTTCCGCCGAGTACATTGATTGCCTTCTTTGCAGACTTAATCTCCTCTTCTGCATTTTTAGATTTATAAGAAACAAATATTCCGCCTGTCTTTACATACGGAATACAGAACTCACATAAGGATGGCAAAGATGCAACTGCTCTCGATACTACAAGATCATAACTTTCTCTGTGCTCTCCCTTACTCTGTAATTCCTCAGCTCTCGCATGAATAGTACAGATATCCTTCAGTTCCAATGAGTTTATTACTTCATTCAAAAAATTAAGTCTCTTATTTAATGAATCCAGCAATACCACTTTAATATGTGGAAAAGCTATTTTTAACGGAACACCTGGAAAACCTGCACCTGTTCCCACATCAAGCATGGTTGAAATCTTATCCATTTCAACCACTTTACTGATCATAAGGCTGTCTACAAAATGTTTTATGACAAATTCTTTAAAATCGGTAATTGCAGTAAGATTCATCACCTTGTTTGTTTCAATGACTTTTTCATAATAACTAAGTAGCTTATCACACTGCTCATCAGAAAGAATAATACCTTCGGCATTACACCTGTCAATGAGGAATTGTTTTTTTTCATCCATGATCATCCTTTCTTATCAGAAGAATGGCTTCTGTTCCATTGTTCAATATAAATAAGCAAAACAGATATATCCGATGGAGAAACACCAGATATTCTGGATGCCTGTCCTATCGATTCAGGTCTTATATCAGCAAGCTTCTGTCTGGCTTCTTTGCGGATATTATCAATATTTTCATAGTCAATACCGTCTGGTATCAGCCTGTTTTCCATCTTTTTAAACTGTTCTACCTGACGTTTTTCCCTTGCTATATAGCCTTCATATTTTATATTGATATTTACCTGTTCAGCTATCTCATCGCTAAGTTCTTTTCTTTCTTTATCAAGCGGTGCGATTTTTTCATAATCAAGCTCAGGTCTTCTGATAAGTTCTGCAAGAGATACAGCCGTATTAAGCGGTGAACTGCCATTTTCAGATAGAAAAGTCTGTACTTCCTTATTACCGCTTATCATAGTATCTTTCAGTCTTTCAACTTCATTATCGATAGCTGTGATCTTATCACATAGAGCCTTATATCTCTCATCGGAAATAAGACCTATTTCATGTCCAAATCCTGTAAGTCTAAGATCTGCATTATCCTGACGCAGTAAAAGTCTGTACTCCGCCCTACTGGTCATCATTCTGTATGGTTCATGCGACTCCTTGGTAACAAGGTCATCTATCAGAACTCCTATATAAGCATCCGACCTCTTTAAAATAAGCGGCTCACGATCACTTAATTTCATTGCGGCATTTATACCTGCAATAAGTCCCTGCGCTGCTGCTTCCTCATAACCACTTGAACCATTAAACTGTCCTGCAGCAAAAAGTCCGGAAATTATCTTAAATTCAAGTGACGGTTTAAGCTGTGTGGCATCTATGCAATCATACTCTATTGCGTATGCATTTCTGACTATCTGACAATGTTCAAGCCCTGGAACAGATCTGTACATTGCAATCTGAACATCCTCAGGCATTGAAGAACTCATTCCATCAACATAAACTTCATTAGTATAATTACCTTCTGGCTCGATAAATACCTGATGTCTGTTATGATCCTTAAATCTCATTACCTTATCTTCTATAGAAGGACAATACCTTGGACCGACACCCTTTATCTCGCCTGAATATAAAGGTGACCTATCTATATTTTCCCTAATAATTTCATGAGTAGTTTCATTAGTATATGTTAAATAACATGGAACCTGCTCTCTCTCAATATCAGAAACCTTATTGGTAAATGAAAAAGGTACTAATTTATCATCCCCATATTGAGGCGTCATCTTTGAAAAATCAACGGTTCTTTTATCCACTCTGGCTGGAGTACCTGTTTTAAATCTTCTAATTTTTATTCCAATTTTTTCCAGAGATTCAGATAAATGTGTTGCCGCCATCAGACCATTAGGACCGGTTTCTGTAATACAATCACCTGTAATACATCTTGCCTTGAGATAAGTGCCTGTAGCTATTATTGCAGCCCTGCATGGATAGATTGCATCTGAATAAGTTCTTACTCCTGTAACAGCACCGTTTTCAGTAAGAATTTCCGCAACTTCTCCCTGCTTTATTGTAAGTCCCTCTGTATTTTCAAGCACCTGTCTCATTGACTTGCTGTATGCCTGCTTATCAGCCTGAGCACGCAGCGAATGTACTGCCGGACCCTTACTTGAATTAAGCATTTTGGACTGGATAAATGTTCTATCAATATTTTTTCCCATTTCACCGCCAAGGGCATCTATCTCTCTTACAAGATGCCCTTTTGACGTACCGCCGACATTGGGATTGCATGGCATCATTGCAATACTGTCTACACTGACAGTAAACATCAATGTCTTTTTACCAAGTCTTGCTGCCGCAAGTGCTGCCTCACACCCTGCATGGCCTGCTCCTATAACTACAACATCATAATTCTCGTATGTATGTGTCATATCATTCCTTACTTTCCCATACAAAAATCAGAAAAAATCTTATTCACAAGATCTTCTGATGAAATATCACCAGTTATTGTTCCCAATGAATTATAGGCATTCATAAGGTCTATAGTATAAAAATCTTCAGACATACCATCATCCATTGATTTTTTTACAAGTTTCAAACTCTCAAGTGCATCTCTTACTTCTGCTTCCTGCCTCATATTAGAAATATAAATTTCATTATTCAGATCAATCTCGTTATTAAAAAACATTTCCTTGATCTTATCTTCCAGAGTATCAAGTCCTGTTCTGTTTGCCGCACTCATTTCAATCAAAGGAAGTTTAAACTTTTCTCCCAACTTAGAAGCATTTATTTTCGAATCGAGATCTGTTTTATTAAGTATGATAATACACTTATGTCCTTTTATAAGCTCTGCAATTTCTATATCTTCGCCAGTAAGCTCTCTTGAAGAGTCCATCACAAATAAAACAAGATCCGCTTCAGAAAGATGTTTTTTTGCTCTTTCAATACCGATTCTTTCTATTTCATTATCTGTATCTCTTATACCGGCAGTATCAACAATATTTAAAGAAATGTCTCCTATATTGATATTTTCTTCTATAGCATCTCTTGTTGTACCCGGTATATCAGTAACAATAGCTATATCAGAACCGGATATGTAATTTAAAAATGAAGACTTGCCCACATTAGGTTTTCCAACTATAACTGTTTTTATTCCCTCTTTTATGAGTTTTCCATTTTCAAAATTCTTTATTATCTGCTCCAATTTAGCTATTTCATCATTTATATGTCCAGATAATTCCTTAATCCTTTCTTCATCCAAAGGAATATTTTCCGGATCATCCAGCGAAGCTTCTATCAGGGCAACGTCTGATAATATCTGATTTTTAACAGGATTTATTTTTTCTCTTATACCACCTGACAACTGTTTTTCAGCAGATTTTAAAGCGTAATCATTTTGAGCTTTGATCACATCCATAACAGCTTCGGCCTGTGAAAGGTCTATTCTTCCATTTAAAAATGCTCTTTTTGTAAATTCACCGGGTTCGGCAATTCTTGCTCCGGTTCGTATTGCCAGACCAAGTATTTTTTTTGTAACATAAGAACCGCCGTGACAATTTATTTCAACAATATCTTCTCTTGTATAAGTTTTCGGTGACTTAAAAAAAGAAACAAGCACCTCATCAATTCTTTCTTCTCCATCATAAACGTATCCATGATGAATTGTATGTGAACTTACACACTTGATTTTAACATCATCCCAATGTAAAAGTTTTTTTGCAATATCGAATGCTTCCTCACCGCTGATTCGTATGATATTTATACCCGAATTACCCATAGCAGTAGAAATTGCAGCAATAGTATCTGTCATAACTTATTTCCTATCCAATAAGAAAGCCGGACAAAAGTCCGGCTTTCTTAAAACATCAAACATTAGTCGTTGCATCAGTTTCAGCATTTGAACCCTTTTCTGACTGATAACGATCATTTTTTCTTGGTCTGTCATTTGAAAAACGTCTGTTTGAATAATTACTCTTATAACCACCATGACTGTAACCGCCATAAGATGATTTACGGCCATAAGGCTTTTTATTTCTGTCAGAATAATGTGAACTTTTTCTTTTTGCATAAGCCTCTTTGGTAAGAGAAACTACAACCTTACGATAAGGCTCTGCACCTTCACTATGAGTATCAATATCTTCATCAAGCTGAAGTGCCGAATGAATAATCCTTCTTTCAAATGAATTCATCGGTTCAAGTGATACTGAATGTCCTGTTCTTTTAACCTTCGAAGCTATATTTCTGGCAAGATTTTCAAGTGTTTCCTTACGTCTCGCTCTATAATCTTCCGAATCAATCTTAACCTTGATATACTTGTCACTTTCTTTATTTACAACAAGACTCGTCAGATATTGAAGTGAATCTAAGGTCTGACCTCTCTTTCCGATAAGTATTCCCTTATCCGGAGTATCTACAGTTACAACAAGTTCACCTTCATTTTCATCATACTCTGAAGATTCAGTAAACTCAATCTCCATAGCAGAGAAAACATCCTTTAAAAATATATCGGCTAACTCTCTTATTTCCGCTGGAGAAAGGCTCTTGCCTGACCTCTTCTTTTCAGAACTATCTTTCTCCTCAGAAAGAAATTCTGTATCAGACTCTATAGCAGAAGAAGCAACATTTTTCTTAATTTCTGCGTCATCCCTCAAATCATCGCTGCTCTTGACTCTCGCCTTTATTACAGCTGGTTTTGCTCCGATTCCCAAGAAGCCGCTTTTTCCTTCATCAACGATCTCATATTCAAGCTTATCTAAAGTTATCATAAGCTCAGCAAGGGCTTCTGTTACAGCTTCATCAATTGTTTTTGCTGAAAATTCTCTCCATGTACTTTCCATATCTATACCTCATCAATCCTTTTTAAGCATATTAGCTACCTTAGAAATGTCACTGGTATGATATTCGCCTTCTGCTCTGTAATAATCTGTTATCTTATAATTTTTAAGTTTCTTTGTTATGCCCTTCTTTGCCTGCTGGTCTGAAGTCTTATCTCCTATAGAAGCCGTATCCAGATTGGCAATTGATTTTGTTGAAACATTAGCATACTGATTGAATTTTGCAGGATCTGGCAATTTACCTTCTGCAATAAGCTTTGCCTTTTTTTCTGCTGCCTTCTTCTGGTTCTTTTCGATCATCGCATCAATATCAATCTTCTCAAAATACTTGTTAAATCCAATCTGCTGAACAAGTGAGAATAAAGAACCTGCGATCCAATATATACCAATACCTACAGGAAATGAGAAACACCAGAATACCGTCATAAGCGTCATGACAATATTCATGTTCCTTGTCATTGCTGCAGCCTGATCATTGGAACCTGTACTTGGCTGATTTGCGCTTATTATTTTCATTGAAATCCACTGAAATACAGCCGCAAGTATAGGTATGACTATTGTTATACTTGTAAAAGATGGTTTATCTGTAATAAGGAACAAACCGAATACATTATTGATATGAGCAACCTGAACAGAAACTGAGTTGAGCGTATCAGCAATAGCAGGCAATCCTGCTGCAAGCTGGTGCCATCCTTCAGTATTAAGTGTACTTAATACATCTATTACATTATTTACAGTTGGCGCATCACCTAATCTCATCGCAGCCTGACCTGCCGCAACATCCTTAAGGACATCCATATATCCTGGCTGCCCCTGTACAGCTACAGCTGCAGTGTTATAAATTTCCTTTATGCTTGGTATGTAAGCAGGAACATTCTGAATAACCTGGTACAATCCGATCATTATAGGAAATGTGATAAGAAGCGGAAGGCATCCAAGCAATGGATTTGAACCATATTTCTGGTATACTTCCTGCGTCTCCATTGCCATATTCTGCTGGGAGAGTGCGTCAGATTTACCCTTGTATTTCTCCTGAATAGCCTGAATTTCAGGGTTCATTTTTGACATAAGTTTAGATGAAAGCTGCTGTCTATAATAAATAGGTATCATCAAAGCTCTCATCAAAAAAGTAAATATAAATATGCAAAGTGCTGCATTTGTTATTCCGAAATTAGCGAAAAATTCGTATATTCCGCTTATAACGTGACCAAGGACCCACGCAATAGGTCCTACGATCTTACCCTGATACTGGGTAAGAACAATTATAGAGTTAAACAAAATAAAACCTCCGACCGGAACTGTAAGGACTTATGAGGTTTGCTTTTACGGTACAGGATCATATCCCCCTTTAAACAAGGGATTACATCTTAATACCCGTTTTACGGCAAGAAATGCCCCCTTTAAAGCTCCATATTTTTCAATAGCCTGAATTGCATAAGTTGAACATGATGGTATGAAGCGACATACAGGACCACCTTTTAACGGCGAAATATATCTTTTATAAAACCTGATAAGAAAGATCAAAATTTTTTTCATTTTACATCACTCTTCTTAAGAATATGATGAAGTCTGCATAAATGCAGGAATGCACTTTCAATATCACTGTATTTTCTGCCTTTAGCACTTGCTCGCGCAATAATTACTATATCGTATCCCTCTAAAACCCTCTCCTGATTTATCCTTATACTTTCTCTTATGAGTCTTGTCAGTCTGTGTCTGACAACACTGTTGCCAACTTTTTTACTAACTGATATCCCTTTTCTGATATGATCGGTCCCGTTTTCTAAAATATACATTACTAAATAGCGGTTGGCGTATGACTTTCCATTGCTATAAACTTTTCTAAAAGTCTGCGTATCACGAATTGATTCTGGTGCCATATATTTTCCTATATAAACAAATGGACACCGGCCGTGTAAGCCTGTGTCCTATGCAGATGCTCAGGCAGATAACTTACGTCTTCCCTTAGCTCTTCTTCTGGCTAATACTCTTCTGCCATTAGCTGTCTTCATTCTCTTGCGGAAACCATGAACCTTAGATCTCTGTCTCTTCTTTGGCTGATATGTCATTTTGCTCTGACTCATTTTAAAACACCTCCTGAGGTATAATCTCTTCAATATATTATTTGCGGCGGGACAGACCGCTAAACATAGTTATAATATCAGTAAAGCTGATAAAAATCAAGTATTTATCACAAATTCCTATTATAAACTTTTTCATTTCGCTTTACCACCCTTTTCCAAACAAGATAAAGAGTATATAATGATTCCTCGACATACATCATTTCCACATGGCTTCAACCATCTATTCACATTTAGAGGCTCAGCTTATTAACAATTTGCTATTTATACAAACAAGTTATCCACTAAATGTTGATAACTTGTGGATAACTTTTCATTGAATCTGTTTTTTCAGTATTTATGCACAGTCAGAGCTGTGGATAAATGTGAATTTATTATCATCCTTATGTGGATTCCACTAATTATCCACATTTATTCACTGTGTTTTCAACGTATTATCCACTTCTCTTTCTTCATTATCCACAACATTAACATTTCCACCGCTTGTTTTTTTCACCATGTTGTTATAGAATATTAAACTGTATAAGGGATTATTAGCCTCAAAAACTAACTTTCCCTGTTTAGCCGATATATTATATAACATACCCACCCTGTTTCGCTTTAAGAGCCTTACAGGGCCTATTATGTGCATTACAAATAAGGAGCAATTATCAATGAATTCTAAGGTTCAGTCAAATTGGGATCAGATACTCTCAGTTCTTCAAACCGAGTATGAGATCAAGCCAATCGCATTTAAAACATTTATAAAGCCTCTAAAAGTCCATGATGAAACTGATGAAGTGGTTACTCTGCTGATTGATGATGAATCACTTGCTCCTTATGATAACACAATAGACTTCATAAATAAAAAATACGGTCTCTTCATAAGAAATGCTATCGAAGAAGTAACAGGAACTGCCTACAGTCTCGAGTATATCTCTCCTGATAAACTTTCTTCCTATACGAAAAAGAAGGATGTTGTTTCAGACCTGAAAAAAAGAGCTGCTGCCGCAAATTTGAATCCGCGCTATACTTTTGATACATTTGTGGTCGGTGCAAACAATAAATTTGCTCATGCCGCTTCGCTTGCTGTAGCTGAATCCCCGGCTGAAATATACAATCCTCTCTTTATATATGGAGGCGTTGGACTCGGAAAAACTCACCTTATGCATTCAATAGCTCATTACATCCTTGAAAATGATGAGAATGCCAAGGTTCTTTATGTTACAAGCGAAAACTTTACCAATGAACTTATTGAAAGTATCCGCGGTGGAAATGGCACTCCAAGCGAATTTCGCGAGAAATACAGAAATATAGACGTTCTCCTTATCGATGATATACAGTTCATAATAGGAAAAGAAGCAACTCAGGAGGAGTTTTTCCATACTTTTAACGAGATGCATGAAAAACACAAGCAGGTAATCATCTCATCAGATAAACCTCCTAAGGAATTTATAACACTTGAGGACAGACTGCGTTCACGATTTGAATGGGGTCTTATTGCCGACATCCAATCACCTGACTACGAAACAAGAATGGCTATACTCCGCAAAAAAGAAGAAATGGATGGCCTTAATATCGATAACGATATCCTTGACTATATAGCTTCAAATATAAATTCAAATATAAGAGAACTCGAGGGGGCACTCACTAAAGTAGTTGCCTTAGGTAAGCTTGACCATAAACCTATAAACCTTGAGCTTGCAGAAGAAGCTCTCAAAGACATCATCTCACCTCAAAATAAAAATGAGATTACTGCTGAGCATATAGTCAATGTTGTCGCAGATCAATATAATCTTGATGCCTCGGACATCATAGGCACCAAAAAAAGCAAAAGTATCGCTTATCCAAGACAGATAGCCATGTATCTTTGCAGAAAACTGACGCCTATGAGTTTCTCAGATATTGGAAATTATCTTGGAAAACGTGATCACTCTACGATTTTACATGGCTTCGACAAGATCACTACTGATCTCGATGATGAAAAAAAGCAGGGTAAATCAGAATTATCAGATCGTATAGACGTTCTTATAAAAAAACTTGCACCTTAATCATATATCCACATCATGCTCGATCTCTTTACTTATTTGTTGACAATCTGGGCTTTATTTGTGGATAACGTGTGGATTGTTGTGGATATATTGTGGTTTTAGTGTCCTTTTTACGTGGATAGTGTGTGAATCTATCTTTTTCCAATAAACTTTTTCATATACTTTTCCACTGACTTATACCTACCTCTGTTTGGCTGTCTATGCAGACTTCAGAAGTTTTCAACAATTTCACACGCTCTACGACTACGACTAAGCTATATTTATATATATTTAGCATACCGCCTTCTCTACGACGAAAGGAGTTTCTCATGTTCATAACCTGCAATCAATCAGATCTTATCAAAACACTTAATATTGTTATAAGAGCAGTACCAAGCAGATCTACTATAGATATCTTATCCTGTGTTGTTATAAAAACAATAGGAGATACTATAAATTTAGTCGCTAATGACATAGACTTTGGTATAGAGTCTGTTCTTTCTGGAACTGTAAATGAGGGTGGTTCCATTGCACTTGGTGCAAAGATATTTACTGATATTGTCAGAAAATTACCAAATGATACTGTAACCATAAAAACAGATGATACATTAAGAGCAACAATAACCTGCGGAAAATCAGTCTTTAAAATAGCCGGAAGAGGGACTGATGATTATCCGGATCTTCCAGAAGTAAAAAAAGATAAGAAAATAACTATTTCACAGTTTTCACTGAAAGATGTTATAAATAAGACTATCTTTGCAGCTTCTACAAATGAGACCGTCAAAATACTTACAGGAGAATATTTTGAAGTTTCTGATAACAGATTAAGGGTTACTGCTCTTGATAATCACAGAATTGCTGTACGTTCAATCGATCTTGTCGATAATAATGACAATGTAAAAGCAATAATCCCTGCCAAAACACTTAACGAGGTAAGCAGGATAATATCAGGTGAAGTAAGCGAAAATATCGATATATATTTTGATCAGCGATTCCTTGTATTTGAATTTGATGATACAGTAATAACATCACGCCTTATCGAGGGTGATTATATAGATATTCATAAAATGATATCAGACGACTATGAAACCAAGGTCCATTTAAACAGAATTTCATTATTAGAGCAGCTGGATTCTGCATCACCGCTCATAACTGAAAGTGAGAAAAAGCCTATAATATTTGATATTACAGATAAAAACATGAATTTAAGTGCCAATACTTCGATAGGTTCGCTTAATTCAGACATGGATATAGAAAAAGAGGGCAGGGATATAATGATAGGTTTCAACCCTCATTTTCTTATGGATGCCGTAAAAGCGATTGATGATGAGACGATAGATCTCTATTTTACAAATCAAAAGGCACCATGTTTTATAAAAGATGAAGATAACAGTTACAAATATGTTGTACTTCCGGTAAATTTTAGTACATCAGATGTGGAGTAAAAAATTGGAAACTATAAAGATAAAAGATGAATTTATAAAGCTCGGGCAGGCTATGAAACTTGCCGGGCTTGTTGGAAATGGCTCGGATGCCAAGGAAATAATTCAGGATGGAAATGTAAAAGTTAACGGAGAAGTAGATACAAGACGCGGAAGAAAACTTGTACCGGGAGATATATTTTCATACAATGGCACAGATGTGAAGGTTCTTTAAAATGTGGATCAAGTCAGTCGGGCTAAGTGATTTCAGAAATTATAGTTCTCTTGAACTAAAGCTGTCAAAGGGACTTAATATTTTTTATGGCGCCAATGCTCAGGGAAAGACAAATCTTCTTGAGGCATTGTTTGTAGCCGGAACAACAAGAAGTCATAAGGGAAGTAAAGATAGAGAGATGATAAGGCTTGGCTGTGAAAGTTCTCATATAAGACTCATCATCGAAAAAAAAAGATCTGAGCGAAGAATTGATATGGAGCTCAGAAAAAACAGGGCAAAGGGAGCGGCTCTTGATGGGCTTCCAGTCAGAAGGTCTGCTGATATATTCGGTATACTTCAGATAATCTTTTTTTCTCCGGAGGATCTTAACATGATAAAAGAGGGGCCGGGAATAAGAAGAAGATTTATAGATACAGAGCTGTCGCAAATAGATAAAGTCTATTTATACAATCTTACAAATTTCAACAAGGTGCTTAAGCAGAGAAATGATCTGCTTAAACAGATATCTTCAAATTCTGAGCTTGAAGATACGCTGGATATATGGGATGAGCAGCTTGTAAATTACGGAGTGTCTGTTATAAAAAGCCGCCAGAAATTTATGAAAGACATTAATGAGATTGTAGGTCCGATCCATAAAAAGTTATCTGGCGGGATTGAAATGCTTAAAGTTGAATATCTTCCGTACGTCGGCGTAAATGAATTTGAAAAGAAACTGATTTCAGGCAGAAAGTCGGATATATGGAGGAAGACTACTCAGACTGGACCGCATAGAGATGACATCATTTTCAAAATCAATGAAAATGATGCAAGAAAGTTTGGATCGCAGGGACAGCAAAGGACAGCAGCTTTGTCTTTAAAGCTTGCTGAGATTGAGCTTACAAAGAGAGTTTCCGGAGAAGAACCTGTTCTTTTGCTTGATGATGTGCTTTCTGAACTTGATCGTAACAGGCAGAACCTACTTCTTTCAGAAATAGGTGATATACAGACCATGATAACCTGTACAGGACTTGAAGAATATGTTGAGAAAATGCGTAATGATGCGGCTGTGTTTCAGGTAAGAGCAGGCAGCATTTACAGAGAATAGGAGCAATAAAAATATGCAGGAATATGGAGCAGATCAGATTCAGATACTTGAGGGATTGGAGGCGGTCAGAAAAAGGCCGGGAATGTATATCGGTTCCACTTCTGTAAGGGGATTGCATCATCTGGTTTATGAGATTGTAGATAATTCCGTTGACGAAGCACTTGCAGGAGCATGTACT
>Ga0256405_10004697_pt1 | contig 25085 bp, 25 predicted proteins | sample RumenRJG_02DNA_FD_189096 | JGI IMG/M metagenome (GOLD analysis project Ga0256405, IMG submission 189096) | Bovine rumen microbial communities from Lethbridge, Alberta, Canada - RJG_02 | ecosystem: Host-associated > Mammals > Digestive system > Stomach > Rumen | place: Canada: Alberta... | reverse complement strand
AAATAATTAAAGATTATTTTGATGCATATTCTAAAGTAGAAGTACATTCATATTTACTTAGTGAAGGATATGAAGTATATAGTATTAAAACTAATAAATGGATTCAAGTAATGCACGCTGGTACTAATACTTCTAAAACTAAATTTAAAAATAAAGATTTGATATTCTTCTTAACTCAATTATCAACATACCTAAAAGCAGGTATTCCATTAGTTGAAGCATTAAGAATAATATCTCGTCAATATAAAAAGAAAAAATATATAAATATATTTAAATCAGTAATATATGAGTTATCAGTTGGTGAAAGCTTAAGTTCTGCTATGGAAAAACAAGGTAATGCTTTCCCAAGATTATTAATTAATATGGTTAAAACAGCTGAAATGACTGGATCATTACCAGAAGTATTAGATGATATGTCTGAATATTATTCAGAAGCAGAAGCAACTAGAAAACAAATGATTACTGCAATGACATATCCATCTATAGTAATGGTTTTCTCAATAGGTGTTATGGTATTCGTTATGATCTATGTTGTACCAAAATTTGTTGAGATATATGATACAATGGATACTGAATTGCCTGGTATAACAAAAGTTATATTAGGATTGAGTCATTTCTTAACTCATTTTTGGTATTTAGTTATTTTAGGTATAGTATTATTAATTGTACTTGTAATTACATCATACAAGAAGGTTAAGGGATTTAGAACAGCAGTACAATATGCTTTAATGAAAATGCCTGTATTTAAAAATGTTATTATTTATAATGAAGTAACAATGTTTACAAAGACATTCTCATCATTGCTTGCACATAATGTTCCAATAACAGACAGTATGGAAATATTAAATAAAATAACAAATAATGAAATATATAAAATGTTAATCTTAGATACTATTACAAATCTAGCAAAAGGTGGTAAAATATCTGATGCATTTAAAGATCACTGGGCTTTCCCTTTACCAGCATATGAAATGATTGTTACAGGAGAAGCAACAGGTGAACTTTCTGAAATGATGGGTAAAGTATCAAATTACTATCAAGAATTACATAAAAATGCCGTTACTAGAATTAAAACATTTGTTGAACCTGCACTTACAGTTTTCTTAACAGTTGGTGTTGGTATTATCTTGTTATCAATAATTATACCAATGTTTAACATGTATTCTGCAGTACAAGGCATGGAATAGGAGAAAATATGGAAATATATTATGCAACAGTATTCTTTATATTTGGTACATTGTTTGGGTCGTTTTATAATGTAGTTGGTTATCGTTTACCTAGAGGAGAATCAATTGCATATCCACCTTCACATTGTCCTAAATGTGGACATAGATTATCACCATTAGAATTAATTCCAATTTTCTCTTTTTTGTTTCAAAAAGGGAAATGTAAAAACTGTGGTGATAAGATATCATGGTTTTATTCAATATTTGAATTTACAACAGGTGTATTATTCTGTGTAAGTTATTTAGTGTTTGGATTTTCGATTGAACTTGCAATAGCTTTAACATTTATTTCAATGCTATTAATTGTGATAATAAGTGATTATCAAACAATGACAATTCCAGATGAATTATTAGCGTTTTGTGGTCTATTATTAATTATAGAATTATCAATTAAAAATGGATTAAATGTAGGTGAAAACATATTAGATGGTATAATTATGTTTTCAATAATGTATTTAATAAAAATATTAGGTGATAAGATTTTTAAAAAAGAATCAATGGGTGGGGGAGATATTAAGCTAATGTTTATATATGGTTTAGTCCTTGGATGGCCTTTATCATGTATATCTATATGTTTAGCATCTTTCATAGGTTTACCTATATCACTAATAATGATTAAAAAAACACATGATCATGAGATTCCATTTGGACCATTTTTAGCTATTGCTGCAATAATGCTTGTTATATTTAAAATAGACTTTAATACAATAATAAATTGGCTAACAATTAAATAGCCTTTTTTTATTGATTTAATAATTAAATGGTGCTATAATATTTGTAATTTTTTAAAGGGAGGTAATATATGGAATTTTATGATGAAAAAGAAAAAGAAAAATATTATGAGGATTTATTAATAAATACAACAAATAAACATAATAATAAAATAGAAAATTTTAATCAATTAGTATCTGATTGTGATAAAACATTAGAAAGTTTAAAAAACGATAAATATGTACAACAATACATTGAACTTTTAAATATTGATTCTGTATTAAGATATATTCATGTATTAGGTATCAAACAAGATTATATTAAAAGAATAGAAGAAGAAAATAATGATTATAGAAGAAATATTTGTTATTGTTGTAACCATAACAGTGCATTATTAATAGAAAAGAAAAGAACTATTAATAAATGTTATTGTTTAAAATGTCAAAGTGAACAATTATTAGAAGATTCTAAATCGATTATTGATATAAATAGAATACCAGATGAAAATGATATTAGAAATATTCAAGATTTTTATAATAATTTGGTTAAAGATAATTTTAGTGTAGATGAAATTAATTTTAAAATTGCAAATACATTTACATCATCAAATGAAAAATTTTTATATAAAGAAAAAGCATCAAAATGATGCTTTTTCTATTTTTTCATATATTGTTTTTAATGATTTTTCATATTTACTAGTTTCTTTTGGAATATAATATTTTTTACCTTTTAGTTCTTTAGGTAAATATTCTTGTTTAACAAAACTATTAGGGTAATTATGAGGATATTTATAGTCCTTAGAATTTGTTTTTATATGATCTGGTATATTACCTATATTTCCTTTGTTAATATCATTTAAAGCATTATCTAAAGCAATATGACCACTATTAGATTTTGGAGATAAAGCCATTTCAATAATCATATCTCCAAGAGGAATACGAGCTTCTGGGAGACCTAATCTTTCACAAGCATTAATACATGCATCAACTTTAGGGCCAATACTAGGATTTGCAAGTCCAATATCTTCGTAAGCAATAACAGTCATTCTTCTATAAATAATATCTAAATCGCCAGCATCTATTAATCTTGCTAAATAATGTAATGATGCATTTACATCGCTACCTCTAATTGATTTTTGAAAAGCACTTATTACATCATAATGTCCAGATTCATCATTATCATAAAATGAAACAGGTTTATTATTTATATTTTTAATAATATCTAATGTAATATGATAATCACTTGTAGAATAATAAGCAACTTCTATTAAATTATAAGCATACCTTAAATCTCCATTTGAAATATTTGATACATGTTCAATAACATCTTTATCAATTTTAATATTAGGAAGTATTTTATTCTTATTTATTCTATTTAACGCTTCCATAACATCATCTACACTTAATGATTTTAATTCAAATATTTGACATCTTGATCTAATAGCAGGATTAATTTTATGATATGGATTTGAAGTAGTCATACCAATTAAAGTAATTAAACCATTTTCTAGATATGGTAGAAGTAAGTCTTGTTTATCTTTATTTAAACGATGAATTTCATCCATAAGTAAAACAATTCCATTATACATTTTAGCTTCTTCAACAACAACTTCAAAATCCTTTTTATTATTAATAACTGCATTCATTAAACGATATTTAAGTCCCAGTTCATTAACTATTGCTAAAGCTAATGTAGTTTTTCCAATTCCAGGGTTTCCATATAATATCATTGAAAATAATCTTTTATTATTAACTAAATTTCTAATAACTTTATTATCACCAATTAAATGTTTTTGTCCAATAACATCATCTAATTTATTTGGCCTTAAAAGTATAGCTAATGGTTCCATATAATCACCTATACACATTTTAACATATTTTACCCATTATTTTAATAAAATACTTAAAAAAAAGTCGAAAAAGTGTTATAATTAAAAGGGTAGATGGTATGGAATATATAGAAGAATATTTAAAATATTTGCTTATTGAAAAGAAGTATAGTGACAATACTATTAAGTCATATAAAAATGATTTAAATGAATTATATGATTATAATAAAAATATAATAAATTTAAATAAAAAGGATATATTAAATTTTATAGACAAAAATAAAGATAAAAATAGTAAAACACTTGCTCATTTTATCACAACATTTAGAAGTTTTTATAAATATTTAGAAAGAGAAAATATAATAAAAGAAAATCCTATTTTAAATATCTCTCAACCTAAAATAACTAAAACATTACCTAAAGTATTATCAGTAGAAGACATAGATAAAATATTAGATATAAAACTTGTTACAAAGCAAGATTATCGTAATAAAGCAATGCTTGAATTAATGTATTCTACTGGTATTAGAATAAGTGAATTAATAAATATTAAAATGCATGAATTAAATATTAATAATTGTACTTTAAAAGTAATGGGGAAGGGCTCTAAAGAAAGAATTATTCCTATTGGAGATTATGCATTAAATTATTTAAATATATATCTAAATGAATATAGGCAACAATTCATAAAGAAAAATACAGATTATGTATTTTTAAATCCAAGTGGTAATAGATTAAGTAGACAATCATTTTTTAAAGTGATAAAAAAAATAGCACATGATAAAAATATAAAAACTGAATTTTCACCACATACATTAAGACATAGTTTTGCAACTCATATGTTAGAAAATGGGGCTGATTTAAGAACAATACAAGAACTACTTGGACATAGTGATGTTTCAACAACACAAATATATACGAATGTTTCAAATAAATTTGTAGAGGATAATTATAAAGACTATCATCCTCATAGTTAGGAGGTAAATATGGAATTTGAAAATAGTCACAAACTAAAAGGATATTTAGAAAGTGAAAGTAAAAGATTAAATATTCATAGTAACTATGCTTATACTTATTATTTTATTAGAAAATTCTTAGAAATACTATATAGAGAACACAGTGATATTTTTATGGTTAAAGGAAGTATAAGCCAAATGGCACATACATTAAAATTAACAAGAGCAATTACTGATGCGGATTTAGCTTCAAACATTGACTTAATAGATGCATCATACATATTAGAAAAAACAGTTAAAAAAAATGAGGATGAAATAAAATTTAGTATTAAAAATCGTTTTACAACAACAAATAATACAATAAATTTTAAAATATTATGTAATTATGGTCATATACAACAATTAATTAAAATAGATTTAAAACATCAAGAATCTTGTGATATGGTAAAAAAAGAATTACCTGTAATAATGAAAAAAGACATATCATTTGATATTTCAACATATCCCTTAGAAATGCATATAGCAACAAAATTATATATATTACTTAGAAATACTGATAAAACAATTAGTATTAGTAAAGAAAGAAGAAGATTAAAAGATTTCTATGATTTACATTTTTTACTTCAAACAAATTATAATGAAGAATTATTATGTAAATACTTTGATGAAATATGCAAGCAAAGAAATGATATAAATTTAGATTTAGTTGATTTAGATTTATTAAATGATAAATTTATTGATACTAATCAAGATTTATATTTATCAGATAAAAAAAGATATGGATTTTCTGATATTGAATTTAAGGATTTAGTATATGAAACAAAAGATGAATTAGAAAAAAGAATTAGATAGGAGAATAAAAATGTTTAAAAGAGTATTTTTAATAGTATTAGACTCATGTGGGGTTGGAGAAGCAAAAGATGCAGATAAATATAATGATTTAGGAACAAATACATTTCTACATGCTACAAATGCTGTAGAACAAGATTATCCTAATTTACGTAAGTTCGGTTTCTTTAATCTAGCAAATAACAATGAAGATGACGAAACAATCGCTTTCTATACAAAAGGATTGGAAAGAAGTAATGGAAAAGATACATTAACTGGCCATTTAGAAATGATGGGAGTTATAACAGAAAAACCATTTAAAACATTTCCTAATGGATTTCCTAAAAAACTTATTAATGAAATTGAAAAAATTAGTAATAGAAAAGTAATTGGTAATTGTGTAGCATCAGGTACAGAAATAATTAAAGAATTAGGAGATCAACAAATAAAAACAGGTGATTTAATAGTATATACATCTGCTGATTCAGTACTTCAAATTGCGGCTCATGAAGAAGTAATACCATTAGATGAATTATATAGAATATGTGAAGAAGTTAGAAAAATAACTTTAAAAGATGAATGGAAAGTTGGAAGAATAATCGCCAGACCATATATAGGTAGTAATGGTGAATTTACCAGAACACCTAATAGACATGATTATGCCTTAAATCCAGCACATAAAACTGCTTTAGATACCTTAAAACAAAACGGATACGATATAATATCATTAGGTAAAATAAGTGATATATTTAACAATTGCGGTATTACTAAATATTCAAAAACAAAAGATAATTTAGATGGTATTAAAAAAATATTAAAAGTAGAAGATATGGAATTTAGTGGTCTATGTTTTGCAAATTTAAATGATTATGATTCAAAATATGGACATAGAAGAGATCCAATAGGATATGCAAATGCATTAAAAGAATTTGATAATTATATTCCAAATATTATTGATAAATTACATGATGATGATTTACTTATTATAACTGCTGATCATGGAAATGATCCAACATATATAGGAACTGATCATACAAGAGAAAATACACCTATAATTTTCTATCATAAAGGTATTACTGAAGGAAAAAGATTAGAAGATCTAGATTGTTTTCAAAAGATAGGCTATACTATATTAGATAATTTCCATTTAAGTAATGAAGAAAGTATTTTAAATAAAATAAGAGGTAATTAATGAAGAAAAAAATATTTATTGTTGTAATACTAATATTATTAATATGTTTAGTTGGAATTACAATTAAATGTATTAATAAAGAAGATAAAATCAATTTTAAAGAAAATATAACTATTAATATAGGAGATAAAGTACCAACTATAAAAAGATATACTCCTATTAAATATCAAGAAAAAACAAAAGAAGTTAAAATATCTTGGAAAGATATGAATTTAGAAGATGAAAAAATATATAATGTTGGTATATATCGTGGAACATTTATATATAAAAAAGAAAAATATAATGTTAAATTAACTGTTAAAGATAATAAATCTCCAATAATAGAAGGAGTAAATAATATTGAAGTATTTATTGATGATAAGGTGGATTTTTATAAAAATATTAAAATAACTGATGATTCAAAAGATGAAATATCTAAAGAAGTAGTAGGGGAGTATGATTTATCTAAAAAAGGTGAATATAACTTAAAATATGTAATAAAAGATAAAAGCAATACAACTGAAAAAGAATTTAAATTAATTGTAAAAGAAAAACCTGTAGTTCAAAAACCAGAAACAATACCTGAACCAACAAATAATAAACAAGTTCCTAAAACTACATCAAAAGGATATACAGTAGAACAAAAAAATGGTGCTTATTATATAAATGGTATTTTAGTTGCTAATAAGTCTTACTCATTATCTAATACCTATAATCCAGGCGGTTTATTATCAGTATTTATGAATAATTATAATAATATGAATAATGATGCTAAAAATCAAGGAATTAATTTAAGAATCATAAGTGGTTTTAGAAGTTATGACAAACAAAAAACACTTTATAATAATTATGTAGCTCGTGATGGAAAGATAGCTGCAGATAGATATTCAGCAAGAGCTGGTCATTCTGAACATCAGACTGGTTTGGCAGCAGATATTAATAGTTTAGAGCAATCATGGGAAAATACCAAAGAAGGCAAATGGTTAAATGATAATTGTTATAAATATGGATTTATCATAAGATATCCTAAAGGTAAAGAATCAATAACTGGATATATGTTTGAACCATGGCATATAAGATATGTAGGAGTAGAAGTTGCTACTGCATTATATAATAATGGTAATTGGTTAACACTAGAAGAATATTTAGGAATAGATAGTAAATATTAAAAGCACAAATATAGTGCTTTTTATTTTGCTGATTTCATATACTTTATTGGTGATTTTATGTCTTATATATATATTTCATTTATTTTAACAATAATTGCGGGATTTTCGACTATTATAGGCTATTTTTCAATATATATTAAAAATAATAATATAATTATAAAATCACTGTCATTTTCTTCATCAGTTATGCTTTTTATATCACTATTTGATTTAATACCACAAACATATAGTTTATTAAATAATACTATTAAAATAATACCATTATTATTAATTATTTTAATTTCGATTAATATAGGGATAATAATATCATTATTAATAAAAGATTCAATACCAAATTCAAATGATTTATTATATAAAGTAGGGATAATATCCATGATTTCAATAATAATACATAATATTCCTGAAGGAATGGCTACTTTTATATCAACTAATACTAATATTAATTTAGGAATAAAACTTACAATAGCAATTACATTACATAATATTCCAGAAGGTATTAGCATTGCTATTCCAATATATTATTCTACTAAATCAAAATTAAAAGCATTTGTATATACAGCATTATCAGGAATGTCTGAATTAATAGGAGCATTAATAGCATACTTATTTATAAAACCTAGTAATATAATGTTAGGTATATTATTTTCTGTAATAGCAGGAATAATGATCCATATATCAATAAAAGAACTATTACTTACATCATTATCTTATAACAAAAGAAAATATACTTATATTTACTTCATAATAGGCCTTATATTCATTATTTTATACAAAATAGTAATAGAGTAGGGTAGAACAAAAAAAGAGGGGAAATTCCTCTTTTTTGTGGGTTATCTTAATTCAAAAGAATGTTCATCATTTTCATCTAATTGAAATGATTTAGATTCATTAGAAAAACCTATATCATTGGATTTATCATTCATTTTGTTTTTAGATTTGTTTGAAACTTTGTTACAATCATTAACTTTATTATTCATTGCTTTTGATTGCATCTTATTACTTTTCTTCATAACTATCACCCATTATTAGTATGGATATATATAAATATATTATAAATGGTAAAAAATGTAAAAATAGGGGATGTATTTTTAAAATTCACTTCCCCTACTTATTTTTTACAAAAATGATGTAATCACTATGTTTCGTATCTTGCATCGAGATATCATTTAATGTATAGTTGTTCATCTGGATACATAATTACATTTCATCATTTGCATCGACAATCTATTTAACATATGATTATCCATATCAATACAACAATATAATATAATGAAGTGTTGTAGAATGCATTGATAATAATATATATGTATAATTATTCATTAAATAATAAATAATAATATACATAAAAGATAAGTTGATCATAGATATAATAATTTACAATTTATTATATTTTTAATACTAATTATCATAATAATTATATTAAGATATATTAGAAAGTAGATAGTATGAAAGATAGATGTATGATACATATCTAATATAATTCAAAATACAAAAGTTAACATAATATATATTATCGGAAGTTTTAAAATGATGTATCATAATACTTTTTTAGCTTCTTTTTTATTGATTATATATATCTATAACTATATGGATTATTATGTATAATTATATGGGTTTTTATACTATTTTATTAATACTCTCTATGTTCTTTAAAATAAATTTTTATAAGTATATCTTAATATATAATTTAATAAATATTTATTTTTAACTTATTCAAATATTCTTCCCTACTCCTTATATATTAATATAAAAAAAACAAGTTATTACTTGCTTTCATTATAATTAATTTCATCATAGTTAGTAAATTTTTTTAATGTACTTACCATACTTATTATAGTTATAACACCAAATATCGCAATTATTAATAATCCAATAGGTGCTTTTATTTCTTTATTATTCATTATGATAAATTACCTCTTGATTCAATTTCAGTTATTTTTTCATATACTTCTACAGCATTTGTATCATTTATTTCTGTATATCCTAATTCTTTTAAAGCTTGTATTTTTAATGAATTTAATGCCATAGTTCTACCTATTTTTTCTTCACGACGTAATTCAATCTTATCGACAAATCTTTGGTGAGCTGTTGATATTTTACTAGGAGAAACTCTATTACTACTGTATAATGTCATAGCACTAAACATAATACTTTCAAATTTATATTGTTCTTCTTCATTAAATACAAATTCAAGTGGTTTTGTATAACCTGTTGATTTTGATACATAACCTAATATATATTTTAATTCTTTTGTACTATCAATTGATTGAATAAAATTGTATAAATATAATAATATATTATGATTTACTTCACTATCTTCTTCTATTCTTTCTTTTAATAAGTCAATAATATTAGCAAGTAATTGTTTATTTTCATCATTTAAACCACTATAAATATCTTCTGATGAAATATCTTCTGTTTTAGATGAATTATTAAATAATGTTTCAATACGCGATTCTACTTCTAATATATAATCTGTATCTACTTTAATAGTATCAATTTCTTCAGCATTTTTTATACCTAATAAATTTAATAATAATACTTTTTTATCCTTTGGCCATTTATTAATATCATCCAATTCTAAATAATTATAAATCATTTGTCTAGATACACCTAAAAACTTTGCTAATTTAACTTTAGAGATTCCTAGTTCATGTAATATTTCATTTAATCTTTCCATCTTAAATGCCTCCTATAATAATTATACCAAATACACTTCAAGTGTCAAGTGTAAAGTAAAAGTATAGTATTATAAATACCATACTTTTTCATCATTTTTTCTAACCTCTTTTATAACTCCCCCACCTAGGCATTCTTCACCTAAATACAATACACAAGCTTGTCCAGGAGTAACTGATTTTACACCTTGTGGGTACTTTACAAGTATTTCACCATTATCCATGTAAACTAATTCTACATCATTATCTTTTTGTCTATATCTAAATTTAGCACTACATTTTGTTGGTCTTTCATCAGATATGAAATTTACTTGATCTATTATACATGAATCAGAATATAAATAATCATTTTCATCGCCATCAGCAACGTATAAAATATTATCTTTAACATTTTTACCAACTACAAACATTCTGTCTTCATTACCACCTAAATTTAATCCTCTTCTTTGGCCTATAGTATAATACATTAATCCATTATGAGTACCAAGCACTTCATCAGTTTCAATATTAACTATATTACCTGGTATATTAGGTAAATAATTTTTTAAAAATTCTTTAAAATTTCTTTCACCTATAAAACAAATACCTGTAGAATCTTTTTTAGAAGCAGTTATTAAATCATGTTTTTTAGCAATTTCTCTTATTTCTGCTTTAGTTAATTCTCCAACAGGAAATAAAACGTTTTGTAATTGTTCCTTAGATACTTGAGATAAGAAATATGTTTGATCTTTATTATTATCTACACCTCTAAGTAATTTTCCGTCTTTAAGTCTTGCAAAATGGCCAGTTGCTATATAATCAGCACCAAGTTTTTTTGCTTCTTTAGCAAACATATCAAACTTAATATATTTATTACACATTATATCAGGATTTGGTGTTCTATAATGTTTTAATTCATCTAAAAAATAAGTAAATACATAATCCCAATATTCTTTTACAAAATCAATTCTTTTTAAAGGAATACCAATTTTTTTACACACCTCTAAAGCATCATTATAATCTTGTTCTTGAGGACAAATATTTTCATTTAAAGTTGGATTACCTAATGTATCATTATTTAAATTGGCATCCCAATTTCTCATAAATAATCCAATTACTTCATAACCTTGTTCTTTTAATAGTAAAGCTGAAACACTACTATCTACTCCACCACTAATACCAACTACCACTTTCATACTTTCACCTTCTTCTACGCTTTTTTTATACAATAAGATTCCGCAATTTTATTTAATTTTTTTTCATCTATTAAATCTGTATATATTATATTTGAACTAACATAAGAGTTTATTTTATCATTAAAATCTTTTCCATATTCATCATATATTTCTTGATATAGTACATATGAAGCATTCTCTACATTTACAATTTCAAAATCAACTTGATCAAATTCTGCTAAGCAATTATTAAATGGACTCATAAATGATTTTTTATCACCTTTAACTAGTTTCAAATATCTTTTATTAATCTTGCCATCTGTTTGAATATTCCATTTTAATCCATACAATAAACCACAGAAATTATTTGTTCCTTCTATCAAAAAATAATTTCTATTTGGATTATTTATAAAATATTTTAGATTTATGTAATTAAAACATATATTTTTTTTAATATCACAATAGGATTTTATTATATTGTTTATATCCTCTCTAGCATGATTTGTAAAATTATTATTAATAACATAATATGGTTCATTGGAAGAATTAAATTCATATAAAAAACCACATTTTACATAAACATCTAATATTTCATCTAAACTTGTTAAAGATGGAAATAAAGAACTATATTTCTTATCTTTTGAAAAATAATATAATTGTTGTTCAATATCATTTTTATTAAAAATATTAATATTATTATTTTTAAATTCGTTTAAAAAAGAATTTACTATTTCAAAAGTTGTTGAAATTTTCATGTAATCACTTCCATAAATATAATAGAAAAAAATAAGGAAAAAATCAATATTTTTCCTTTATTTTATTAAAAATAACAGTCTTTTCATGATATTTGGTAATATAAATGACTCATATATACCAGTTATTAAGATTCCAATTATAATAAATAGAAAAACCTTAATATATTTATTTATAATTAATTTAAAATTAATATTTTTTTTCTTAATTATTGAATATATTAATAATACAGAAAAATTTAAACTATAATATACTAAGATAGTAAACAAAAACATATTAATTATATTATGAGGAATAATATAAACAATTGAAAATATACATCCTTTTAATCTATAGGTTAAAACAAAAGAAACACATGTAAAACCTAAAACAAAATTCTTTAAAAAATAGTAAAAGATATTAATTGGTAATCCTATTACTGATATACCAAGTAACCATATTACTATTATAAATAATAGATTATTAAACATAGTATTTTTAAATATATCCAAATAATTAGTATTATTTAAATTTTTAACAAATGATTCTATATATTCTTTCACTAATGTCTTATCTGTTTTAGATATAATCAAAATAAATATACAACCAAATATAAATCCTATAATAGAAATTCCTATTAAAAATCTTAGTGCTTTTTTATTTAAATTAAACTGTTTTCTTACTTTATCTAAATATTTCATATAATTTCACCTAATAAATTATATTTAATTTTTAAATAAATATTCCATTTTTACTAAATTTATATTATAATTATTGTGGTGAGTAAAATGAGTAAACCACAAAAAAAAGCAAGTACTGGAGCAAGAGTTTTAGCAATATTTATGCTTCTTGCGATTACAATTTCTATACTTGCATCTATATTTGCTTATATGATTTAATAACATATAGGCTTTTTTTATACTTTTTTATGCAATACATGATTTATTCCATTACCGATTATATCGGCTAGTTTTTCAATAATAAAATCAATTTCTTTAGGTGTAACCATTAAATTATATCCTATTGGATTTAACACTTCAAATATTAAATTTTTTATTTCTTCATTACTAAAGTATCCCAGTAATCCCATTAATTCTAATTTATCATCTCTTGTAACTTCAATATCTTCTTTTAAATAATTTATACTACTACTTAACGTTAATTTACTCATAGGATTATTTTGATATTTTTTATTAAAAGCATAGTGTTTTTGCATATATTTTATTGTATCAGATACAATTATACTAGCATCTACAACTGTAGGAACACCAATCGCAATAACAGGTATTTTTAATACATTTTTACTTATTTCTTTTCTACTATTACCTACTCCACTTCCAGGATGAATTCCTGTATCAGTTATTTGAATTGTTTTATTTACTCTATCAATAGATGAAGAAGCAAGTGAATCAATAACTATTAAATAATCAGGTTTTACAGTATTAATTAATTCTTTTATTAAATCACTTGTTTCTATTCCAGTACTTCCAGTAACACCTGGTATAAATGAAGAAACAATATTAAATCCATCTTCTAATTCTCCTAAATCATATAAATGTTTTGTAACAATTATATTATCAATTGATAAAGGTCCTAAACTATCTGGTGTTGATTTAATATTTCCTAAGCCAATAATCAAACATGATTTATTAAATAAATTCAATTTATTTAATAAACTATTTAATTCATTACTAAATATCTCTTTTACTTTTTCTTTATTATTATAATCAGTTATATCTTTAAAACTAATAGTAATATAATTACCTTCACATTTATTTATAATTCTTGCTTGTTTTTTATTTAGATATATCTTATTAATAGTTATATCATCAATTATTTGTTCATTTTTATCTAATTTATCTATTTCATCTATACCTTTTGTCTCGTCTATTAAATCTGTTCTTATATCATATTTTTTTAAATCTATTTCATGATTCATATAATCACCAGTAATATTTTTACCAAAATTATACTTTTTATTTGCATTTTCCTTTATTTTTTGATAAAATGGTAGTGTTAATGACTTGGAGGTGAAATTTATGCCAAATATGAAAAACGCTAAAAAAGCAGTTAAAACTATTGAAAAGAAAAGAATTATTAATAACAATTACAAAGCTAGTATGAAAACAGCTATTAAAAATGTAGAAAGAGCTGTTGCTTCTAAAGATAAAAAAGCAGCTGAAGAAGCATTAAAAGTAGCTATTGTTAGAATAGATAAAGCTGCAGCTAATAAAGTTGTTACTGCTAACTTTAAAGCTCGTCAAAAATCAAGATTAACTACAAAAGTAAATGAAATGAAATAAAATGTCTAATAAGACATTTTTTATTTATATTATTAATTTATTATGCTATAATAATAATATGGTGATAATATGAAAAAATTCTTTAGTTTTATATTTTTATTAATATTATTATTTGTTGTTTATTTATATAGAACTGATATTACTAAATATATTATCTATAACTATATTTATAAAAAAGATATAAAAATACCAGAATCTAATGATTATAAGAGAGATTATGATTTTGGTTATATAAAAAATACTGATAATTTTTATCCTAATAATAAACAAGAATTATACAATGTATTTTATACAATATTAAATAACGGATACGAAGATTTTACATTCTATTGTGGTAAAGAATATTCTTCATGTACAAAAGATATTAAAGATATAACTAATCATGATAATCAAATATTATCAACTATTAATAATTATGTTCATCCATATAATAGTTATAATACTATAAGTGTTAATATTAATAATTTAGGGCGTGTAAATGTTAAAGTACAAAAATTATATACAAGTGATGATATATATAAAATTAATAATGAAATAGATAAAATATTAAACCAAATTATTAAGCCTAATATGACTGATAAAGATAAAATCAAAGCAATTCATGATTACATCATAAATAATACTATTTATGATAAAAAATGGGTTGATTTAAATGATAAAACAGCAAGATCTAATATGGCATATGGACCATTATTTAATAAAACAGCTTTATGTGGTGGTTATACTGATTTAATGGAATTATTTCTTGAAAAAATAAATATTAAAAGTTTCAAAATTGCAAGTGAAAATCATATATGGAATTATATTTATATAGATAATGAATGGAAACATCTTGATTTAACATGGGATGATCCAGTTACTAATACTGGTAAAAATTTATTAAAATATGATTATTTCTTAATTAATACAATTCAATTAGAACAAAAGAAAGATAAAAACCATATATATAATAAGAATTTATATATTGAAGCACAATAAAAAGAGGATTATACCTCTTTTTTTAAATATTTTAATGCATCATCAAATGTTTTAACTTTAACTAATTTTATCTTATAATTGTACTTATCTTTTAATTTTTTTGCTTCCTTATAATTTCCTACAGGAACAAAGAATATGTCTGCTTTTCTTTTAACAGCGCCTCTTAATTTATATTTAACTCCATCAATTTCCCCTATCGATCCATCTTCTTCAATAGTTCCTGTACCTGAAATTACTTTACCATGAGTTATATCTTCTTCAGTTAATTTATTATAAATAACTAAAGTTGTCATTAATCCACCAGATGGACCAAATTCATCCTTTTTATATTTTATTTCTATCTTAGGTTTTGTTTCTATGACTCTATCATATGAAAACATAAATCCAACTTTTTTTTCTTTATCTACAATACCATATTTATTATAATTTTTATTATTATTTTTAACTTCAATATTTAATCTATCACCAATATTATGACTAGTAATTATTTTTTTTAATTCTTCTCTACTTGTTATTTTAATACCATCAACACTTATTATTTCATCTCCTATTTTAAGATCTGTATTAGCATTTTCTCCTATATATGTAACAACTATTTTTTGAGATAAAATATTATATTCTTTTCCAGCTTTTTCATATGCTTTAATAATGGCTGTATCATTTGCTTCTTTTAACATTATCTTTCCTCTAAAATCAGAATCTTTTTGTGATTCATTACCAGGTAATACAACATCTTTTTTTAAAATATCATAATCTTTATTTATTTTAGCGTATAAATATAGTGGTATAGTCGCATCATATTCAGAAACATATGTCATATTTATACTACCTTTTGATTTATATTCATTATCTATTTTATATCTATCATTTATATTTATTAAATCTCCAGGTCCTTCAATATAATATGGAAGCTTAATTGTAAATAATAAATATATTGATATTATTATAATTATAAAAGCTATATAATTATTTATTTTTTTCATATTTATCCCTCATCTAAATATATGTTTTCAAATAAATTATATCATATTTTCATATATTATAATATGAAAAAATTTATTATGTTTACACTTATTATTATAAGTATATTAGTACTTATCAATTCAAATATTGTGATAAATTCAATAATATATTCTACTAAAATATTTAATAATAAAATATTTCCATCATTATTTCCATTTTTTATATTATCTGAATTATTAATTAATTATGGATTTATAGAATTTTCATCAATATTATTTAAACCATTAATGAAATTATTTAAGATTAATTCTAATTGTTCTTTTATATTTGTAATGAGTATGATATCAGGTTTTCCATCAAGTGCGAAATATACAAAAGATTTATATGATAAAAAATATATTAATAGTTTAGAAGCAACTAAAGTTTTAACATTTACACATTTTTCAAATCCATTATTTATATTAGGATTTATATCGTTAATTTTAAATAAAAAAATAGGACTATATATTTTAATTATTCATTATTTAACAAATATTATAATTGGTTTAATATTTAGAAAAATCATTAAAACTGATATAAATACAAATAATAAAATAAATAATAATTATCAATCTTTTTCCAATGTATTATCAAATTCAATTATTAATGGTTTTAAGACCCTTTTTTTAATATTAGGAACTATGATAGTATTCTTAACTATTACTAACCTAATTAATAAATATATAGGCTTAAATCCGTTATTAAAAGGTATATTTAATGGAATGCTTGAAATGACAGGTGGTATTAATACAATAAGTAATTTAAATATATCTTTAAAAATAAAATCTACATTAATTGGTATGATATTATCATTTGGTGGTATTAGTGTTCATATGCAGATAAAAAGTATTATAAGTAATACAGATATAAAATATTATCCATATTTAGTAGCAAGAATATTACATTCTGCATTAACAGGATTAATTATTTTTAATTTATATGATTTAATAATAAAAACATAGTTTTACCTATGTTTTTTTACTATTGTTTTTGTGCCATTAAAGTAATCAATATTTTCATCACACCACTCTTTAGTAGGCTCATTACCTGCTCCAAAAGCATCAGTCAAATCAATTACTCCAACTCCATCTACGTATGTTTTATCAGTTGTAACTGCACAATTTATTGAAATATTTCTATCTTCTGTAGCTTCTGAAGTATAAATTACACTTCCTTTTACCCATCCAACTTGTTTTGTTATATCAAAAGTAATATTTGAATTACTTCTACTGTTAACATCACTACTTATTCTTTGTGAAGTTGTTGAATTAGTATATCCAGATAAGAAATAATAATACTTATGTCCTTCAATAAAATGAATAGATTGAGCTATAAGATTTTTTGAATTAGTATCATTAGAAAGTCTTTCAATAGATTTATTACCAAACTTCTTATAAAGTGTATTAGATGTATGAATAGTTGCTGAAGGATCAAGATAATTATATTTTTCCCAATTATTTAAACCGTTTTCAAAGGAACCATTTTTAACTAAATTAGTTATATTATATTCTTTAGCCCATACTCCTGTTAATGTATGACTATTATTTCGTGTTACTTTAGTTCCACTATCAACTAATGAAATATCATTAATTCCTCCATTAACACCTTTGTTAAATTTACCTGTACCTTTATTAGTATAGAATTTACCTTCTATAGTTTCATATAATCCAATTTCACTATCACTTTTTCTATAAACAGGGACATAATTTCTTACTAATTTAGAATCTTCATAAATTTTAAATGAGTATATTTTTAACTTAGAAGATGAAGAAGTATTATATGTAAAAATATATAAACCAGTTGACTTTTTATTTCTAGTAGAATCAGCTATTGATCCTTTAAAATTATCTATTTTATATTTATTATTTTCAACATTAAATTGTAATTTATGTTTATTTTTATTAGCATCAACATCAATATTCATCCAATTTCCAGCTCCATCAACAAAAGTATATCCCCATTTTGTAGATCCATTTATATAGAAATTATAATTTAAGTAATTTGAATCATTCGTTGTAACTCCAAAAATTCTTTGTTGTGTTGTTAAATCAGTAAATTGAAAATCTACTTCAATACCTGTTTTAGAAGATGCAATATAATCAGAATCAATATATTGTGTTCCAGTTGATTCAATGTACGCTACTTGTTGATATTCAGAAGGAATTGCGCTCCATCCAACAAACGTATATCCATTTTTTTTAGGACTTGGTAATTTACCATAGTTTTCATTTTGTGTTACTTGTTTAGTTTTATTAGTTTTCTTTTCTTTAACACTTATATCCCAAAATTTATGAGTAGTATTTATTTTATCAACATCTAATCTTAACCAATATGTCCCACTTGACTCTGGTGTAAATTCAAAATTATTGTGTACCATACCATAAAAAGTTGTATATTCACCATCAAGTAAAAAATATGCTTGAACAGTATCATTACTTTCGCTATATTTAAATTCAGGTGCATCAGTATTACAGCTAAACACATATGTTTTTCCTGCTTCTAAATCAGCACGACCTGTTGTAATACCATATCCATCAGCTCTATTTGAAGTAACAGTAACTATTTCATTATTAATACTATATTTCATATATTCAGCATTTGTTTCACCTATATTATATAATCCATATATTAAATTCATATTTTCATCAAATTCAACTTTAGTACCCATATCAGATACATCAAATTCAATATCATCATCAAATTCTATTTCATCATCTAATTGATAACTTATATTTATTCCATAATCGCCTTTTAATAATCTATTATATATTGGCACTTTAAAACTAAGTATATAGCCAATATCTGTTGCATAAACTTCAATAGATGCCTCTCCTAATTTACCTTCTTTACCTAATTTAATAGTGTAATTATCATAAGTAATTGTTTTTTTATTTTTATCAATTGTAAATTTTTTAGTACCATCAGTATAAACAAAATTTACGCAGTTAATAGTATCACATTTTTCTATTTTAGTTAAGTTATTTTTATCTAGATCTTTATATATTTTATCAGTCATTGTACTTTGTTTTGTTATTAAAGCAGTCTTCATATCACCACTAATATATATTTCTTTTAAAGTAACAACAAGTTTAATTAATAAAGTAGAAATAATAGCAACTAAAATAAATGTAGTCATTAATTCGATAACAGTAAACCCTTTTTTATTCATTATTTCATCTCCCTTATTAATTATTTGCTTCCCATATTGCTTTTAATGTATGATTGCTGCTTTGTACAACTTTAGTATCTTTTGTAACATAATATGGTTCGTACTCTGTAGCTTCTTCCCCTTCTTCAATCATAATATCAGAATAAGTAATACTATCTCCTGAAGTAGCTACACCTACTCTAAACACTAGATATTTAGAATCTTCAGGAGAATCTATTGTCAACGAAGTAGCATTCATTTGATCAGCATATTTCATATAACCAGTAGTTTCTTTATTATTTACAAAGGCAAAAATATGTCCATTTACACTACGATTATTCGATTTCCAAGACAAAGTATATTTAACAGGATCAATATTAATTTTATGACAATGTGTATTACAAGCATTACCATACGTTTGTGTATAAGCATCATTAGATGTTGCTGTGATTGTAACTGAATTATTTGTTTTTGATATCGTACCTCTTGTTGCTTCACTAAAAGAATTTAACCATTCTTCTAAATTTAATTTGTTTTTTCCATTCCAACCTTTAAATGTATATCCTTCTCTTGTTGGTGTTGGTAATTCTCCATACGTATTTCCAGGAGTAACGTTTTTAGTTCTTGTTTTAACTGATCCACCATTTGCATCAAATGTTACAACAACATTAACATCATCTACTCTTAAATAAGCATAAGATTTATCATTAAATTCAGCAATTAATAAATAAGATTTAGACGCTAAAACAGGATCTATTGTTTTTAAATACTTATATAATCCATTTGAATAAGGATTATGCTCTTTAAATCTAGTTTTAATACTTGCTAAATTATTATTGATTATTAATAATGTTTTAATATTTAGATTTTCCATAAGTTTATTACAATATGAGTTATTATTAGAAAAATATTCTAAATCACATTTATTTTTATATAATTCAAGATAATTGTTGTTTTCAGATTTAGCTAATTCTGACTTAAACGTCTCATATCCATATGCTTTATTAATAAATGTATCCACTTGTTTTAAAGAATATAAATTTGGTATTGAATCATACCTAAAACTTGTATCATAACTATTTTTTAAACTAACAAATTGAACATATAAATATATTAAAATTGTTATAATAAAAGATGATACAACTAAAGTTTCTAATAAAACAAACCCCTTATTATTATTTTTTTTCATAAATTAACTCCTTTTATTATTGTAATTATTCTGATAATATTATATAATATATTTAGGATAAAATCTAGTCCTATTTTAAAAGAATAATAAAGGAGCTGAAAAAATGTTAAGAAAGTTTGATTTTGATAAGATACCAGTTGTTGAAATCGTTAATGATATCTTAGTTGATTCAGAAAAACGTGGAGCATCAGATATTCACTTTGATCCTCATGATAATTTTATGCTTATTAGAATTCGTATTGATGGTGCTTTAATTGATTATGCTGAAGTACCAAATGATATAAAGAAAAATTTAATAACTCGTATTAAAATTATTTCTGGAATGAATATTACTGAATCAAGATTACCACAAGATGGTGCGATTAAAACAACACTACAAGAAATTGATCTAGATCTTCGTGTATCTTGCTTACCTACTCTAAATGGAGAAAAAATAGTTATTCGTATCTTAGACTATACAATGAGTCAAGCTGGACTTGAAAGTTTAGGTTTTAGTGAAAGTAATTATGAAAAAGTAATAAAAATGATTGCTATGCCAAATGGAATAATACTTGTAACCGGAGCTACTGGTACAGGTAAATCAACAACTGTATACTCTATATTACAAAGATTAAATAAAGAAGATACAAATATAATTACTGTAGAAGATCCAATAGAAATGAATATTGAAGGTATAAATCAAGTACAAACAAATAGTGAGATTGGATTAACATTTGCTAATGCATTACGTTCTATATTACGTCAAGACCCTAACGTTATAATGATAGGAGAAATTCGTGATACAGAAACAGCTAAAATAGCAGTTAGAGCTTCTATAACTGGTCATATAGTTTTATCAACAGTCCACACTAATAACTCATTAAATACAATAGAACGTTTACTTGATATGGAAGTTGAAAGATATTTACTATCTAGTGCATTAACAGGAATTATATCACAAAAATTAGCACGTAAGTTATGTCCACATTGTGCTAAAAAAAGACCTACAAATGATTATGAAAAAGATCTATTTAAAAAAGTATTACATAAAGATGTAAATGAAGTATATACTACTGAAGGTTGCGACAAATGTGGTAATGGATATAAAGGAAGAATTGCAATTCATGAAGTATTATTAGTTAATCAAGAAATTAAAGATGCTATTAGTAGTAATTTAAGAAAAGACAAATTAAGAGAATTAGTATATGGTAATCATGTTACTACTCTACTTCAAGATGGTCTTGAAAAAGTAGTACAAGGATTAACTACTGTAGAAGAAGTATTAAAAATTATTGAATTAGATGATGATGGAAATAATGAAACAGCAGGATTAGATGAAGCATTAAAATTTACAAAAATATCTCAAGAATCAAATAATAATAACGATGATAAAAATAAGGTTATGAATCCAGATAAACTATTTACATTTGAAAAAGATGAATCAAATCAAACAACTTCAAATAATACAACAAATGTATCAGCTGAACAAAAACCAATATCTCCAGAACCAAAAAAATCATCAGATGAAGAATTAATAGATATAGAATTTTAAGTACTGAGTAATCAGTACTTTTTTAGTACAAAAAAAATGACTATAAAGTCATTATAAATAATTCTAAGCCAATATTTTTATCAATTTTCCCATTTTTAATATCAATATCTAAATTAGCAAGTTTAAGTAAACATTCCAGTAACGTTTTATCACTATAATTTCTTCCAGTTTCTAAACATTTTTTTATAACATATGGATGAGCATCCAACATACTTGAAATATCTTTTTCACTATAACCTTTTTTGTATAAATTTTTAGCTTGATAGATTAATCTAAATTTATTAGAAAGAACAACTATTATTTTAATAGGTTCTTCTTCTTTAATTATTTCAAAATAGCTTTCTAATGCCTTCTCTTTATTTTTAGATACAATATTTTCTATTAAAGTAAAAAAATCTGTATCAATATTTTTACTTGTTAAATTAATTATATCATCACTAGTTACATTTAAATCAGTATCTTTATATTGTTTTATTTTTTCTATTTCTTGATTAAGTATTTCTAAATTATTTCCTACTCTATCAATCAATAAATTAATATTATTATTATCTATTTTATAATTATCAAACATGTCAACAACATATTTATTAATATTATTTGTTCTATTAAAATCTTTAACAATACCTTTTTCTTTAAATAATTTTACTATTTTTTTTCTTTCATCTAATTTTTCTTTTAGTATTTTAAAGATAATAATATTATTGCTTGGATTATTTAAATATGAAGTTAAAATATCTGTATTTTGTTCAATTAATTTTTTATTAGTAGTACCAGTAAATATATATGAATTATCAACGATTATTAATTTCTTATTACCAAATAAAGATATACTTGATGCATCTTCTATAATATTTTCTATTTTAGTATTTTCTAAATCATATCTAACAATATCAATATCATCTATATTATTATTATTTTTTATCTTATCTATTTCTTGATTGATAAGAAATTCTTCTAATCCATATAATAAATACATAGTATCACCTACTTAATTATATCAAAAAAAAGATATAAAAAAAAGATTTATATTAAATCTATTTTCTTTTAAAGAAATATATTACTAAATATACTAAGAATGCTCCAAAATATAAGAATAGACCCCAAATCAATATCTCATATAGTAATCCATTCGCATATTTACCAATCATAGTAAATAAAGAATTAGGAATATATTTATTAATAAATTTAGATAATTCTGGTACATTTACATGATCAGCAATAAAATGCATTAAACCAAAGAATATTTGAACAATACCTAAAAAATAAGCAGTATGTTTAAAATCTCTAAAGAAAAATACAATAATTGCGATTAATATTAAAATAATTATTAAATCCATACAGCCACCTACCTTATATAAATTATATCATTTATATAAAGAAAAAATCAAGATAAACTTGATTATATTATTTCATCTTTAATATTAGGATTTTTAAGTACTTCAATTAATTTATCTATTTCTTCTTTTGTATTATAGAAAGACATAGATATTCTACAAGTATTTTTAATTCCTATTACTTCTTTTAACATTTTAGTACAATGATTTCCAGCTCTAACACATATATTGTATTTATTAAGATAGATTGCTAAATCTTGAGCAAATATATCTTTATAATTAAATGTAATAATAGAACTATCAGTATTAGGATTAATAATCTCACTATTATTTATTTCATTTAATTTATTTAAAGCATATTCTTTAAGTTCAGATTCATATCTTTCAATATTATCCATACCAATATTATTTAAATATTCTATTACTTTACCAAATCCTATTATTCCTGCTATATTTTGTGTTCCAGCTTCAAATAATGTAGGAATATCACTATAAATCCTTACTCCATCTGATGAAAACATAGCATTCATACCTCCACCAAATGTTGTTGGTTTCATATTATTTAATAATTCTTCTTTAGCATACATTATTCCAACACCGGTAGGTCCATACATTTTATGAGCAGAAAAAGCTAGAAAATCAATATCTAAATCAATTACATCAGTTTTTGTATGAGCAATACTTTGTGCAGCATCTCCTACTACTAATATATTATTTTTATGAGCATATTCAATTATTTCTTTTATTGGTCTAATATCTCCAATAACATTAGTAATTAAAGCTAATGATATAACTTTAGTATTAGGTGTAACTACTTTTTTAATATTATCTAATGTAATTGAATTATTCTCATCTAAATCTACATATTTAATTACTAAATTAAGTGAATCTGCTAATTCCATCCAAGGAAGAATATTAGAAGCATGTTCTGATTTAGATAAAATTATTTCATCATTTTGTTTTAAATTATTTTTAAAATAACCAAATACTATTTTATTGATAGAATCAGTTGTACCAGAAGTAAATACTATTTCTTTTATACTTCTTGCATTAATAAATTCTTTAACAATTTTTCTTGTATTTTCATATAATGAATCAACTTTTAAACTTAAATTATAATCTCCTCTATGTGCATTCGCACTATAGT
>Ga0256405_10004696_pt1 | contig 25085 bp, 18 predicted proteins | sample RumenRJG_02DNA_FD_189096 | JGI IMG/M metagenome (GOLD analysis project Ga0256405, IMG submission 189096) | Bovine rumen microbial communities from Lethbridge, Alberta, Canada - RJG_02 | ecosystem: Host-associated > Mammals > Digestive system > Stomach > Rumen | place: Canada: Alberta... | reverse complement strand
TGCTTGAACCTTCTCTTCCAGAGAGAGAACAGGCTCCTCCCAGTCAATGATGACATTAGTTATGTTGGGAAAGAACGACTTGATGCAGAACACCCATCCCTCAAAAGCCGATGCGTCGTTCTGCATGTTCTGCAGGACTCCATCTGCATCAATGATGATATGTAGAGTGTCATCCATAACTCTCACGTCCATCTTTGAAGGCAATTCTGCATAGTAAACCTTATTTTTAATTACTGCCAGTATTTCACCCTTATCCATATTGTTCATATTGTGCCATAATAGAAAATTACAATTCCTTGAATGCCTCCAGCAGCATCTTCATTCCCTCTGTAGCTGTGGTTTTGAAGTGGGTAAAGCCTAAATGCGTGCATTGATCCATTTCTCTTGGGTCAATCACAAACTTGGGAACTTCATGGTGAGGATAGCAACATTCATGCTGTCAACATACTCGCCGAACATCACGATATACGGGCGCAACTGTGAGCCGTCCTCTGCCTTGTCACCCACCATGATGGGTGTCGTCAGCGGATATTCTTTCACGCAAGTTGTGCGATTGTTCATCGAGCACACCTTGCTCAGTTCTCCGTGCAAATGAATCACATGTGAAGAACCAGCACGTTCATGCAGATTATCCACATTCTGCGTGATAACCGTAACTTCATGCTCCTTCTCTAGTTCTGCAATCATGCGGTGGGCATCGTTTGATTCCACCTCCGAAAGCTGTTTACGTCTCCAGTTATAGAAGTCCAGACACCTCTGAGTATCGTTGTAGAGTGCCTCCGTACTGGCCAGATAAGCCCACTCTTCATTCGTCCATAGCCCATCTTTGCCACGGAATGTGCTCAGTCCGCTATCCACGCTGACACCAGCACCAGTCAGGAATACTATATGTTGTCGAGTCATACTTTATCTTTATTAAAGATTAATCCCAACCTTCTTCGTCATTATTCTCCATATAGCGGCTCATGCCGTTGTCATCCATATCATCCTCAGATGCAGGATCGAAACCACGCATATTGTCTGGCTTGCGAGGTGGACGACCTTTGCCATGGGGTGGGGGAGGTGGCGGTCCACCAGGGTGCATACCATCAGGCGGTGGGGGTGGCCGATGCCCATCAAACTTTCCGCTGTCTGGTGGTGGCGGCATTTCAGGACGCACAGAGTCCATAATAGCAATACTATCCGCATCGCTGACGTTAGCATTGTCTGAGTTATTCTTGCTGGTGCATGACAACAAGATAAACACCAAAATCATAATGCCAAATACGTTCTTCATTCTTCCTATGCTATTCATTTCAATGATTCCACTATTTCAGCCACGTCATTTTCGTTAAGACTGAACCATTCTCCCCTGATACGTTTGTCGGCAAAAGCATTATGGAGTGGCTTTTCGAAATTCTCCGCAAAATAAGGTAAAATGCTGGCTTACAGCGATATAAGTGCGGAGCATTTCGTAGGGTTGGCAAGAGGCTTGTAATTCGGTGGTTCTTGGTAGTCAGATGTATTCTTTGTTTGTGTAAATAGGGTTGATGGAAGTGATAAATAAGCAATGTATTACTTTACGACTTAAGTCAAAAGATTTTACGACTTAAGTCAAAAGATTTTACGACTTAAGTCGAAAGGTTTTACCGCTTAAGTCAAAAGATAATAATGAGGCTATTTACGATAAAAGAATGGTTTGTAGATGATAAAACTGGTACAACAATCATGGGGGATTGGAGGCGTTTTGAAGCAAAGACTGTAAGACGTGTAGTAGAAAATGCTCCGCAGTACTTTGCCCTTGTACAGTGCATTTCCATGAATTTGCGGAGCATTTTTTGGGGATTTTTTTCTATATTTATAATAGTTCTACTCCTATCCTTCGGTCTATATTTCTGGCAAGGTGGAGGACGGCATCGTCATCTGATTTTAGGCAAGATAATAAGAGACTATGAGATAGGCAGAGAGTTCTATGAGCAGGAAGAGGGCACCACAACAGTCTCCCGTATATCCACGCAATCGATGCCAGATGAAGAGGTAGAGGAAATACATTGTCAGGCAAGGCAAGAAGATAAGCGAACTCCAATCCAGACGGCCTTGCATCCACCAGAGATAGAGGCCGATGGGCAGCAGACCTTGTACGGCGAGACCAATACCAGCAGCCACAGAAATCTTACGATAGACGGTCTTGTTCTTGGCCGTCTCTTCCGTGCGGGCATACGGCATTATCTGTATCACTTGGGCGCTCACCATCTTGGCGTATGGGTCAACGGCAAGGATAGCCAGTGCGGCGTCAGCGGGTGCCAGGGAATGGAGGGCAAAGAAAAGCAATGCAAAATAGACAATGAGTGCCAGCACACCATAGGTGCCAATGTGCGAATCCTTCATGATGTCGAGGATGCGTTGACGGTCTCGCCCACCGCCTCCGAAACCGTCGAAGAAGTCGGCCAACCCGTCTTCATGCAGGGCGCCTGTCAACAGCAAACGACTGACGATGGCCAACACGATGGCAATCTCATAGTTGAATACCATCGACGCGCCATAGAGCACGCCCGCCATCACCCCTGCCGTGAGCCAACCTGCCAGCGGCCAGAATTCCACAACACCCTGATAGGCTTCCTTGGGTGGCTGATAGATACGCCAGAAAGGCAGACGGGTGAAGAAAATAAGTGCCGCCCATAGGCGGTCGTAGAACTTAGAAGTATTTAGTGATATTTCCATTGTCGAAGTTATTCATTTCGTTAATCATACGTACAGCAGAGTCGAGGATAGGAAAAGCACAGAGGGCACCAGTACCCTCGCCTAATCTCAAACCTAATGAGAGTAACGGCTTGGCACCCATTGCATCGAGCATACGACGATGTCCACTCTCGTCACCACAATGTCCGAAGACCATATAGCTCTGTGCTTCAGGATAGAGCCGACAGGCGGCAAGCGCACAGGCCGTCATGATGAAGCCGTCTACTAATATAATAAGGTGCTGCTCAGCTGCTCGCAACATGGCTCCGATAGCCGCAATCATCTCGAAGCCGCCGAAATAAGAGAGGAGCCCCCTCCCGACCTCCCCCGATGGGGGGAGGAGACGAAACCTTTCAACAGCCTTAGCCAGCACTTCGCGCTTATGGCGGATGCCAGGGGAGTCGAGTCCGGCACCAGCACCAATACACTCGTCGAGAGGAATATTGCAGAAGAGACTCATCCAGATGCTGGATGGCGATGTGTTGCCGATACCCATCTCGCCGATGCAAAGCACCCGACAACCCTCAGCAATACAATCATCTACTAATGAAATTCCTACTTCGATAGCTTTGTCAAACTCTTCCTCCGTCATCGCAGGTTCATAGAGGAAGTTGCGCGTACCTCGCGCTATCTTGCGGTCGATGATAGGCAACGTGGCGGTAGCAAATTTTTCACTTTTCACTTTTCCTTTTTCACTCAAAAAGTCGTAATCCACACCCACATCGACGATGTGCAATTTAAAACCATGCTGACGACAGAACATATTCACACCACCTCCACCACGGGTGAAGTTGATCATCTGCTGCCAGGTTACCTCTCTTGGTGACACGCTGACACCCTCGCGCTCTATGCCATGATCGCCACCCAAGAGCAGATGGCAGGGATGAGCCAACGAAGGTGTGAGCGTCTGCTGGATCAGACACACCTGCATCGCCAGTTCCTCCAGCACACCCAACGAACCTTTGGGTTTGTTCAGGTTATCTATCTTGTCCTGAATGGCAGGCCGCAGCCTTTCGTCAGGCCTTTCTATCTTAAATGTTCTTGTCATGCGGTAGCAAATTTTTCACATTTCACTATTGATGTTTCACATTGAGCTCGCTTTCGTTCGGCATAGCTTAAGCAAGCTTAGCTCTGCTCTCACTTAATCGCGACCTTCACTTTAACCGGTATTCCACTCACCATCAGTATCACCTCGTCTGCCTTGCTGGCCACGTATTGGTTCATCCAACCTTGCAAGTCGGTAAACTTCCGTTGTACGGCATTATCGCTCACACCGCCCATACCAATCTCGTTGGTCACGAAGATATAGGTAGCATCCTTGGCCGTAAACTTGTCGAACTCAGCCTTGAGGGCTTCGAGAGCGGTATCAACCTCATGCATCTGGAAGAAATAATTGGTACACCAGAGCGTGACACAGTCGATGACGGCCACACGCCCTGTCAGGTCGTGACGACTCAGCAACATCTCCTCCTCGATGTTCGTCCACTCAGGGCCGCGGCGTTCCTGATGTTTTTTTACTCGTTCACGGAACTCTTCGTCCCACACATGAGCCGTAGCTATATAGACGGGACTTTTGCTCAGCGACAGAGCTAGTTCCTCAGCGTAGCGGCTTTTGCCTGAACGGGCTCCGCCTGTTATCAATATCACTTTCTTCATAGGCAGTAAATGACAATTATGATGACGATGGCGAGCACTTCTGCCGTGCGGTTGATGCGGACAGCCTTCTGCATGTCAGCAGTGGTCAACTTGCGAGCATTTTCGCCAATATAGGGTTTGTCGAATAATTCTCCGAAATAATAGTGAGGGCCTCCAAAACGACAGTCGAGGATGCCTGCCAGAGCTGCCTCAGGATAGCCGCTATTGGGCGAAGCATGCATTCGTCCGTAGCGACGGACGAAACGAAGAAGCCCCCTCCTAACCTCCCCCGATTGAGGGAGGAGTTTTTGCACCCAGAGCCTTCCCCCCAGTCGGGGGGATAAGAGGGGGGCTATCATCAACAGTGCCGTGATGCGGGCTGGGATATAATTCGCTACATCATCGATGTGGGCAGCCCAACAGCCGAAGTCTTTATAACGCTCTGTGCGATAGCCTATCATCGAGTCGAGCGTGTTCACCATCTTATAGGCCACCATTGCAGGTACACCGCCGATGGCCAACCAGAATAGTGGGGCTATCACGCCATCGCTCAGATTCTCTGCCAGCGTTTCCAAGGCCGCTGTGCGAACCTCTTGGGCAGAGAGTTCTGAGGTGTCGCGTCCTACAATACGAGCCACCTGCTTCCGTCCTTCATCCAAGGAACGATCCACAGCAAGGAAGACCTCGCGAACCTCGCGGATCAACGTCGTTCCGGCCAGACAATAGAAAATGATAACAGTATCGAAGAAAAGCCTCACCCCCAGCCCCTCTCCAAAGGGCGAGGGGAGTAGATACAATACTCGACGGATTAGCCAGACAGCGGAAAAGACGAGTGCAATGAGGAAAATAGTCATTATTGCTCCCTTCAGTTTGCGATGGTTTCCCTTGTTCAGGTGGCGTTCGCCAAAGGCAATCATCTTGCCAAACCCCACGACAGGATGGGGCAGCCACGAAGGGTCGCCTAATAAGAGGTCAAGCAACCAACCTATGAGAAGGGAAAGGGGAAAAATGAAAAGTGAAAAATCTGCTGCCGCCATACCTATTCCTCCATAAATTTTCTGATTGCATCTACTAATGCATCGTTCTCTGATGGTGTTTGGGCTGCAACACGGAAATAATGAGGTGTGAGTCCTTTAAAGTTCGAAGCATCGCGAATCAGCATATGATGCTCTCGTGCCAAATAGTCTTTCAGTTCTGCGGCAGTATGATGTACCAGCCGACATAACATATAGTTTGTCTGAGTAGGCGTTACTACAACACCCCATATCTGCTCCAGTTCTTTTGCAAGTCGCTGCGCCTCGTGAAGATTAGGCTTGCAGAGGAGTTCATCGTGTTTAAGGAGGAACTTTCCAGCCTCTAATGCAAGTGCAGATACACTCCAAGGACGTAGATGCTGACGTATTTGTGAAGTTAAACTTTCATGAGCAGTGATATAGCCCAATCGCAATCCAGGTACGGCATAGCTTTTCGTCATGGAATGAATCTGAACAGAATAGGGCGTGCGACATCCCCAGCGTGGATTCATGATATGAGCATCTGTGTAGTTCTCATAACTGAGGTCCAGCACCAGCAAATCGTATTCAGCCATCATCCTGTCGATGTATAGTTGATCGTAGACCTCACCAGTGGGATTATTTGGGTTACATAACCAAAGCATCGTTTTCTGTCTCTTGTTTCTCGAACCTATATCAACAACTTCTGCAGAACGCGGAAACATATTGCAAGCATCTTCATACTCGCTGAATGTTGGGGTAGGAATGACGGGATGCATGCCGAAAGTCTGTGCTATCAGATAGATGGCCTCCGTAGCACCACTCGTTACGATAACTTGTTGCGGGTCTATTTTGTGGCGTTCGGCTATCATTTTCTCCAGCGACCATGCCTCAGGCTCCGGATAATGACTAATCAGCTCTGGATGAGCAGCAAGATGCTTCATCAATTCCCGATGGCTGTCATGAACGCAGATGTTCGACGAGAAATCGCTCATGATGCCTTCATATTGATATGTATCGTCACCGTGCCCTTTAATCATCGCCTTGCAGAATTTGATAGAGTCGCGGAATATCTACATACTTACGAATATGCTCAGCTAATTTGTCGTATTGCTGTTCCTTGAAATCAGAGTAGTTGACTGCGGTAGCAAATTTTTCACTTTTCACTTTTCCTTTTTCACTCAACAAGTATTCTATGACAGGAGCATTATCGAGGAAACCATGAATATAGGTTCCAATACAATGATCAGTCTGCAGGATGGATTGGTCAGTATCGCTCACGCCTTGATGAATCTCATAGCCCTGACACGCCTGACCTTCGAATTGGAAGGTGACTTGTTGAGTGGTCTTTTCATGAGTCATGGTGGTATGGATAGGTAATAGACCAAGGCCTGGCAGTTTGGCGATAGTGCCCTCAATGCCGTCGGGGTCGCTGATGGTTTGCCCCAGCATCTGATAGCCGCCACAGATACCAATCACCATCTTTCCGTCACGATGGGCACGGATGATGGCCTGCGCACAACCATTGCGACGCAACTCCAGAAGGTCATCAAGTGTTGCTTTAGTGCCAGGCAGGATGATGATGTCAGCCCGACTGATGTCTGACACATTATTTGTATAGAAGAGGTTGACGCGAGGGTCACGCTCCAACGTATCGAAGTCGGTAAAGTTACTGATATGACGCAATAGCACCACCGCAACATTCACCTTTCCCTCTGCCAACTCGCGCTGCTTTTTCTCCAAGCTAACGCTATCCTCTTCCTCGATAAATATATCTTTATAATAAGGTACGACCCCCAAGACAGGCACGCCACAGATATCCTCCAGCATCTTCCGGCCTTCCTCGAAGAGTCGCATATCACCACGGAACTTATTGATGATAATACCCTTGATGCGCTGACGGTCTTCGGGTGTCTGCAACATGATACTGCCATAAACGGAGGCAAACACGCCCCCTCGGTCAATGTCGCCCACAAGGATCACATCGGCGTTTGCATGTCGCGCCATTGGAAGGTTCACCAAGTCAGTATCGCGCAGATTAAGCTCTGAGATGCTTCCTGCACCTTCCATCACAATCGGGTTATAGCGCGAAGCAAGGCGGTCGAAGGCGCTACACACCTCTTTTCGGAAATCAGGCCCACCCCCAGCCCCTCCCAAAGGGAGGGGAGCCTGGTTTGTATTGTCAGTAGGACTATCTATGCCCCCCTCCCTTGGGGAGGGGTTGGGGGTGGGCTTCCAGTAGTCATACGCATTCTTATTACCAATGGGCTTGCCATTCAGTACTACTTGTGACGTATGGTCGCTCTGTGGCTTCAGCAGCAAGGGATTCATGTCTGTATGACAGGGGATGCCAGCAGCCTCAGCCTGCACAGCCTGAGCACGCCCAATCTCCAAGCCTTCTGGTGTGGCATAGCTGTTGAGTGCCATGTTCTGAGCCTTGAAAGGAGCAGGGTTGTAGCCATCTTGCTTGAAGATACGACACAAGGCTGTTGCAATCACGCTTTTGCCTACGTCACTACCCGTTCCTGCCAACATGATAGGATGGAGCCTCTCCCCCGACCCCTCTCCATGTAGGGAGGGGAGAACGCTATGCATCAGAGTCCCCCCTCTACTTGGAGGGGGATAGGGGGAGGCTAAGTGGGTATAGCTCGCCAGCACATTCTTATACTTGAACACTGGTGTATCCACAGGCTCGCCCTTGGCATTATAAACCTGCGTAACTGACTGTGGCTTTTCACCCATGCTCTCGGCTTTGCCGCTTTTCTCCGAAAAGAACTGCGTATAGTGGAACTCGTGTCCCCGATACTCCTTATCATCAAGCGTAAACCTGCGATAACCCAAAGACAGTTTGCGATCTGCCTTGCGAGCCGTTATAGAGTAGGGTAGTACGCCACACATGGGATACTCCCCCTCATCAGTTACAATTTTCTCGCAGAGATACATCATGCCCCCACATTCCGCAACAATTCTTCCACCCTGCTCAGCGTAATCCTTGATGGCCTTGCGGCAAGCTTCATTCTTCACCAGTGCCTCCAGATGCTTTTCCGGATAGCCGCCAGGCAGATAGAGCAGATTGGCATCCTCCAATGCAGGCACCTCCGTCTCAGGGTCGAAGAATCGGACATCCTCAAAACAGTCTATCGTCTCCTGATAAATAAAGGAGAACGACTCCGCATTCCTGGCGATAAGAGCCTCACCTCCGTCCCCTCTCCCATGGGCGAGGGGAGTATATAGCGAAACTGGTGATAATTTGGCGAGTATATTGTCTGCAATGGTCGAGAAGTAACTACTCCCCGCTCCAACAGGAGAGGGGGTGGAGGTGAGGCTAAAGTCCAGACCCAGATAGCGTGAACCTTGTTCCAGAGCGGGTGACTTAGGCAAATAGCCGAAGCACTCAATATGCAGGTCTTCGCACACCTGCTGAAGCATACGGAAATGCTTTTCCGATCCTACCTTATTAAATATGACACCACAGATTCGCACATCTTTTCGGAAGTTGATGAACCCCTGCAACAGCGGTGCCATCGAGTAGGCTGCCGACTTGGCATCCACCACCAGCATCACGGGAATCCCTAATGTAGAGGCAATCTCTGCCGATGAACCTTTGTCACGGTCATAACCATCGAACAAACCCATCATACCTTCTACAATGCAGATATCGGCATCTGCACCATATCTCCCGAAAAGTTCCTTCACATGCTCTTTTGAAGCCATAAATGTGTCGAGATTAATGCTGGGACGGCCACATACGGCTTCATGGAATTTAGTGTCGATATAGTCAGGGCCGCACTTGAAAGGTTGTACCTTGTAACCTTTCATTGTCAACAACGCCATCAGTCCCCGTGCAATTGTTGTTTTGCCCGAGGCACTAGTAGGTGCTGCAATGAGGAATTGAATCTTCATGGGTGCAAAAGTACAAAATAATTTGGAAAATATTAGTTTATTCATAAATTATTCGTATCTTTGCAACCGAATAAGGCAATCTGGTGGCAGTAGCCGCCATGATGTAAGGGAATTCGGTGAGAGTCCGGAACTGTACCTGCAGCTGTAATCCCCCTTAAATGGGTCTGCTTGTATAACGCCACTGATTAAAGTGAAAAGTGAAGAGTGAAGAATTTGCTACCGCTCTGAAACCACTTGGATAATCGGGAAGGTAAAGCAGACTGGGGAAAGTCAGAAGACCTGCCTAATAAGTGAAAAGTGAATAGTGAAAAGTGAAAAATTTGCTACCGCTTTTATCAAAATGACGGCCGCACAGGAATATGCGGAAACGAAAAGGGACATGTTAATATGATGAAGAAATTGACAGTGGGTCTGCTGGCTTTATGCGTAGCGGTATCTGTCGAGGCACAGAGTGACATCTGGCGCTCTGACTCGTTGCAGGAAGTGGTGGTGACGGGTACCGGCACTCAGCACCTGCTGAAGAGTGCACCAGTGCAGACGGAGGTGATTACCCGGAAGATGCTCCGCAACTACGGTGGAAAGAGTCTGGAGGATATCTTGTCTGGACTGTCTGCCTCGTTTGGTTTCTCACAAGATGATATGGGTTCGCAGATACAGATGAACGGTCTGGGTAATGACTATATTCTCATTCTTATCGATGGCAAGCGCATTCATGGTGACGTTGGTGGGCAGAACGACTTAAGTCTGATAGATCCTCAGAATATCGAGAAGATAGAAATCGTGAAGGGAGCTTCGAGTGCATTGTATGGATCGGATGCCATTGCAGGTGTAATCAATATCATTACGAAGAAGCACAACGAGGGACTGCTGGCGGAAAACAGTACCCTTATAGGCAGCTATGGCGACGTGCGTCAGCACAATGGCTTTGGACTGGCTATAGGAAAGGTGAAGAGCTATTCAAACTTCCAACTGCAACACTCTGACGGCTGGCAGAATACGGCAACGGAAGACCCTCGACAGACGGAATTCCTGATTACCGACTCAAAGAATATGACCGTGAACCGTCATACTAACTGGCAGGTGTCTGAGCGACTGACTTACGAGCCGACCAAGAACCTTGAGCTTTATGCAGAGGGGTCAACCTACTGGAAGCGCATCTATCGCCCCTCTGGCAAATATCCTGCTGTGGATGTGAAGACCTACGACATGGAATATCGCAACCAGAGCGTGGCTGCCGGTGGCAAATGGAAGCTGAACAAGACCGATCAGGTGACACTCGACTTGAATTGGGACAGGCATGCATACTACTATTATTATACCGCCATCACGTTGACGGATGGCTTCGACCCTAACGGAAAATTCACCCCCTACTATCCCTATTTCCCAGATGACGAGGAACTGCAGAGTGACCAGCGCAGGACGATGGCTCACCTGAAGGGAATAATCACACTACCTTATGGCAATAGACTGAGTGCAGGAGTAGAGTGGCGTTACGACTACCTGAAAGCCCCCATGCGCGTAAAAAACGGAAAGGCCAAGGATCATACAGAAGCAGCTTACGTGCAAGACGAATGGCATTATTCATTTAGCGAACAGGTGGGTGCTAACATCACGGCAGGTCTTCGCATGAACCACAACGGACAGTTTGGCTGGCATCTCACACCGAAAGTCTCCGGAATGCTCTCATTAGGCGAAAACGTATGCCTTCGTGCCAACTGGAGTCAGGGATTCAAGACACCAACACCTAAGGAGCAGCGTTACCGCTATGTGAAGTATATGAATGCCACTTATCTTTATTTAGGTAACGAGAATCTGAAGCCACAGACCTCAAACTACTATTCCATGAGTGCTGAATGCAATTGGAAGGGCTTGAACATGACCGTTACAGGCTATCTGAATAGATTGGATGATATGATCACACTGGTGACGATTCCCAATACACAGGCTCCCGCAGAATATATCGTGACATATGATCCCAGAAAGACGCGCCAGTATCAGAATCTGGAAACGGCAGAAACCAAAGGCGTCGATGTCAGCATTCGCTATCGGTTGAATGGCGAATGGATGATGGGAGCCAGTTACAGCTATCTGGACACAGACGCGAAGAAATACGACTCCACTCACGAGAAACTGGTGGATGTGGTGATTGATGGCACGGCACATCACAAAGGCAGTTGGTTTGCCACCTGGAGTCATCCCTTCCGCTCTGGCTATCAGTTGGGGGTAGGCATCTATGGACGTATGTCGAGTACACGTTACTATCAGATTAATGGCAACGGCAAGGGTTACCAGACGTGGCGCTTTTCCACCAACCACGAGTTTCCCCTCAGTAATAAACTGCTGCTACAGGCAGAAGCGGGCATTGATAATATATTCAACTATGTAGACCGAACCTATCACGGTCTGCATCTGGGTACTACGACACCAGGACGGACGGTCTATGCACGCCTGACCGTGCGCCTTACAAATGGAAAGAAACTGAGATTTTCTAACAATAACAAATTTAATTCCAAATCAAACGAAAATGAACAAGAGTAAGTTTTTTGCACTGGCCTTTGTAGGCCTGTTCGCAATGACAAGCTTTATGGCTTGTGGTAATGACGATGAACCTGAAATCAGGTATGTTGAGAAGAAAGACACCGTCACGGTAGTTAAGAAGGACACCTTGGTGGCAGCCGAAAACAACTGGTCGCGCTACCAGGCTTTGGTAACCGCTGATGTTAAAGACAAGAAAAAGCATGACAAGGTGATTCTGCTTGTCGCTTTCGGTTGTACATGGGAGCAGGGATTCAATGCTTTCGATGCAACGATTGAGGCTTACAGGAAAGATGCTCGTTTCAAGGATGACTACGACGTGTTCCTGAGCTACTCGTCAGCCATCTGTATCAACCGTGCCGCTGCCGGTGAGAACGGTGTCACCCGTAACTATTATGCCCCTCCCTTCTGGCTCAATGCTTTTGCCGACAAGGACGTAATGTATAGCGAAATTGTGGTACAGTCTCTTCAGGTGATTCCTGGTGAGGAGTACACACGTGTTATCAACTACATCAAGGACTTTGCCAACAATGCTAACGGTGACTTGAACGATGACTATCTGGCTGGTGTAACCCTGAGACTTGGTGTGCCCCTGCTTCAGAGTAAAGAAGAGGATGTGCCAGCTGTGGCCAAGGAGTTGAACGAGCTGTTCAAGACACAAGCTGCCGACGGTGTGGTTGCCTTCATGGGTCATGGTAATCCTGATGAGTACGATACCTATAAAGCTAACATTCGCTATACGGAGTTGGAAAAGGCTCTGCAGACCTACAGCAAGAGCTACTTCGTAGGAACTGTTGACATGATGGAGAACTTTAAGACCAATGTCTATGCTCGTATGCAGGCAGCTGGTTTCGCCAGTGGTAAGGTTTATTGCGCACCCTTGATGTCTATCGACGGTGATCATGGTCATAACGATATGGCTGGCGACGATGACGACAACTGGGAAGAGGGCGTAGGCTTCACTCCTAATGATGAAGGTGAGGTGGAGGATACTTCTTGGAAGATGTATTTCCAGCATCTTGGCTATACCTGTGACAATAGCACGATGATTGAAAAGGGTCTGCTGGAATTACCCTCCATCCGTAATATTTGGATGAACCACACGGAGGCAGCCATCAATGGTGAACCTCTCGACTACTATCACTCCAAGATTCCTGAGTAAGTAATTCTCTCTTGACAAAATAAGCATAAGTCATTCTGACCATGAATAAGAAACTTTTATCTCTCGTGGTGGCACTCCTTTCGGGGAGTGCCGCTTTCCCCCAAATTCACACGATGACTTGCAAAGACTCATCGGTAATCAATCGTACCTATAATCTGAATCCTGTGGTAGTCACAGGCTCTGGCCATCACCAGCGTCTGAAATCTACCGCTACACCAGTCCATGTGCTCTCTTCTCAGGAATTTCGCGAGCAGGGTATCAGCACCTTCGACGCCGCTCTGACACGCATGATGCCGCAGGTCTCGATGGCACCCAACTCGATGGGCACCTTCCTGCGCCTGAACGGACTGGGTAACAAATACATCCTTATTCTGATAAATGGTCAGAAACTCTCAGGCGACATCTCCAATAATGTAGACCTGAACCGTATCAACATGAGCCGTGTGAAACGTATCGAGGTGCTCGATGGAGCCGCTTCGTCACTCTATGGCTCTGACGCCATCGCAGGGGTCATCAATATCATCACCGACCAGCCCACACAGCAGCTCGTCGGCATCACCAGCGATACCCATATCAGTGGACATGGCGTGTTAACAGAGGCCGTCAGCCTCGACATCTACAAAAACGGCTTCGGCTCCTATACCTCGTTTACCCACGACCGTGCCGACAGCTATCAGACTACGGACCTTGAATACGTCAAAGGTTCTGATACTGAAACCCAACAGACGATAGCCCCCTTGTTCACGGGCTATCGCTCAAACATCCTCGGACAGAAATTCACCTACAACCCTAATCAGCATCTGGCGCTGAATGCGGGGTTAGACTATTCATATAAAATCACCGACCGCCCTGAGACCCGCTCAGACATCACAGGTGGTACCGACTACGAAATGCGTTATAAGGGCTTCCGTTGGAACGTAGGCGGAATCTACAAATTTACAAGTCGCAATAGCCTGCAGGCCGACTTCACCGTAGACCGTTTCCGGTATGGCAAGGAGTATGATGTGGAAACCAAGACTAATGCCATCGGCGACTATGTCCAGTCAAAGAAACAACGGATGATGGAGGGCGAACTCAAGGGCATCCTCCATCACTCCCCTCTCTTTGGGAGAGGGGCCGGGGGTGAGGCTACAACGATTTTCGGTGCCGACTGGCGCAAAGACTATCTTACGGCTACCTCGGGCAATATCGACCAGAATGTCTATACCCTTGCTGCCTATGCACAGCACGAGCAGAAGTTTTTGAAAGATCTCACGGTTACTATCGGACTTCGTCTGACCCACCACCAAACGTTTAATAACCACTTGACACCAAAGGCCACGTTGATGTATGCCCCAGGAAATTTCCGTTTCCGTGCTACTTACTCCGCTGGTTTCCGTACACCCGGTCTCGATGAGCTCTATTACCACTATTTCTCGGTGAATCGTGGCAAGCCGCAAATCAGTTTTGGTAATCAGGACCTGAAACCTGAGAAGAGCCATTATTTCTCGCTGAATGCCGAATATCGCGATGACGTGATTGCCGTGAGTTTGACGGGTTATATCAACCGTATCAACGACATGGTAGTCAAACAGAATGTAGATGTAGATGATGCCAGCCGGACGATGCTTATGAAAGAGTTCCCAGAGATGACGCAGGACCAGGCAGACAAGATGGTGAGTTACGCCCTCTATCAGAATAGCGATAAGGGCGATGTGAAGGGCGTACAGCTCAATGCCTCTGCTAATATTTTCAAGGGCTTTAACCTCTCTGCCAACTACGTCTATACCTATGCAAGGACTAAGAGCGGTGAGGAGTGGAGCGTGCTGGAACGCAGCATCCGTCATGCCGCCACCATCGCCGCCAACTATCATCATACTTGGGGCAAATACGGACTAAACATCAATCTGAATGGGCGCCTGCAGTCCAAGACCTATTATACAGGCACTTACGAAGATGCCCCTGGCTATGGTATCTGGAACCTCCACACCACACATACCTTCGATTGTATGAAATGGGCATTCGTGGAACCCAGTATCGGCATCGATAATCTTTTCGACAAAGTAGATCGTCGCATCGACTCTTCTACCCGAAAGTATGCCCTCTACTCCCCAGGCCGCATGATAGTGGCAGGATTGAAAGTAAAGTTCAAGAAATGAATACGTGTATTATTATATAAGTTCAAGAAAATGGAGGATTGTCGTGAGATTATGCCTCCTTTTCATTTTAATTTCGTAACTTTGTCACCGATATGGGAAAGATTATAATTGCAGGCATTGGTCCTGGCAGCAAGGAAGACATTACGCCCGCCGTATTGGAGGCAGTACGGGAGGCGAATGCCATCGTGGGATATAAATATTACTTCCAGTTCATCAAGCTGTATGTAAAGCCTGGGTGCGAGTGCATCGACACGGGCATGAAACGGGAACGTGAACGGGCAGAGCAGGCTTTTGAGTTGGCAGAGCAGGGAAAGACTGTTGTGGTGATTTCCAGTGGCGATGCAGGTATCTATGGCATGGCACCGTTGATTTATGAGATGAAAAAAGCACATCAATCGGATGTCGAGATTGAATCATTACCTGGTATCTCGGCTTTCCAGAAAGCGGCCTCGTTATTGGGTGCTCCTATTGGCCACGATATGTGTATCATCTCACTCTCTGACCTGATGACGCCTTGGGAGGTTATCGAACGACGAATCAAGGCTGCTGCTGTGGGCGACTTCGTAACGGCTGTCTATAATCCTAAGTCGCATGGACGCTATTGGCAACTCTATCGGCTACAGGAACTTTTCCTCAAGAATCGGTCTGCTGATACACCCGTTGGCTATGTCCGTCAGGCAGGTCGTGAGGAACAGGAAATCAAGATAACGACCTTGGAAAAGTTCGACCCAGAGGATGTAGATATGTTTACAGTCATTCTCATTGGGAATTCGCAGTCGTATATCGCTGACGGAAAGATAATCACGCCGAGAGGATACTGCCTCACCCCCGACCCCTCTCCGAATGGCGAGGGGAGTAATTACTCTAAAGGCCAGAATATCATGATCGAGTCGTTCCGCACCATCAGTGGTGAGCTACGACGAAAAGACTATCCTTTAGACCATCTATGGGCTCTGCTTCACGCCATCCATACCACAGCCGACTTCGATATGGAAAGGATTCTCTATACGGATGACCATGCCGTAGAGACGTTATATAATAAGGTTAAGGATGGCTCGCTAAAGACGATAGTGACGGATGTGACGATGGTGACGAGTGGCATCCGCAAGGGCGCACTCCAGCGACTTGGTGTTGAGGTTAAATGCTACCTCTCCGACCCTCGCGTAGCAGAACTGACAAAGTCCCCCCTCTCTTCGGAGGGGGATAGGGGGAGGCTCCTTACTCGCACCCAGGCAGGTATCCGTCTGGCTGTCGAGGAGCACCCCGATGCCCTCTTTGCCTTTGGTAATGCACCAACGGCCCTCATGGAACTCTGTGACCTGATTCGTAAAGGCAAGGCCCATCCGGCAGGTATTATTGCAGCACCTGTTGGCTTCGTTCATGTCCGAGAGTCGAAGCACATGGTAAAGCCCTTCCGCAACATCCCCAAGATCATCGTTGAGGGTAGAAAAGGCGGTTCAAATCTTGCCGCCACGCTCTGCAATGCCATTCTCACTTTCGACGATGCAGAACAACTTAAGCCTGGCCGCGACCTATAAAGTGAAGAGTGAAGAATGAAGAGTGAAGAATTTGCTACCGCTATGAAGTTTATTGTCATAGGAATAACCGATAATCCCAAGCCTTGGTTTCCACCAGAAGTATTGGAAATCATCAAAAACGGCAAGGTTTTTTCTGGCGGCAAACGTCACCATGAGATTGTCGCCCCATTGCTGCCCGAAGGTGCGGAGTGGATTGACATCACAGCTCCACTCGATGCTGTCTTCGAACAGTATACTCAACACCCCCTCTCTTCGGAGGGGGATAGGGGGAGGCTTTTTATCGTTTTCGCTTCTGGCGACCCTCTTTTCTTTGGTTTTGCCAATACCATCAAGCGTAAAATGAAGGAGCAGCGAGAGCAGAGCGGAGCTTGTTCCAGCTCTGCCGAGTCGCGACTGAATTCGAGCGAAGCTCAAATGCCTGAAGTAGAAATCGTAGTTTATCCGACCTTCAATTCCTTGCAGATGCTGGCCCATCGTCTGGTGATGCCTTATCATGATATGCGGATAGTTTCGCTCACAGGCCGTCCCTGGCCAGAGTTCGACAAAGCCCTCATAGAAAGGGCTGATAAGATCGGGGTGCTGACAGACAAAGAGCACACCCCAGCCACCATCGCCCAACGGATGCTGGACTATGGCTACACCGATTATATGATGTCTATAGGCGAACATCTGGGCAATCCATCCCTCGAAAAGGTCACGACTCTCTCTCTCGAAGAGGCTGCACGAACAGAATTCTCTATGCCCAACTGCGTTATTTTGAACACGAATTACCACGAATTAAACACGCGCTCGGCTCTGCCGCTTGCTACCAAAGGGACGCAAGAATTTTCACAAATAATTAATGATAATTCATGGGCAATTAATGGTAATTCGTGTTTAAGAAAAAGAACATTCGGCATACCAGATCAGGCATTTACGTTATTAGATGGTCGTGAGAAAATGATAACGAAGATGCCCATCCGCCTGCTGACACTTCAGGCCCTCGACCTACCTAAAAAACATGTGCTTTGGGACATTGGCTTCTGTACGGGCAGCGTCAGCATCGAAGCTCGTCTGCAGTTCCCTCATTTGCATATTGAGGCCTTTGAGATCCGGCCAGAATGTGAGGCCATCATCCATGAGAACGCCCGCAGGTTTGGAGCCCCAGGCATCAACGTGCATATCGGCGACTTTCTATCTACTCCCCTCCCTATTGGGGAGGGGTCGGGGGTGAGGCTTCCCGATGCCGTCTTTATCGGTGGACACGGCGGAGAACTGAAAGAGATCATGAAAAAAGTCCTGACTGTGCTGACTGACGACGGAATCATCGTGATGAATAGTGTCAAAGCTCCTAAGGTAACTACCGACAGCCACCAACTTTGGGATGAGGCTTGTCTGGAATTCGGTTTGAAGCAAGAGCCTCCCATGAGAATAGTCATAGATGAACATCACCCTATTATTATCCTTAAGGCTCATAAATAGTAAATAGTAAATCGTAAATTGTTAAATCGTAAATGAAAAAGGTAGCTACCATACAAATCAGCGAGGCTGGCAAGAGTATTGCCAATACCCTTCAACATGAACTTGGTGCCAAGACCATCACTCGTACCGAGATTGGTAAGTATTGGGATGAATTCGATGCCTTCATTTTTATCGGAGCAATGGGCATCTGTGTACGCACCATCGCCCCCTATATTAAGGATAAACACGAAGACCCCGCTGTGGTGTGTGTCGACAGTCTTGGGATGAATGCCATCTCAGTACTCTCAGGACATATCGGAGGCGCGAACGATCTGGCTCGTGAGGTAGCTGCAGTGATTGGTGCTCGTGAGGTCATCACCACCCAGAGCGACAATGCCGGCCTTTGGGCGCTCGACACGTTTGAGAAACGCTTCGGTTGGCACGTAGTAGGTGACTGGGAGCGCGGGCGTCCTCGCCCGCATTTGTGGCGGACGAGGACGTCCGCGCTCCCAAACGAGCCGATGAATGATATGGAGGGGGATGGGAATCATGACGATGCCATGCAGTCAGCAATCTTTACTTTTGTCAACCGCCAACCTACAGCGTTATTAATAGAGGCTCAAGACGAGGGCACAGAGTATCTGTTAAATACGCTTCCTCCACATGTAACGTTGGTTAATAGTCTTGCTGAAGTGGATAAGAATAGGTACAAGCTCTGTATCGTTGTTTCTCCTACTTTGCAAAGCTTGGAAGCTTCACCCACTATTCTACATTTCGTGCCGCGTGTCCTTACTGTTGGCATCGGCCTTGCACATCAGGCCGAACCCGCGAATGAGATTCTTGCTGAGATTTATCGAAGCATTGAAACTGCTGGGTATCATGCACTCGCCATCGACCGCTACTGCACCATCGACGTGAAACATGACGAACCTATGATTCGTGCGCTCCAAGCAGCGGGTGAAACAGTATGCTTCTTCACTGCCGATGAACTTGCTAAAGTCGAAGTACCAAATCCCAGGGCTACCGTCCAGAAACATGTGGGTACGCCCAGCGTTTGTGAAGCAGCTGCCATTCTGGGTTCCAATCACGGTAAACTCATTGTACCCAAAGTGAAGGGCAGAAATTGGACTGCTGCCCTTGCCATCGATAAAAAAAACCTACCCTCGACCCCTCCCCAAGGGAAGGGAGATAAGCCTCTCTCACAACTCGCCTCCCTTGGGGAGGGGTTGGGGGTGGGCTTTATCGAAATAGTTGGCGCAGGCCCTGGCGATCCTGACTTGGTGAGTGTTCGAGGGCGCAAGATGCTTGAAAGGGCTGACCTCATTCTCTATGCAGGATCACTGGTGCCCAAGGCCTTGACGGAGTGCCATAAACCTGGAGCCGTCGTGCGCTCCTCTGCGGACATGAACCTCGAGGAACAATGCGCACTGATGAAGGAACATTACGACAGAGGCCACTTCATCGTTCGTCTGCATACGGGCGACCCCTGCATCTTCGGCGCCATTCAGGAACAGATGGCTTTCTTCGATGCGAATGGTATGGACTACCACATCACACCTGGCATATCATCTTTCCTTGCAGCAGCTGCCGAGTTACAGAGCCAGTTTACGATTCCTGAGCGTTGCCAGACCATCATCCTCACTCGTGGCGAAGGCCGTACCCCCATGCCGGAGAAAGAGCAGTTGCATCTGTTGGCCCGTAGTCAGAGCACGATGTGCATTTTCCTTTCGGCATCGATTGTCGATGATGTGCAGCGTGAACTCCTAATGGAATATCCAGAGGATACTCCCGTTGCTGCCTGCTATCATCTCACGTGGCCTGACCAGAAAATATATCGCGGCGTACTCAAAGACCTTGCGAAGATTGTCCACGACAACCATCTCACCCTCACCACGATGCTCGTCGTCGGTGAGGCCATTGACAACCGTGAAGGTCTCTCAGCCCTTTACGACAAACATTTCACCCATCTCTTCAGGAAGGGAACCGCCCACCCTGGGAGCGCGGATGTCACGTCAGCCCTGGGAACGCGGTCGTCCACGCCCGCCATCATTGCGGACGAGACGTCCGCGCTCCCAGGGGCAGGCGAGGACGACTGCGCTCCCAGAAAGGACGACTGCGCTCCCAGAAAGGACGACTGCGCTCCCAGAAAGGACGACTGCGCTCCCAGAAAGGACGAACACTCTCCCAGAGAGGACGAACACTCTCCCAGAGAGGACGAACACTCTCCCAGAGAGGACGACCGCGCTCCCAAAGAGCTAAGAGCATGGCATAGCAGGGGGTATCTGCCTCATGTGGAGGACAAACAGCTACAGTCTATAACCTTCCGTTTGTTCGATTCGGTGCCAGCAGATATTATTACCAGATGGAAAGAAGAGGCGGACCGTGATGTCTCTGGTGCAGAAGAGACCAAGATCAGACAAGCTATAGCCGACTATGAAGATAAGGGTTACGGTGAGTGCTTCCTAAAAGACTGTCGCGTAGCAGAGATAGTCCAAAACGCATTGTTATATTATGATGGTGTTCGCTATAGGCTGATTCGCTGGTGTGTTATGCCAAATCATGTGCATGTTCTAATTGAGATGAATGGAGAATGGTCTCTTTCGTCTATCTTGAAAGGGTGGAAATCGTTTACCGCTCACGAAGCAAATAAGATGTTAGGCAGAAAGGGGAATTTCTGGATGCAGGAGTATTTCGACCGCTATATAAGAAACGAACGCCATTTCCAAAATATCGTTCAGTATATTGATAATAATCCTGTGAAGGCGGGATTGGTAAGTTCGCCAGAAGAGTGGCCATGGTCCACCCTGGGAGCGCGGACGTCTCGTCCGCAATGATGGCAGACGAGGACGTCTGCGCTCCCAGATGGCGGGCGAGGACGTCTGCGCTCCCAGATGGCGGACGAGGACGTCTGCGCTCCCAGATGGCGGGCGAGACGACCGCGCTCCCAGATGGCGGGCGAGACGACCGCGCTCCCATTAAAAGTAACATATTATGATAATAGTATTCGGAGGAACAACGGAGGGCCGTAAGGCCGTGGAGGTACTGGAAGAGGCGGGAAATGCCTATTACTACAGCACTAAAACGGGTGAGCAGGACATCGCGTTGCATCATGGGCATCGCATTGACGGTGCACTTGATGCTGAAGCAATGCAGGCATTCTGTAGAGAACATGACATTCGTCTCATCGTAGATGCCGCTCATCCTTTCGCCTCGCAACTTCATCAGACGATTGCTCAGGCCTCTGAAGCATTGAACATCCCTGTCATCCGCTACGAACGTATCTATCCGCCACGTGACCCTGACATAACTTGGATTGATGATTACTCACAGGTACCCACCGATATTAATACGCTGTTGGCAACGACTGGTGTGCAAAGCATCAGCAAACTGAAACCGCTGGAGGCACAGGGCATCAAGGTCTTTTATCGCATTCTCAATAGGAATTCATCGATTGCATTGGCCAAGAAGCAAGGGGCAACGGATGACCAGCTCTGCTTTTATGAGGATGCCAATGACATTCCCGTAGAGGCCGAAGCAATCTTACTCAAGGAGAGCGGCCTCTCGGGTGGATTCCCTGAAAAGGTAGAAGCTGCCAAGGCGCGAGGCATGAGGATTATCGCGCTCAAGCGCCCTCAATGTTCAATGTTCAATGGTCAATGTTCAATGGTCAATGGGCCTTACGGATTACGCAGGGCGGTGGAAAAGCTGTTTCCTGAGTTCTATCCATTGCATAGCGGACTGACGACAGGTACTTGTGCGACGGCGGCAGCTGTGGCAGCAACCTTCCAACTGCTGAAAAAGGAGGCGTTAGCTGATTCTTCACTCTTCACTCTTCACTCTTCACTTCCCGATGAGGTGCCTGTCGTGTTGCCCAATGGCGAGACGATTATGGTGGCTGTCGGTTATGGTAATGGCTATGCCTATTGCATCAAAGAGGCGGGTGATGATCCTGATGTGACGAATGGCATCGAGGTGAGAGCAAAAGCCCACCCCCAACCCCTCCCCAAGGGAGGGGAGCCAGTTGCGATTGAAGGTGGTGAAGGAGTTGGCACTTTCACGCTCCCTGGGTTCGACTTTCCCCCTGGCTCTCCAGCCATTAACAAGGCGCCTCGAGAGATGATTCGCCAGAACCTCAAAGAACTATATGAACACTCTACTCTCCCCTCCCTTGGGGAGGGGTTGGGGGTGGGCCTCTTTGTCCCTCATGGTACAGAAATAGCCCGCAGAACCTTTAATCCCCGCCTTGGCATCGAAGGCGGCATCTCGATTATCGGTGTCAGCGGCATTGTCAAGCCCTTCAGCGAGGTAGCCTTTATCGACAGCATCCGCAAATGCATGACGGTAGCGCAGGCCTCTGGCTCAGAGCGTGTAGTCATTAACAGTGGTGGAAAGAGCGAACGCTTTGTCAAAGCACTCTACCCAACTTTGCCCCAACAGGCATTCGTAGAATACGGTAACTATATCGGCGAGACGCTGAAGATTGCCCATGAACTCGGCATTAAGAACGTCACCCTCGGCGTGATGCTGGGCAAGGCAGTGAAACTCGCGGCTGGCCATCTTGACACCCATAGCCGTAAAGCCACAATGGATAAGGATTTCATCCGAAAAATGCTCACAGAGACCCATTGCGACATCGACATCAGCGACATCACGCTGGCCCGCGAACTTTGGGAAAGGCTGCCCTCAGAAAAACTGCAAGCCTTCGCCTCTACCATCATCCGCCATTGCGCGACGCATTGCAATCCGCTTCTGCCAAACGGTACCCTCACCATCTTGTTGATAGACGACGAGGGGAATATTTATTAAACAATCCCCTTCCTCTTGTCTAAGCTTTACTGGGAGCGCGGGCGTCCCCGCCCGCCATCATTGCGGACGAGACGTCCGCGCTCCCAAGAGCGGGCGGGGACGCCCGCGCTCCCAGTGAAGCTTAGACAAAAAATCAGGGAAGAAACTCCTTTCCTTCCCTGACTCCTAGAAGTTCTTGGGGTCGCTTCGCTCAAAATTATAAGAAAATCTTTTAGAAAATCTTAGGCCTGCGGCCAGAAGGTTTAGCTCGGCGGCCCGAAGGGGAAAGCCAAATCATTTTGATAGATTTTGAATCAGATTTTTGAGTGATTTTGAGGCCGACAGGCCGACCCTTACTCCGCAGGCAGCGCCACGAGCTGATACTCCTTGTCCGGGTCAACGTCATCGGTCGGCTTAACAAGAACGCCGGCGAGGGCGAGGCAGAGGCCGCCGGCCTTCTCGGCCTTCTATTCTTGACTTCTGTGAAAGGAAAATTGAAGGATAATTCCTCATTTTAATGTATTTTGGCACTGTTTTCTCGTTATAATGAATAAAAAAATGTATTTTTGTGAACATTGATTTTTATATCTATGGGGACACCCACGGGGACGCTCACGGGGACACCTACAGGGATACGAAAGGGTACAAATATGGGAACAGACTTAGGAGATACAAAAAGAAATCAGATGAGAATAGGTCATCAGTTATATTGTTATCTGCAAGATTGGACGGATGCTGGGCACTACGATGTCCAGCAAGTCTTTTTCTTTATGGATAGCTCTCAGAGAAAACTTTGCATCAAAAGCTTATTCATCAACGAAGACGAGAATCAGGTATATCTCGTTCTCGAGGATGAGACAGGAGATTCATTTCAGATGAATGTCCACGGATTTCTATGCATGATGGGCGGGCCTATACCGCAAAGCTACCAGCCGCTTTATCAGATTAGAGACGAATTGCAAGCTTACAGAAGAAGAATCGTCAAGAGTTACAAATTGGCAAGGCGGGAAGCTGCAAAGAAGTTGAAAGAGAATACAAACCATTTAATTCATTTATAATAAACAAGAAGATTATGAAAGGAAAAAATTCATTTAGCAAAAGAGAGATTGAATTAATTGAATCGCTCATTCGACAAAGATGTAATGCTGACAAATCTCAGCAGAAAGTTATACGTAGCAAAATGCGAAGTTTAGGTTTCTATGGAAGTGACTATGGTATTATAGACATGACTATAGATAAATTTCATGGACTCATACAATCAGGCAAGATTAGGATAACTGATGCCAATTATTCCAACAGGAGTTCTGTAAGCATCGGTGAAGTGAAAAAGAAAGTTATTGCTAACCAGTCAATGAAAATAGGCTTGGATGCTTGGACTGGTGATAGTCCCATCGTGCTAATTCTTGGAACATTCCCTGGAGATGTATCATTGAAAACACAAGCTTACTATCAGAATAAAGCTCACAACTCATTTTACAAGATAATGGAATCTCTTTTTGAGCGTCCTATGGGCATATCTGATAAAGATTTCATAACGAAAAATCACATTGCTCTTTGGGATTGCATGAAAGAGGCCGACAGGATAGGAAGTCTTGATTCCAACATAAAGAGCTATGTTCCGAATGAGATTGAAAGTTTCCTGACTCATCACCCGACTATTTCGGCAATCGTTCTGAATGGCACAGGAGAAACGACAAGAGTCTTTGAGCAGAATTTTCCAATAAATAGTTTGATGAAGAAATACAAAATCATATCACTGCCATCAACTTCAAATTCATTCCCCAAGACTTTTGAGGAAAAATTGCAATCATGGAAGATCGTGAAAGAGATTATTAATGAACAAATCTAAGATTAGAAAGTTAGATGCCATCATAATTATCATTATCCTTACGCTCTATATGATTGGTTACGCATGGATGATTGAGCCAAAGAAAAAGAGCTATAAGAAAGATGATGTGGTGACGCATCAGATAATGAGTCCCCGGCCAAGCGTGGAGCCTAAGAATCTGAAATCTTTGGCTCTTGAGTGGCCTGAGGACTTGGGCAAGTTCTTCTATTTGATTGACATTGAGCCGGGCTATGAAATGGAGGATGAAGTCTTCGAAGTCGTAGGTAAGTCGGGTGACAATTTGTTGGTCAGAAAACTCAACAATTGGCCCGACATAAGCGGACATTTCGAATGGTATTGCAATGAGCGGCTTACCACTACGCAGCAGATGTTTGATTATGTCGTAGCTCA
>Ga0256405_10004695_pt1 | contig 25085 bp, 25 predicted proteins | sample RumenRJG_02DNA_FD_189096 | JGI IMG/M metagenome (GOLD analysis project Ga0256405, IMG submission 189096) | Bovine rumen microbial communities from Lethbridge, Alberta, Canada - RJG_02 | ecosystem: Host-associated > Mammals > Digestive system > Stomach > Rumen | place: Canada: Alberta... | reverse complement strand
AATTCGAACAATACCTGTACAAAAAAAGCAAACCCCAGAGTCTTAAACTTTCACAGACATACATAAAAGATGGCAACCCCATCACCTTGAAATGCAGGTCACCATCCCCTCAAATTTTTAAATATCCAAAAAACGAAAAGGATGCGCTTACATCGGCGCATCCTTTTTCTGCGATAGTAATACGGTTTACCTTTTTGTTTACTAACCGGTTTACTTAAATAAATAAAAAAATGCCGTTTATCCGGTACGCAAAATTCTTATTCGCTGATTTGTGAACGATATATTTTAGGTAACAGCGCAGTAAACGGTTTCAAAGAAAGGAGTTCATCATGAAGATTATTGGAGTTACCGCATGTACAGCGGGTATTGCACACACTTACATCGTTGCCGAGAAAATTCAGAAGGCAGCGGAAGAAGCAGGGTGCCAGTGCAAGATTGAAACCCAGGGCACCATCGGTGTCCAGAATGAACTGACCGCAGAAGATGTAAAGAATGCTGATGTCGTCATTCTTGCTCATGACATTGCTGTTCATGGCACAGAGCGTTTTGCTGGAAAGCCGGTTGTTGACATTCCGATCAGTGTCGCAATGAAGAATCCGAAGAGTCTGATCGCGACGATCCAGAAGAAGCTCGGCAAGAAGTAAATGAAGTTTGGATTCAACTCAGTAAACCGAATCACAGAAAGGGGATAAACAAAGGTTTATGAAGTGGCAGGAATTTAAGAAGCACTTGATGACCGGAATCTCATTCATGATTCCTATGGTCGTCGCCGGTGGTATCCTGGGAGCTCTTGCAAAGGGCCTTGGCGGATACACCATCGGATCCTTGGGTCCGGAAGCTGGTGCAACAGCATTCTCGAACCTCAATGCATTCAACTGGACGCAGTACTGGTGGGCAATCTCGAAGCTGTCTGACTTTGCGATGAGCTTCGTCTGCGGCGTTCTGGCTGCCGGTATCGCATACTCGATGGCAGACCGTCCGGGGATTGTTCCGGCGTTCATCATCGGTTATACCGCTAACCAGGCGAAGGCAGGCTTCCTTGGCGCAATGCTGATGGCTTACATCGTCGGTGTCATCGTTCTCTGGATGGAGAAGTGGAAGCTGCCGAAGGCGCTGCAGGGTCTGATGCCGGTTCTGATCATTCCGGTGCTGGCTACGCTGATTTCCGGCTCTCTGTTCTTCTGGATCATCTGCAAGCCGATGGCTCTGGTGATGACTGCTTTCCAGAACTGGATTCAGAGTCTGTCTTCCGGCTCTCTGTTTATTATCGGTGCTGTTATCGGTGCCTGCATGGGCTTCGATATGGGCGGCCCGATCAACAAGACTGCTTCCATGGCAGCAAATGCTCTGTTTGCGGATGATCCGGATGGCACGGGCATCGGTTCTTCGGCCGAATCTGCAAAGATTGTCGGCGGCATGACTCCTCCTCTGGGAATCGGCATCGCTACGATCATTGCCAAGAACAAGTTCACGCAGGAACAGCGTGATGCCGGCATCACCTGCATCCCGATGGGACTCTGCTTCATTACCGAAGGTGTTCTGCCATTTGCAGCGGAAGATCCTCTGCGTGTCATTCCGTCTTCGATGATTGGTTCCGCAATTGCCGGCGGCATGGTCATGGCAATGGGCTGCCATACACCTGCAGCTCATGGCGGTATCTTCATCGTTCCGGTTACCACGAATCCTGGTGCATTCCTTCTCGCTCTTGCCGTTGGCACGATCGTTACAGCAATTCTGTATGCAGTACTGAAGAAGCCGCTGGATGAGAGTGAAAACGTTGAAGAGAAGGTTGATGACAACCTGGACATCAACATTCAGTAACGATTGATTTTGAACAGGGCAGAGTCGTTCGGCTCTGCCCTTGGTTATGTATTAACAGCAGAATCATACGAACAGGAGGAAGATATAGTTTATGTATGAGTCGATGAAGTATATTCTCAAGGATGCCAATGAGCACAACTACGCCGTCATGGCGGTCAACAGCGTAAACATGGAGATGGCGCGCGCCGTCATCAGTGCCGCTGCTGAAAAGCATTCGCCGATTATTATCAATATCGGTGTCGGCCAGATGAAGAAACTTGCGCATCCAAGCGAGATGGTTCCGATGATCAAGGAGATGGCCGAGCGTGTCGATGTTCCGGTCGCTCTCAACCTGGATCATGGTTCCACGTTCGAGGATGAAGTCGCTGCCATGCGCTGGGGCTTCTCGTCGGTAATGATCGACGCTTCTTCGCTGCCGTATGAGGAAAACGTTGCCCGTGTTTCCAACATCGTCGCTCTTGCGCATGCACGGGACATCTGCGTTGAAGGTGAGCTGGGTCATGTTGGTCAGGCGAATGTCGGCGATAACGAGCATCTGGATCTCTACACCAATGTTGCCCAGGCACGTGACTATGTCAATCGTACCGGCATCGATGCGCTGGCCGTTGCCATCGGAACGGCGCATGGTGACTATCCGAAGGGCATGGTTCCGAAGCTGGACTTCGACCGTCTTGCCGAGCTGAAGGCTGAACTCAAGATGCCGCTGGTTCTTCATGGCGGTTCCGGTTCGGGTGAAGAGAACATTCGCAAGGCGGTTGCCGGGGGCATCAACAAGATCAATGTCTGCACCGATGCATTCCATGCGGCTGAAAAGGCGATGAAGGCCAAGTGGGAAGAGAATCCGAACACGAACTATCTTGAAATCATGATGACGGCAGAAGCCGCAATCAAGAAGTTCGTCATGGACTACATTGATCTCATCGGCTCAGCAAACCGTTATGGCTACGGAGCTACGTTCTCCGACAGCCAGGAGTAAGTTTCGCAATCCATTCGGGCCGGGATTTTCCCGGCCTTTTTTACAAAGGAGCGAATGATGAATTCATTGTTTCTACCTCGCGTATCGGTCGGTACGGATGCCTATGATGCCTTTGCGGATATTCTTCCTTCGGCTGGAACAACCTGTGCCATCTATTACGGGGAACATGCATGGAAGGCGGCGGGAGGGAAAGTGCTTTCGGCCATGAGCCGGGCCGGCATCAGGATTCTCGAACAGCAGTGCTATGGCAAAGAGGCTTCCTTTGAAAATGCGCAGCGTATCATTGATTCTTCTTCTGCAGCCAGCGCTGACTTCCTTCTGGCTGTCGGTGGCGGCAAATGCATGGATACGGTCAAGTATGCCGGCTTTGTGATGCATAAGCCGGTGTTTACGTGTCCTACGATTGCAAGCAACTGCGCCCCGGTCACCAGGATTGCCATCATGTATACGCAGCAGGGGGCCTTCAGGGAAATTGTTCAGCTTTCCGAGCCTCCCCGGCATTGTTTTATTGATCTTCAGGTCGCTGCTGAGGCACCGGATTGCTATCTTTGGGCAGGTATGGGAGACACAATGGCAAAACATGTGGAGGCATCCTTTTCTGCAAGGGGCGATGAACTGACATACGGACCAAGGCTGGGTATAAAAGTAAGCGAGCTTTGCTATGAGGATATTCTGCAGTATGGTGCCAGAGCACTTGCCGATGCCAATCGAAAACAGACATCGTTTGCGCTGGAAATCGTTGTCCAGAACATCATCGTTACAACCGGACTAGTATCGGTCAGTGTAGGCGCGGATTATAACAGTGCGCTGGCGCATGCGCTGTACTATGGCCTGAGTGTCCGCAGGGATGTTGCGGAACATCATCTTCATGGAGAGATCGTCAGCTACGGGACACTGGTGCAGCTGATGATGGATGCTCAAACGAAGATGTTTGAGGAAGTGTATGCCTTCAACAGGTCGATCGGTCTGCCGCTGAAACTGGCGGATCTTGGTCTTGATGTCAACAGTGATCTGAGCGATGTTCTTGAGGTGACGGCGAACAATCAGGAGCTGATTCACGTTCCCTATCCCGTGACGAAAGAGAAGATACTGCAGGCCATGAAGAGGGTGGAGCAGTACCGTTTGGATGATGGGGATTTGGTAGAATAAAGGTGCTTTTGCAGGAAGGAAACGGTGAGAGTATGCTGCGAATGATTATTATGCTCGTGATTCTGGCTGCGGGCATGTATCTGATTCTGAAGGCGAAGGTTCACTTTGCCCAGCGTCAGAAAACCCAGCCGGATAATGCATGGTCCAAGGAGGAAAACCGCTGGCGGTACATGGGCTATGTGCTGTGTGCGATTGATGTTGTAATTGCAGGGTTTATTAACTTTTAAGAGGTGAAAGTAAGAGTATGAAGGAATATATGGGTCCGGATTTTCTGCTGGAAACGGAAACGGCGAAACGTCTGTATCATTCATATGCGGAGAATCTTCCGATCATTGATTATCATTGCCACATTCCGCCCAAGGATATCTATGAAGATACGCGTTTCACCAATTTGGCACAGGTATGGCTTGGCGGTCATCAGAAGAGAGAAGACGGCAGCGACTACTATTATGGCGATCACTATAAGTGGCGGCTGATGCGTGCCAACGGTGTTCCCGAAGAATACATTACCGGTGATGCGCCGGACCGTGAGCGGTTCCAGTACTTCTGCGAAACATTGGAGAAGACGATCGGAAATCCGATGAATCACTGGTGCCAGCTGGAACTGCGCAAGTATTTCGGCATTGAGAATGTGATCTGCGGTGCCAATGCGCAGAAGATCTGGGATAAGGCCAATGACATGCTGCAGAATGATCCGCACTGCACCTGCCGCGGCCTGATAGAATCGTCCAGCGTCCGCTTCATCGGTACGACCGATGACCCGGCTGACTCGCTTGAGTGGCATCAGAAGCTCAGAGAAGACAGCAGCTTTGCGCCGATCGTTGCGCCCTCCTTCCGTCCGGATCTGGCACTGAATATTCAGAAGTCTTCCTTTGCCGGCTATATGAAGCAGCTCGGGAAAGCGGCAGGCATGGAGATCAACAGTGCAGCCGATGCCGCCAGAGCACTGGAAAAGCGTCTCGACTTCTTTGTAAGCATGGGCTGCCGCGCTTCGGATCACGGCATTGAAACGATTCCGCATACCGCTGCCTGGAACGATGAGAAGCGTGCCGATGAAGTGTTCCGCAAGGCAATGGCAGGGGAAGCGATCAGCGAAGCGGATCGCGATGACTGGCAGAGCTGGCTGCTGTATCAGCTTGCCTGCATGTACGATGCGCGCAATGTTGCGATGCAGCTGCACTACAATGCGCTGCGCAACACCAATGAGAAGTACTTCCATCTGCTTGGCGCGGATACGGGCTTTGATGCCATGGATGCGCATGACTGCATTCATGGAATTCAGAGTCTTCTGTCGGATCTGACCATGGCCGGCAGGTGCCCGAAGATGATTCTCTATTCGCTGAATCCGGAAGACTTTGATGCCCTTGAGACGCTGGCCGGCTGCTTCCAGCAGGATTCCAGTGTGAAGAGCCGTGTTCAGCTCGGTGCTTCCTGGTGGTTTGTGGATACGAAGGACGGCATGGAACGCCATCTGCATATCTATGGACGTCTTGGTGTGCTGGGCAACTTCATCGGCATGCTGACGGATTCGCGCAGCTTCCTGAGCTATACGCGTCACGAGTACTTCCGTCGCATTCTGTGCAATACGATCGGCAGCTGGGTCGAAAACGGCGAGTTCCCGGATGACGATGCGATGCTCAAGCCGATTGTGGAAGGCATCTGCTACTACAATGCCGCCAGATATTTCGACATTCCTGAGTAAAGACAAAACAGAAACGATCAGAAAAACGATCAGAAAAAAGCTGTCAGAGATGTCTCTGGCAGCTTTTGGGTAAAAAAAGGGCTGTCAGGATCATCGATCATTGACAGCCCCTGGGAGGATAAAACGTGTGATGGAAGATTACTTCTGGTTCAGAATCAACGGACGCAGACGGTCGGCGATGACTCTGGCTTCTTCGTCGCTGATTTTGTTGGGTGTCGGGTTCATGAGGAAGGTGCCTCCCCATTCTGCCTGATCCTTGTATTTCGGCACCAGATGGCAGTGGAGGTGGTGGCCGGTATCACCGAACATACCGTAGTTCAGCTTGTCCGGATGATAGGCTTCATGGATTGCTCTGGCAACCCGTACAACATCCGCAAGGAAGGCATGCTGTTCTTCCAGAGGCAGGTCGACGATTTCCGAAACATGATGCTTGGAAGCGACGACGCAGCGGCCCGGATGTGTCTGTTCACGGAACACGTAAACGGTTGAAGCCGGCAGTTCGCAGATTTCATAGGCGAACGCATTGACCAGATCGCCCTTGGCGCAATAGCTGCAGTTGGGATCTTTGATTTCTTCCATAATCTGATTGTCTTCTTTCTGTTGTTTTCTGATTTCCCTGAATGTTCACTTACCGCTGAACACGGCCCGACGTGTTGCCGCCGGCGAGGGAGAGAACTTCACTTTCGGATACACAGTTGAAGTCGCCCGGCAGGGTATGCTTGAGAGCCGAGGCTGCGACGGCAAACTCCAGTGCCTTTTGCGGATCATTCCACTTCAACAGACCATGAATCAGGCCGCCCGAGAAACTGTCACCGCCGCCGACACGGTCAACGATCGGAACGATTTCATAGTGACGCGATTCATAGAACTGTTTGCCGTCATAGAGCAAAGCCTTCCAGCCGTTGTCCGAAGCACTGTGGCTTTCCCGCAGCGTCGAGGCAACAATGCTGAAGCCGAACTTCTTTGCCATCTGTTCAAAAATCGTATGATAGCCGGCCGCATTCGTGCTGCCATGCTCGACATCGGAATCCGGTGTAAAGCCAAGGCACTTCTGCGCATCTTCCTCATTGCCGATGCATACGTCAACGTATTCCATCAGCGGTGTCATGACTTTCTGTGCCTCTTCCTCGGTCCACAGCTTCTTGCGGTAGTTGAGATCGCAGGATACTCTGACGCTGTGCTTCCTGGCTTCTTTGCAGGCAACTTCCGTCAGCTTTGCACTCTTGGCTGATATTGCCGGTGTAATGCCGGACCAGTGGAACCAGTCGGCTCCCGTAAAGATTGCATCCCAGTCGAAGTCTTCCGGATCCGCTTCCGCAATTGCCGAACCGGCACGGTCATAGATGACCTTGGAAGGGCGAAGAGAAGCACCGTTTTCTGCATAATAGATGCCGACACGGCTGCCGCCGCGGGCAATGTATTCCGTATGAACACCATAACGGCGCAGCGCATTGACAGCGGCCTGCCCGATTTCGTGTTCCGGAAGCTTGGTTACATAGTAGGCATCATCGCCATAGTTGGCCAACGATACAGCAACATTTGCTTCGCCGCCACCCCAGATGACATCGAAGCGGTCAGCCTGGAGAAAACGCTGTGAAGGATCCGCCGGCGTCAGCCGGAGCATGATTTCACCAAGAGTTACAACTTTTGTCATGATATGGACCTGTCCCTTCAGTCATTGACCAGATGGATGGCAAAGCCGCCGATCTCGTCCTTGAAGTAGATGAACTTGAGATCACCATTGGCATCATAGGTCGCAGAGTCTTCATCAAACGCATAGCCAAGGGTACGGAAGTAGGCTGCTGCCCGTTCGGTGGAGTGAACGCCGATGGCGATGTGGCCGTGGGCTCCCTTGTGCTGGTTCACCATGATTTCGACCAGCTCACTGCCGAAGTAGCCCTTGCTGGTTTCACGGACACTGCCCTGGAACAGCTTTGCGAACGCATCGGCTGTCTGTTTTCCTTCTGCTTCCGTGCAGTTGACGCCGACATGCTTGATATGCATTCCGAGCATCTTCAGTACTGCATCGTGCGAGATCCGTTCGATCTCATCGAATTTGCCGGCATCGATCAGCGCTGACTTAACCATCCAGGTGCCGCCGACTGCGAAGATCTTCGGATCATTCAGATAGTCGAGCATGTTATCCGTATTGACGCCGCCGGTCGGCAGGAAGGTCATACTGCGGTAGGGACCGCACAGTGCCTTGATTGTCTTGAGGCCGCCCAACTGTTCGGCAGGGAAGAACTTGACCGTGGAAAGACCAAGGGCAAGTGCCTGTTCGATTTCACTGGCGGTCGAAATGCCCGGGATCATCGGCAGACCTTTGCTCAGGACATAGGATACGATTTCCGGGTTCAGGCCGGGGGAAACGATGAATTCTGCACCTGCATCGATGGCGGAATCCACCTGTTGCTTTGTTAGAACCGTTCCGGCTCCGACGAGCATTTCCGGGCAGGCTTTCTTCATTTCAATCATTGCATCGTGCGCAGCTGCGGTACGATAGGTGACTTCCGCCACCGGAAGGCCGCCAGCACACAGTGCCTTGGCAAGAGGAGCCGCATCTTCGACACGGTTGAGGGCAATGGCAGGAATAATGCCGATGCCATGCATTCTTTTCATGACTTCTTCTTTGTTCATGGGATTTCCTTTCTGTGGTAAACCGGTATACTTAAACTCTAGTTCCGCCATATCTGCTTGTCAATGGCAAAATTCTTCTTTCGTTTTTTCGCTGCCGGATCCCGTGCGACATATTTTTGATCATACAGAACATGTCCATATCAGAGGAAAAACAGCGATCAATTTACGTTGACATCAACTCTCAAAACGGTATAACGTAGATTTAGTAAACAGGTTTATCACGGAGGCGGCCGATGAAGCAGAAGATCACGATCAACGATATTGCAAGACTTGCAGGTGTTTCCAAGGCAACTGTCTCTTTCTACCTCAACGGGAAATATGAACGAATGTCCGAAGCGACGCGGCAGAGAATTGAAGCCGCGATCCGCAAAACGGACTACCGCCCGAGCATGGTCGCCCGTTCGCTGAACTTCAAGCAGACGCATCTGATCGGTGTCATCATCGGTGACATTACCAATTCCTTCGCTGCCCAGATCGTCAAGGGCGTCGATGAAGTGTGCCGCAGCCATGACTACCAGATGATTGTCGGCGACAGCGGCTACGAGCTTAAAAATGAACATAAATGTGTCACCAGCATGGCGGCGATGGGAGTTGACGGTTTTATTGTGCAGCCTACGGTTCACTTTGAAACGATGTGGAATGAGCAGCACCTGGAAAAGCCGATTGTCTATTTCGATTCGCCCAACAGCCTGGACAAGGGACTGTGGGTCAAGACAAATAACTATGAAGCTGTTCTTGAAGCGACGGACATGCTGGTCAGCCGCGGCTACCAGCGCTTTGTTATGGTCACGGCCGATCCGTATGTTCTTCATACACGTCTCGAGCGCAATCGCGGCTTCACCGACTGTCTTGATGAACGCGGCATTCCCTATGAGGTCATCGTAGCGGATGCCGGCACCACGGCGGACATGATCGAAGAAAAGCTGAAGCCGTATCTGAACGGGGAACAGCCGACCTGCGTTTTTGCCTGCAACAACTGGCTGCTGGACAAGACCTATCTGGTGCTGCGCAAATACAGCTCCTTGATGCCACAGTATCTTGGCCTGATCGGCTTTGACTCGCTGGAATGGACGGAGCTGGCTGTGCCTTCGATTACGACGATCGTGCAGCCTGCCTATGAAGAAGGAAAATGTGCTGCCCGCGTATTGATCGATGCGATTGAAGGGACGGGCAAAGAGGCACCCAATCACATCCTCATGTGCAGGATCAATGAGATGACTTCGACGAAGCGGAACGTTTCGCCTATGAATACAGAACATGACTAACAGAGATATTCAGGAGGAAGCTATGGAAACATTAAATGCATCAATGACGCATCCCGTTGACCGCCCTGTACGGGTGGCCCAGTTCGGTGAAGGAAATTTCCTTCGCGCATTTGTCGATTATATGGTCGACCTTGCCAATGAGAAGGGTGTGTTCAACGGCAGCGTCGTACTGATCAAGCCGATTGCCTTCGGATCACTGGACAATTTCAAAAAACAGGACTGTCAGTATACCCTGCAGCTGCGGGGACGGGTCAACGGTCAGCCTTACAAGGAAACCCGTCAGATCACCTGCGTCAAGGATATTGTCTCGCCTTACGATGACTATGACCGCTACATTTCCATCGCCAGGATTCCGACGCTGCGCTTTGTTGTATCGAACACAACTGAAGCGGGCATCGTCTTCCATGCGGAGGATCGTTTTGAAGAGAAGCTGAATATCACGTTCCCGGCCAAGCTGACGCAGTTTTTGTATGCGCGTTATGAAGAGTTCCATGGCGATCCTGAAAAGGGACTTGTGATGCTGCCGGTGGAGCTGATCGATGACAATGGCATCGAACTGCACAAGGATGTTCTGAAGTACATTGATCTCTGGAAGCTTCCGGAAGGCTTCCGCAGCTGGGTTGAAGATGCCTGCATCTTTACATCGACGCTGGTTGACCGGATCGTCACTGGCTGGGTACGCGATGAGAAGGAGCGCAATGCCATCTACGAAGAGATTGGCTATGTCGATAATCTGCTCGATACAGCCGAGCCGTTTGCACTGTGGGTTATTGAATCGAAGAAGGATATTTCGAAGGAATGGCCGATGGACAGGGCGCTGGCAGGCAAGGAAGGCATGAATGTCATCTTCACCGACAACCAGAAGCCCTATAAGCAGAGAAAGGTGCGCATCCTCAATGGCGCCCATACCTCCTTTGTTCTGGCTTCCTATCTCAAGGGCAATGATTTCGTCAACCAGTCGATGAAGGATCCGATCATCCGCGATTTCATGATGCACACGATTCATGATGAGGTGATCCCGACCCTGACGCTGCCGAGACAGGATCTGGAAGACTTTGCCAATGCGGTCGTGGACCGTTTCAACAATCCGTTCATTCAGCACAGTCTGCTTGCCATCTCGCTCAACTCCGTTTCCAAATGGAGAGCACGCTGCCTGCCTTCGCTGCTTGGCTACGTTGACAAATATCACCGGCTTCCGGAACATATGACATTCTCGATTGCCGCACTGATGGCGTTCTACTCTTCGGATGAAAAGGGTGAAGGCTGCCTCAAGGGACATCGGGGCAGTGATGTGTATGACATCAAGGATGATGCGGCTGTTCTCGACTTCTTCGCATCCGAGTGCCGTAAAGATACCCGCACCTTCGTGCATGACTATCTGTCGCGGGAAGATTTCCATGGTCAGGATCTGACGAAGATCGATGGTCTGGAAGACAGGGTGTGTGAATATCTCGATGCCATCCGCAGGGACGGCATGCAGAAGACACTGGAAACCTATTTCGGCTGACCTCATGAAGAAAGCGATACAGATTCATCCTGCCGACAGTGTGGCGGTTGCTCTGCAGCCGCTGCGCAGAGGGGAACAGATCGTTCTTCCTTCCACTGCCGTCACTCTGCAGGAAGACATTCCCCTGGGGCACAAGTTTGCGCTGCGCGACATTGATGCGGGCGAAAACATCATCAAATACGGCACCATAATCGGTCATGCGATGGCGCCGATCAAAGCCGGTGAACATGTCCATACCCATAACATGAAGACCAATCTGTCAGATATTCTGGAGTATTCCTATCATCCGGTTTCCCTGCCGCAGCCAAAGGCGGAAGGACGCACCTTCCAGGGCTTTGTGCGCAGTGATGGGCAGGTGGGCATCCGCAACGAAATCTGGATCATTCCGACCGTTGGCTGCGTCAACGGCATCGTGCGCCAGCTCGAGCAGCAGGCACAGTCGTTTATCCACGGCAGCGTAGACGGCATCCTCGCCTTTACGCATCCCTACGGCTGCAGCCAGATGGGCGATGATCAGGAGAATACGCGGCGGGTGCTTGCGGATCTTGTGCATCATCCCAATGCCGGCGGCATTCTTGTTCTCGGCCTTGGCTGCGAAAACTCAAACATCAATGTTCTCAAGCCCTACATTGGAGACTATGATTCTTCGCGTGTGCGGTTCGTACAGGCGCAGGATGAAGAGAATGAAGTAGAAACGTGTCTTCAGGTGCTTAAAGAGCTCTGCGATCTTGCGGCGCAGGATCAGCGTACGACTGTTCCCGCTTCAAAACTCCGGATCGGTCTGAAGTGCGGTGGCAGCGACGGTCTCAGCGGCATTACGGCAAATCCGGCAGTCGGAAGGCTTTCGGATCTGGTGTGCGCCGATGGGGGCAGTACAGTGCTGTGTGAGGTGCCGGAGATGTTCGGCGCGGAGCAGCAGCTGATGAACCGCTGCGCAGATGAACAGACATTTGAGAAGACAGTCCGTCTGATCAACGACTTCAAGGATTACTTCAAGGCTGCACATCAGACGATCTATGAAAATCCTTCACCGGGCAATAAGGCTGGCGGCATTTCGACGCTGGAGGACAAGTCCAACGGCTGCGTGCAGAAAAGCGGCACTTCTCCGGTCAATGACGTGCTTGCCTATGGGGATCGTGTTCAAAGGTCCGGTCTCAATCTTCTGAGTACGCCGGGCAATGACCTTGTTGCGGCAAGCGGCGAGGCGGCGGCCGGCTGTCAGATGATTCTTTTTACAACCGGACGGGGCACGCCGTTTGCTTCGTGTGTGCCAACCCTGAAGATTGCGACCAACGATACATTGGCCGGCAGGAAGAATAACTGGATCGATTTCAATGCCGGTGTCATCGTGGATGGAACGTCCATTGATGAGTGCGGGGAAGATCTGTATGATCTTGTCATTGCGACGGCAAACGGGCAGAAGGCAAAGTCCGAAGCGGAAGGCTATCACGACCTTGCGATTTTCAAGCAGGGTGTAACGCTCTGAACAAATGGAACACTGCGGTATAATGAGCGGCAGAAAGAGGATACGATGACAGAAATCAAGGAAAAGGATCTTCAGAATCTGGAAAAGAAGTACAGCCAGAACGATAAGGCGCGCGTTGTCCGCAATGCGCTTACGAGCAATGACATTTCGACGATCTCCAATGTGCTGGAGGCACAGGAAGCCAATCCGCGGTATTTTTCGATCGACCTCGCCAAGCTTCCGGTAACCAATCAGATGCAGTCGGGACGCTGCTGGATCTTCTCGTCCATGAACGTTCTGCGTGAGATGATTGCGAAGAAGTACAAAATCGACGGGCAGTTCGAGCTTTCGCAGAACTTTATTGCCTTCTATGACAAGCTTGAGAAGGCAAACTGGTTCATGGAATGTGTCACGAAGGAACTCGACAATCCGCTCGATGAACGTACGATGCAGTGGCTGCTCGATACGGGTGTCGGTGATGGCGGTCAGTGGAACATGGTTGTCTCCATCATCAAGAAGTACGGCCTCTGCCCGAAGAGCGCGATGCCGGAAACCTACCAGTCTTCGCATACCCACAGTATGAACGGCATTCTCAACAAGCGTCTGCGCCGGTTTGCGATTGATGCGAAGAAGGCACATGACGCAGGTGATGACAAGGCGATTGCGTCGCTGCGCAAGGATGCGCTGCAGGAAGTGTACGGACTGCTGTGCGACTGCTTCGGAGTTCCGCCCAAGAGCTTCACGTTTGAATACTACGACAACAAGAAGGAATACCATGGTCACCGCAATGTGACGCCGCTGGAGTTCTATGAAAAGTATCTCGGCGTCGATCTTGATGATTATGTAGTCATCATCAATGCGCCGACGGCTGACAAGCCCTACCACCAGATCTTCAGTGTGAAGTACATTGGCAATGTTGTCGGCGGCGAAGAGATCCGCTATCTGAATCTGGACATGGCCGAATTCAAGAAGGCTGTTCTGAATCAGATGAAGGATGGCGAGTGTGTCTGGTTCGGATGCGACTGCGGCAAGGAAGCCAACCGTGACTACGGTCTGTGGGATGCAGCGGCATTCGATTATGAAAACACCTTCGATATGAATCTTGCCATGACGAAGGCCGAAATGCTGGACAGTCGTGAGTCGGCAATGAATCATGCGATGGTTCTGACGGGCGTGAATCTTGACGGAAAGAAGCCGGAGCGCTGGAAGATCGAAAATTCCTGGGGCGATACGCATGCGGACAAGGGTTTCTATACTGCAAGCGATTCCTGGTTCGATCTCTATGTGTATGAAGCTGCGGTGAACAAGAAGTATCTGAGTGCGGCTCAGCGCAAGCTTCTGGATCAGAAGGCGGTTGTGCTGGCGCCCTGGGATCCGTTTGGAACATTGGCGGACTGATGTCTGAGCAGCAGGGGACGAAGCGGATCTCCTGCTGTTTTCTTCGCTGTCCGCTTTGATTGGAGAACTGTATGAAGATAGCTGTCATTTCCCTTGGCTGTGCCAAAAACCTGGTCGATACCGAGAATCTGCTCGGCATTCTGCGCGAAAGCGGGCAGGAGTTTACCTCCTCCTGGAAAGATGCCGATGCCTGCATCATCAATACCTGCGGCTTTATTACCTCGGCCAAGGAAGAGGCCCTGGACACCATTGAAGAAGTGCTTGCCCATAAAGGCGGAAAACTGAACAGGGTGATTGTCATGGGCTGCCTTGCCAAGCGGTACAAGCCGGATCTGGAAGCGGCGTTCCCGGATGTGGACCGGGTGATTTCTATTGATGAATACGGGCATCTTGGTCAGATTCTTTCCGAGACGCTCGGAGTCAGAATCGCCAATGACTACGGCAAGGCGCCGCGTGTTCTTGCCGGCAAGCCATGGATGGCCTATGTCCGCATCGCTGATGGCTGCAACAACCGGTGCAGCTATTGTGCAATTCCGACGATCCGGGGCAGATTCATATCCCGGCCCCAGGAGGACATCGTCAGGGAAGTCAGGGATCTGGCGGCAGCCGGTGTGAAGGAAATCAATCTGATCGCCCAGGATTCCAGCATGTACGGTTTTGATTTTGACGGGCATCTGCATCTGAGCGAACTGCTGAAGAAGCTCGATGCCGTTGATGGGGTCCGCTGGATCCGGGTTCTGTATCTGTATCCGGATGAGATTCCGGACGATCTGATCGATACGATCAACAGCAGCTCGCATATTCTGCCGTATTTTGACATTCCCGTTCAGCATGGCGGCGACCGTATGCTCAAGGCAATGCACCGGCGTGGATCCCGTGCACTGATCGAGGAACGCTGCCGTGCCATTCGCAGCCGTGTCCCCAATGCCGTCCTGCGTACGACGCTGATCGCCGGCTTCCCGGGTGAAACCGAGGAAGATCATCAGGAGAATCTATCTTTGGTCCGGGCGGTTCATTTTGATCACCTGGGCGCCTTTACCTATTCAAAGGAGGAGGGGACGCCTGCCTTTGACATGGATGACAATGTCCCTGAGGAGGTAAAGGAGCAGCGCAAGGCTGAGATCATGAAGCTGCAGGAATCCATTGCGGCGGAAGACCGGAAGAAGATGATCGGAACAACCGCCGAGGTGCTTCTTGAAAGTAAGCATCCGCTTGGAAACATGTACATTGGACGTTCGGCCTTCTATGCGCCGGATGGCGTCGATGGGTGTGTATATGTAAAGTGCACGGGGCAGCATTCGCCTGGCGATATGGTGTCCGTGAAAATTACGAAGACAGCAAAACAGGATCTGATCGGGGAGGAAATTGACAATGCCGTCGAATGAAACGCTGAATGCCTATGCCCGTCTGCTGGTGCGTACGGGTGTAAATCTGCAGCCGGGGCAGCCTCTGGTTGTGCGCTGCGCACTGGAAACGGCGGATTTTGTACGCCGCGTCGTAAAGGAAGCATATCTGGCAGGTGCTTCAAGCGTGGATGTCCAGTGGCAGGATGATGAGATTACGCGGCTGGGCTATACCTACCGTTCCATTGATTCACTGTCAACGTATCCCGACTGGCTGGTGCAGCGTACCAGGGCACAGCAGGCCGCCGGAGCGGCACTGTTGGCCATTGTGAGTGAGGATCCCGATGCCTTCCGGAACGTGGACCCGGAAAAACACCGGGCGGCAGCAGCTGCCAGACAGAAGGCGACGCATGATCTTGAAGCGTATACGATGAACAATCATGGGCAGTGGTGTGTTGCGGCGGTTCCTTCTTCGGCCTGGGCAGGGAAGGTGTTCCCGGATCTAAGCAGTGAGGCGGCCATGGATGCGCTGTGGAAGGCGATTCTTCATACGGTGTATCTGGATCAGAAAAAGGATGCCGAGACGCTCTGGGCGGAACATTCCAGTGCTCTTCAGAGGCATGCGGCCTGGCTGAATGAGCGTCAGTTTGTGTCGCTGCACTTTGTCAATGAACTTGGTACGGATCTTGTTGTCGGGCTTGCAAAGCATCACATCTGGGGCGGCGGCAGTGAGAAGTGCATTGATCGCAGCTGTGAGTTTCAGCCCAACATGCCGACGGAGGAAATCTTCACGACGCCGGACCGTACGCGTGTCAACGGCATTGTTTACGCCTCGCGCCCGCTGTCCCATGAGGGCAGACTGATCCGTGATTTCAGCCTGCGGTTTGTCAATGGCGAAGTGGCAGAATATCATTGTGCTGAGGGAGAAGAGGCACTGGTTTCGATTCTCCGGGCGGATGAGCATTCGCGATATCTGGGCGAAGTGGCGCTGGTTCCGTATGATTCGCCGATTTCGCAGAGCGGCATTCTGTTCTACAATACGCTGTTTGATGAAAATGCGGCCTGCCATCTGGCGCTGGGCACTTCGTATCCGGGACAGATTGAAGGCGGAGAAGCGATGTCGGAAGAGGAACTGCTGGCGCATGGCGGAAATGTTTCGGCGGTCCATGTGGACTTCATGTTCGGCAGCCGCGAAATGCGTGTGACGGGCATTGATGACAGCGGGAATGAAACTGTGATCTTTGAACACGGAAGTTTTGTGATCTGATTTCTTCTGGGGGTTTCATGTATCATATTTCGGATTTGAAAAAATATATGCGCTGTCCCCGGCTGTTTGTGCTGGACCAAAGGGAAGAACAGCAGGAGCGTCCGCAGAGCTTTCTTCGTCTGGATCAGACGGTAACCGATCTGGCGGCTCAGAAGCTCGGGATCAGGGATGCTTTTACGGGCTCGGTCGGGGATCCGAAGGAAAAGGCACTGTCCGCTCTGGCAGATTATGAGTGGCTGATCAAGGCGCGCTTTGAATATGACAGGCTGCGGGTGAAGGTCCCGTTTCTTCATCGTCTGCCGGACGGGAGCTATGAGCTTTACTTTCTGATGCTCGGCCTGTTTCCGATGGACAACGACATGCTGTTTTACAGTTCCATGGTATGGGTGCTGGAAGGAAACGGTCTGCGGATTTCGAAAATGCATATCATGCACCTGAATGCGTCCTATGTGCGCAACGGTGAGCTGGACGTGGATCAGCTCTTTGTGGTTTCGGATTATTTCTATAACGGCCGCCATCATCCTTCCAAACCGGTGGAAGAAGCGGTCCGGGAGTCGATCCGTGATCTGCACGGGCCGTTGAGGATGATGGATGCGGCTCTTCTCAAGGAGGCGCCGGCACCTGTACATACCGGCCGCTGTACGGGACGGATCGTGTGTCCGTATTACGGTTCCTGCTTTGTGAGTGAAGCCGGGATGCCGTTCAACAGCATTCTTACGCTGACGGCTTCGGGACAGCGCTATGCGATGAAGCAGGCGGGAAAAGAATACCTGCGGGATGCGGATTTCAATGCGATTGAAGGTACGCGTCAGCAGTATGCGCAGATCATGGCGGATCACAATGGCGGCGTCTTCGCGGACCGCTGCGCGATTCAGGCGTGGCTCGATGATGTGCGCTATCCGATTGCCTTTCTGGATTTTGAATGGGAACGCTATGCGATTCCGCCGTTTGACGGTCTGCGTCCGTTTGACGTTGTGCCTTTTGAGTACAGTCTTCATGTGCTGGAAGAGGATGGATCCATTCGTCATTCGGTCTTTCTGTCGGTGCAGGATGATCGGCAGGATATGATCCGCTCTTTACTGAAGGAAATGCCGCCGGCCGGGTCACTGATTGCCTATAATGCCGAAGGGGCGGAGAAGATCCGTCTGCAGGAGTGGATGGATCAGTTTCCGCAGTACCGCAGCGATCTTGAAAAGCTGACGGCGCGGATGAAGGATCTGCAGCAGCCGTTTATGAGCGGGGCTGTCTATGATACGAAGATGGCCGGCAGCTGGACGCTGAAGTCGATTCTGGCGGCGATTGGCGGGCAGGGCTATAAGGACCTGGATATTCATGAGGGGATGAGTGCTGTCTATGCCTGGCGGCATCTGGACCGGGAAGAGGAAAATGTGGACCGGCAGCAGATCATTGATGATCTGAAGGCCTACTGCAGTATGGACAGCTACGCGATGATCTCGGTTTTTCAATGGCTGCAGCAGCTGGCAGGGCAGAAATGACAATTTGCCGTGACTGTCTGTTCTTTCATCTGGATTTCAGATTGCGAAGCATGGTGCATGCTATAATTCAAGCAGTGATACCCCTTGCCCGTGTATGAGGCAGCGGGATGAAAAAATGCACATCATTCCCTTTGTCCTTTACGGGGCATGGACTCACTTTGAAAGCGAGGTAGTTGTATGCATTTTGAAATCGTTGGCAAGAACATTGAAGTGACACCTGCAATGCGGGCACAGATCGAGAAGAAGCTCTCGCATCTGGAGAAGTATGTCCTCATTGACCCGGATGCGACGGCACGGGTTGTGACCCGTGTGTATCCGAACAGCCAGAAAATCGAGGTGACCATTCCGACGAAGTTCGGCATTCTGCGTACAGAAGTGGTGAGCGATGATCTGTATGCGGCGGTGGATCTTGCCGTAGATAAGCTGGAGGATCAGCTGCGCAGACAGAAGACGCGTCTTTCCCGCAAGCATCGTGAGTCACTGTCGGATGCCTTCCTTGCGGAAGCGGATGAAGCGGAACCGGATATCCCGGTCAAGACGAAGAGTGTGACGGCGGATGCGATGGATCTGGATGAGGCGATCATGCAGATGGAACTGAGCTCCCATGACTTCTTCGTTTACACGGATACGGAGTCGGGGCGTGTTTCGGTTGTCTACAAGCGCAACCATGGCGGCTATGGTCTTCTGGAGACGGATAAGTAAACCCTGCGTCGATCAAATGATTAAAGCAAAAGGAGCCGGCGGGCTCCTTTTGTTATGGGCGATTTAAGATGGAGGGACTGTATCTCAGGCCGACAGAATCAGAATCTGATACAGGAAGTAGACAATGGTCATTGCCGCCATGCCGGGCACAAAGGAATGGGACTGGTTGTAGAGGTAGGCGGAAAAGGCGATGGCCAGAATGTTGTAGAGATACACCGGAATAAAGATGTGAAGCGAAGCCGGTGTAAACAGCAGCGTATAGTACAGCCCGAAGGCAAAGCCGCTCAGAAGTATGACAAGCACCTCCTGGCTGCGGACGTTGAAGTGGTCGGTCATGCATTTGAAGCCGATGTTGATGAGTGCGGCCTGTGAAAAGGAATAGGCAATCAGAACCGGCGGCAGAGCTCCGGGATAGGCGGCAGCTTCCGTTACATGGTCAATCGGCAGCGGCGCCTTCAGAAAGCGCTCGTTGACAAACAGCCATATGCTGAGGAAGACGATGCCGATGACGGTCCATAAAACAGCTTCACCGATATGGTCCTTGGCCCGATTGTAATGAACACCCAGCAGGTTCCAGTCATACAGAATCAGGATCCAGGCTGTAATGTTCAGACTGAACATGTCGGCGATTGCTTCGATGGAAATAAACATTGAAACCACCCTGCGAAGGACCGGGACCAGAAGAAGAATGGCCATGGTCAGCAGAATACGCTTTACGGAAAGCGTTGACTGTGTAGAAACACTCATAGAATCTCCTGAAAAACTAAAGCGATTATAGCGGAATTGAAAGACGGTCACAAGCCGGACTGTTTCCATGCAAGCACGGGAGTTTGACAGTTTAAAAAAATGATCAATTTCAATTCAGCGCTTAATGGCGCTGTTTTTTTGACTTTTTTGGTGTCAAATTTTGTGTTTTTATTTATCGTTACACATCGTTTTATGATATAATTGTTTAGGAGCTATCTATGAGAGTTGCTGTGCTGAATGCCAATACCCCTTCCGAAACCGTTTATATCCAGAAGGATTTCTACCTCGGCGATGTCCGCGGCAGAAAAACGAATACTAATTCCAACGGTAAAAAGAGAACCACTAAAATCGTTGACCGACTCGGAAAAATGTCTGAGCTTATGGCACAGATGAATATGTCCAGAGATGAGGTCATTGCCTGGGCAAAAGAAAAGGCCAAACAAATGACGGAGGAAGAGAAAGCGGAGAACGAAAAGATCTCCGTCGATTATCATCCTGACCTCCGGATCGAAAAAGGTGCGGACCGTCTCTTTGGCTCTGGTTATCTTTTTCTGCAGAGTCTTTACTATTCCCTGCGCCTGGATAACACCTGCCGCACGATCCGCAATCGTCATAAATTCCAATATGATTTGAATGCGATTCTTTCCGACCTGATATATGCACGCATACTTGAGCCGGGCAGCAAACAGGCTTCCTACAAGTACTGTCAATCCCTCCTGGAAGCTCCGAAATATGAGCCTCATGATGTTTATCGCGCTCTCTCCGTTCTGGCTGAAGAGATGGATTACATCATGGCGGATGTTTATAAATCAAGCAATTTTGTCATTCATCGTAACAAGCACATTCTTTACTATGACTGCACCAACTTCTTCTTTGAGATCGAAGAGGACGACAGTCTCAGAGAATATGGCAAGAGCAAAGAAAACAGGCCGAATCCAATTGTTCAGATGGGCTTACTGATGGACGCCGACGGTATCCCGATGGCGATGTCGATTTTTAACGGCTCTGCCAATGAGCAGCCATCCCTGCAGCCTTTGGAACAAAAGGTCATTCGCAGCTGCAATTTCGATAAGTTTGTCATCTGCACCGATGGAGGTCTTGGCAGCGAAGCTAATCGCCAGTTCAACGATATTCATGACCGTGCCTTTATCGTCACTCAATCACTCAAAAAGCTGAAGAAAGATGAGCGGGAAGCCGCCATGAACAGCCAGAACTGGAAACGTTTATCGGATGGGGCGGCTGTCCATAACATGGATGAGGTCATCGCTGATCCGGAATCTCATACAGGTGAGTTGTATTACAAAGAAGAGCCTTATGGAACAAGCAAGGTTCCTGGCCAGCTGATGATTGTCACCTATTCACCCAAGTATGCCCTCTACCAGAAATCAATTCGTGACAAACAGGTTGAACGGGCGAAGAAAATGATTGAAGACGGTGCCAGGAAAAGAGGAAAGCGTAATCCAAACGATCCGGCCAGATTCATTCAGAAACAATCCGTCACCCAGGACGGCGAAGTTGCCAACAAAACGATTCTGTCTCTGGATGAAGACAAGGTCAATGCCGAGGCAATGTATGACGGTTTCTATGCCGTCTGCACCAACCTCGTAGACGATCCGGTGAAAGATATTCTCTCTGTCAGCGAAGGCAGATGGGAAATTGAAGAATCCTTCCGAATCATGAAAACAGATTTCAAATCAAGACCTGTACACGTATCAAGAGAAGACCGAATCAAGGCCCACTTTTTGACATGTTATCTGGCTCTCCTGGTTTATCGTATTCTGGAAAAAAAGCTCAATGAAAAATACACAACATGCGAGATCCTAAGTACTTTGCGTGCGATGAAGCTGCTGGCAATTGAAGGGCTCGGATACCAACCTGCCTATACAAGGACAGATATAACAGACGACCTGCATGAAGCTTTTGGCTTTTATACGGATTACGAAATCATGAAGAAAAACAAGCTCCGAACAATTATTCACCAAACGAAGCAAAAGCAGGCTTAATACGCACAATCGATGCATAAGAAAAAATGCCAGAAATGCCTTTAACAATCGCATTTTTGGCACTTTTATTTACCCATCAACTGTCAAATTCAGGATGATAGCACAGACCCTTTAGTTCTTGTCTGATTCCGGTTCCTTCCAGAGCGTGTCATCGTTGACCATACGGCATAGCGCCGCCCTGAAGGATTCCGCCAGCTTCCTGCCGTTCTTCATCTGAAAGAAACCACGGTAGGTACCGAAAATGATCAGTCCCAGCGCATGTACCAGATCATCCAGCACCGCATCCTTTCCCATCCGGCAGAAGATCTTTTCGCCGCCCTTTTCCGGATCCACGGTGTACTTGATGAAATGCGTACTTTTGACGACTTCCGCTTCTGTCACCGGATGCTTTTCTTCAATCCGGTAAATTCTCTCTGCCATTACTGCCATTCCTCCGGATGCGCAAGGATGTTCTCATCCTCTTTGGAAAGCTGCTGTTTCCTGAGAAGATCCGGCCGCACCGCCGCCGTCTTCAGCAGGGCCTGCGCATGACGCCATGCCGCAATCTTCTGATGGTTGCCAGATACCAGAACATCCGGCACCCTGTCTCCCTGATAATCGGCCGGTTTTGTATACTGCGGATACTCCAGAAGACCGTTCTCAAAGCTTTCCTCCTTCGTCGACTCCTCCCTGATCGCACCATCAAGCAGCCGCGTCACGCTGTCCACGATCACCATCGCCCCGATCTCGCCGCCTGTCAGCACATAGTCGCCGATCGAAATTTCTTCATCCATATGATGCCCGATCCGCGCATCCATTCCCTCATAATGCCCGCAGAGAAGAATAAGATGCTGCTTAGCGGCAAGGGCATGCGCTTTGTCCTGCGTATAGGGTGTACCGCCGGGCGTCAGGGAAATGCAGTAGCTGTCACTGCCACGCACCGAAGCCAGCGCATCCAGCACCGGCTGACATTTCATCACCATGCCGGCACCGCCTCCAAACGGCGTGTCATCCACATGCTTGTAGGTATCCGGCGCAAAGTCACGGATCTGAACAAAATCAATCGAGACAACGCCGTTTGCCCGTGCGCGTCCGACGATGGAGGACGCAAAGACGCTTTCAAACATTTCAGGAAACAGCGTCAGAATCGTAATTCTCACAGCAGTCCCTCCTCACGATGAATGATGACTGTCCTTTCTTTGCGTTTGATATCGCGCACAAAGAACGGAACATCCGGCACCAGGAAGGTACTTCCATCCGCCTTTTTAATCCGCAGAACCGGCTGGGCCAGCGTCGTCTCAAAGCCTGTTACCGTCCCAAGTTCCTTTCCTTCTTCATCCACTGCGTTCATGCCGATGACATCGTCCGCATAATCTTCGCCTTCCGGCAGTTCGATCCGGTCATTTTTTTCTACATACAGCACACTGCCCCGCCAGTCTTCTACAAGATTGATATCCTGATGACCTTCAAAGCTGACGAGAGGACAGTTCTTATGCATGCGGAAGGTCGCAACCTCCAACGGTACCTTCTTCCCGTCACGCTCCAGGAATATCCGATTCCCCGGTAAATAGCGTTCTTCGTCAAAATCGGACCAGCTGTCGATCTTCACTTCCCCTTTCAGGCCATGCGTTGTCGCAATTTTTCCAATGGCGATGTATTCCATGTATATCTCCCAGAAAAAACAGAAACTTCTTCAGCTTCATTTTACAGCAGATGGACACAGAAAAAGCCGGAGAACCTGTGCTCCCCGGCTTTCATGGCTGTAAATGCAGAATTGAATATTTCTTCAGTCAATTTCCTGAAACTTGATCGAAATCCGGCTGCCGTCCGCATGCGAAGCGACCGACATCACCTGACGCAGCGAAGAAGCCATCGCTCCCTTGCGACCGATCAGGCGGGCAATATCGCCATTCTTCGCATAAACGCGGAGAACGACTTCATCACTGCCTTCGCGCGTCTCTTTTTCCACCCGCAGACTGTCCTTGTCGTCAACCATCGGCTCGACCAGATTGTAGAGTACCTTGTCCAGTTCTGCCATGGCCGTTTACTTCGCTTCTTTCCTGGCTGCCTTTGCGGCGTGCTTCTCATCGGAGAACTTCTTCATGATGCCCTGATGAGAAAGAATGTTGCGAACCGTATCCGACGGCTGCGCACCGACACGGAGCCACTTCATAGCCAGCTCCTCATTAACGGAAACCGTTGCCGGATCCGTCGTCGGATTCACATAGCCGATCGTCTCGATGACCTTGCCGTCACGAGCATTGCGGGAATCAGCCGCAACGATACGATAACGCGGAGCCTTCTTTGCGCCCATGCGCGTAAGTCTTAATTTAACTGCCATAATATCCTCCTGAATGTAACAAGGATATTCTAACGTCCCTTACAATCCTGTCAAGCATTTTTGCTTGACAGGACCTGGTTTTCTGTTTTCTGTTTTCCTGTTTTGTCTTTGTTCCCCTATTGAACCGAAGAAGGATCGACCGCATCGCGGATCCCGTCACCGACAAAATTCGTGCAGATGACCAGCAGAATGATTACGACTCCCGGCGGAACCCACAGCCACGGCAGCGACGTCAGTACAGTCAGTGACTGCGCCCCGTTCAGCATATTGCCAAGCGAAGCCATCGGCGGCTGAATGCCCATGCCAAGAAAGCTCAGGCTCGCCTCATCAAGAATCGAAATCGCCATGACACCCGAAGCGAAGATCAGAATCGGAGCCACGCAGTTCGGGAGAATTTCCTTGAACAGAATGTGCATCCGCGACATTCCTTCAATCTCCGCACTGTGCACAAAATCCTGTTCCTTGAGATTGAGCACGCTGCCCCGCACCAGCCGCGCCACTCCGGGCCAGTCCACAAAGCCGAGAATCAGAATGATCGTCCACATGCCCGGCTGAAAGATCACACCGGCCACCAGAATCAGAAGAATATACGGAAACGACATGATCATGTCCGTAAACCGCATGATCACCTGATCCACGGTGCCGCCGAAATACCCGGCCAGCAAGCCCAGAACAACACCGATGCCCGTCGCAAGCAGTGTAGAAAGAATGCCGACCGTCAGCGACACCTGCGTACCATACAGCAGACGGCTCAGCACATCACGGCCAATCGAATCCGTCCCTAACAGATGGGCAGCACTCGGTCCAGCCGAAAACGCCGCCGGATCAATCGCATTGGGATCATAAGGCGCAATCACCGGCGCCAGCACGGCCAGCACCACCAGAATTCCCAGAATCCACAGCGAAACGTAAGCCGCCTTATGGCGCTTGAAACGCCGCCATACCATCTTCCAGTATCTTTCATGCATGATGCGCACCTCACTGCAGACGGATCGTCGGATCCGCCAGCGCATACAGAATATCCACCACAAGGTTGCTCACAAGAACGACAACTGCCGACAGAAGACACGACCCCATGATCACAGGCACATCCCGGCTCAGCACCGCACTCATCGTCATCAGCCCCAACCCCGGCCACGAGAAGATCTCCTCCACAATGATCGAGCCGCCGAACATCGCCGGAATCTCCATGCCGATGACCGTAATGATCGGAATCAACGCATTGCGCAGACCATGCTTGTAGATGGTAAGAAAATGACCAATGCCCTTGCCTTTGGCCGTACGCAT
>Ga0256405_10004694_pt1 | contig 25088 bp, 21 predicted proteins | sample RumenRJG_02DNA_FD_189096 | JGI IMG/M metagenome (GOLD analysis project Ga0256405, IMG submission 189096) | Bovine rumen microbial communities from Lethbridge, Alberta, Canada - RJG_02 | ecosystem: Host-associated > Mammals > Digestive system > Stomach > Rumen | place: Canada: Alberta... | reverse complement strand
GCTTGATGATGGGTGGCTGGTTCGTAGCTACCGCCATCGGCAACAAACTCGTCGGTGTGGGTGGCTATCTGTGGGGTAATATTCCCCTGTGGGCTGTCTGGACGGTATTCATCGCCCTCTGCCTCGTCTCGGCCCTCTTCATGTTCTCTATCATGAAGCGACTGGAGAAGGTATGCTAAGTTTGATCCCGTTTATTGTCCTTATTGCACTTATCACGTGTTGCGTTGCCGTCTTCGGTAACGCAACACTTGACGGTGCCTCTCAGGTGTCGCTGTTGGTGGCGTCGGCCGTCAGTGTGCTCGTTGGCCACTTCTCGAAGCGAATGACGTGGGAGAAGCTGGAACAGGAAATCACGGCAAAGATAGCTACCTGTACGCCAGCCATCATTATCTTGCTGCTGATAGGCGCTATTGGGGGTACGTGGATGGTATCGGGCATCGTGCCGACGATGATATACTATGGTATGCAGATTCTGCGGCCCGAAATCTTCCTCGTCAGCAGTTCGCTGCTCTGTGCGCTGGTCAGCCTGATGATCGGCTCGTCGTGGACGACGGTGGCCACCATCGGTGTGGCACTGATGGGTATCGGTAAGGCTCACGGCTTCGACGACGGCTGGATAGCTGGTTCCATCATTACCGGTGCCTACTTCGGCGACAAGCTCTCGCCGCTCTCTGACACCACCGTGCTGGCCTCCAGCGTCTCGGGCGTTCCGCTTTTTACGCATATCCGCTATATGTTGTCCACCACCATCCCTTCGTTCTGCGTCTCTATTGCCATTTTCCTTGTGGCTGGCCTTACGATGAACGTTTCAGGTCAAGGCAATGTGGCTGAGTTCATGGAGGGGTTGGAGAACACTTTTGTCATTTCTCCCTGGCTGCTTGTCGTCCCTGTGCTGACAGGTGTGATGATAGCTCGTCGCTGGCCGTCAATGGTGGTGCTATTCCTGGCAATACTCTTGGCGGTTATTGTAAGCTTGTTCGTTCAGGTTTCGCTGGTTCAAACCATTTCCGGTTCAGAGAATGGTGGCTTGCTGGCCTCCTATAAAGGAATGATGCAGGTTTGTTATGGCAGCACCAATATTGAGACTGGCGTGCCGATGCTCAACGAACTGGTACACACACGGGGCATGGGTGGCATGATGCCGACGGTGTGGCTGATTATCTGTGCGCAGACGTTTGGAGGTGCGCTGACAGCAACAGGACAGTTGCGCGACCTGATGCGATACGTACTGCACTTTGCCAAGGGAACGGCTTCGCTCGTGGCTTCTACAGTGGGCACTTCACTCTTCTGCAATATTGCTCTTGCCGACCAGTATCTGTCTATTATGTTGGCTAGTTCGATGTTCAGGGACACCTATCTCGAACGGGGCTATGAGACGCGCTTGCTAAGTCGTAGTTGTGAGGACGGCGCTACCGTCACCTCGGTTCTCGTGCCATGGAATACTTGCGGCTTGACGCAGAGCACAGTGCTCGGCGTAGCTACGCTGACCTATCTGCCCTACTGCTTCTTCAATCTGCTGTCGCCCGTGGCCAGTATCGCTGTTGCTGCTATAGGTTGGAAAATCAAGAAACGATGAGGCGTTGGCTGACTGTCCTGTCATTGATACTCTGTTCTTTCTTCGCTCTTCCTGTAAAGGCACAATTCACGTTTGTAGAATTGAATTGCGAGAATATCTTCGATACGACTCATGATGAGGGAAAGGACGATTCGGAATACCTCCCTGACGCTATACGTCGGTGGACGAAACGTCGCTATTGGCGCAAACTGAATAACATCGCTCAGGAGTTGCTGTCAACCTGTGACGACCGGATACCCGACTTGATTGCCTTGTGTGAGGTGGAGAACGACACCGTTATGCGTGATCTGACAGCTCGGTCGCTATTGCGTAATGCCAACTATGGCTATGTTATGACTTCGTCGCCCGACCGTCGTGGCGTTGATGTTGCCCTGCTGTACAGCCATTACACTTTTATGCCTATTCGTCATCATAGCATCGCTATAGAGCCCGTCAAGGGAATGAGACCCACGCGCGACATTCTATATGTTGCCGGTCAACTGGTTTGCGGCGATACGTTACACGTCTTTGTTGTCCACGCCCCCAGCCGTTTTGGAGGCGAGCGTTACAGCCGACCGTTTCGTGAGGCAATGGCTGGTAGGTTGTGTGATGCCATAGATTCTGTATATGCCGCCTCTGCTGATGCCCGCATATTGGTGGCAGGCGATTTTAACGAGGATGCTGATGGCAGTGTCATGCAGCGCATCTGTCAGCAACATCGCATAAGGAATCTGACGAAGGATGCTAGTAGCGTAAATGGTGTCAAAGGCACGTATCGCTACAAAGGCAAGTGGGAAAGCATCGACCACATCCTTGGCTCGCGTGCTATGCATATAGCAGTCGACAGTGTCTATATCCATGCTCCCAAGTTCTTATTGGAAGAGGATAAAGACTATGGCGGTTACCACCCGCGTCGTACCTATAACGGTATGCGCTATCAGCCTGGTTATAGCGATCATCTCCCTTTGGTAGCGCGCTTTAGGCTATGATATACCAAGTATATGATGAGCATATAGATTTCTCTCGCACATGCGCTTTTATGCCCATGAGTGCAGGTCGGTGACCGTACGATGGGCTTTCGCGCTTCGGGTATTCATCCTCAGCCATGGCGGCGACCGTTACTTCAACGCCGGCGGCAAGTTCAAGTTCCTGCGCGACCTGAAGCATCACTACACGTACTACACCCGTGAATGGTACTCACCGAGAGGCCGGCCTGGACTGAGCTGAAGAACATCCTCCTGGACAACGACCAGGTGAAGGCAGTGGCTGCCGCCCACCCCGTGAAGATGGAAATGGACAATATCTTCAACATGGCCTGCTCTGATTTCAAGGCACAGAACAACGACCGCCTGCCGGAGATGAACTAGGCCGACATGCAGAAAATGGTAGACCTCGTCGTCAGCATCGGCAAGAACTACAGACTGCGCTAAACAACAGGAAAACAACAGAGAAAGGAAAAGCCGGAAGCGCAATGCTTTCGGCTTTTCTTTGTGGCGTTTACTGAATGTTCGGCTGTTGCAGGCCGTAGTCCTTGCGGCGATTGACGTACCACATGGCTATGGCGACAATGGCGGCGCCAAGGGCGGTGAAGCCGAAGATGAGCATCGAAGTGGTGTATGACGGGTCGGTTTCGTTGGCACGGCCAACAAACATCGGGATGATGGCGCGACCGAAGTTCTGGATGAAAAAGATCATAGAGTAGGCGGTGCCAAGACATTTCAGCGGGATAATCTTTGGCACACAGGGCCAAAGAGCAGCGGGTGCTAAGGAGTAACCGACGCTGAGGACGACCATCAGCAGGATAGCGACACTGCTACTGTGGATGGGCAGTGAAAAGCCGAAATGGACGGCGGCAAGCAGCAAGGCACCGGTGATGATGAGGGTGACGCCGCGGCCGTAGCGGTCGTAGACGTAGCCGAAAAGCGGTGTCATAAGGATGGTGCCAAAGGGCGCTATCGACGAGAAGAAACCCGCAATGTCGGGGTCGACACCGTATTTCATAACCATCAGTCGGGTTGAGAACTTCAAGAAAGGAGAAACGGCCGAATAGAACAATACGCAGAAGAGCGTGATGAGCCAAAAACCAGGCGAGCGCAGTGTGAAGCCGATATCGCTCCAGCGGAACTCGTCATCAGAAGAATTATTAGCCTCATTAGTCCCATTGGTCTTATAAGCCTCATCTAATCGGCGATCCATTACACAGAAAACCAGGAATGCCAGCAAGCCGGTGACAAGGAAAGACAGCGCCAGCAGCAGAGGAGCCGACAAGGTGAAGTGGCGCGCTATGGGAGCTGAGATGCTTAGTGCGGCGGCTGTGCCGAGTCGCGCCATTGCCAATTGTAGCCCCATAGCCATTGCCAGTTCGTGACCGGTGAACCAGCGCACCATAGCTTTCGACACGGTGATGCCCGTCATCTCGTAGCCTACGCCGAAGATGGCAAAGCCCAGTGATGCGAGGACTACCGTCGACGGCATGTCGAATAGCTCTCCTTCAGGCGCTGCACTGACGGCATAGAATTTGATGAGCGTGCCAGGAACCATCAGTGAGCAGGCCAGTATGCCCGTAAAGCGGATGCCCATCTTGTCGAGAATGATGCCCGAGAAGAAGAGCATGAGCAGGAACACGTTGATGAAACTGCCGGCGCCTGAGAAGAAGCCGTAGTCGGTGGGCGTCCACCCAAGTCCACCTTGAGCGCGCGGCATTTCAAGCAGCGTCTCAAGGGGCGACATGACGTCGTTGACGAAATAGCCCATCATCATTGCCGTAGCTACGATGAAGAGCACCGTCCAGCGGGCAGCGGGGGAGTCGCTTATTTTTTGTGTACAGGATCGCATGTCAGCCCGCAGCCTAACTTCTTGAATATCTTACGGTCGACCTCGGAGAGCATTACCGTAGAGTGTACCTGGCAGTGTCGCAGGTTGGGTAGCTGTTCCAGGGCCTTGCGACAGTTGTCATCGTCTTGTGACAGTACGCTCAGTGCCACCAGTACCTCGTCGGTATGTAGTCGCGGGTTCTTTGCACCTAAGTATTCGGTCTTAGTCTTCTGAACAGGCTCAATCAGCGACTGAGGGATGAGTTTCTCTTCGTGGTCGATGCCAGCGAGATACTTTGTGGCATTCAGCAGGAGAGCGGCGCTGCAACCCAACAGAGGTGACGACTTTGCGGTGATAATCGTGCCGTCTTCCAATTCAATGGCTGCCGCAGTGTGTCCCGTCTCTAACTGCTTCTCATAGGCGGCAGTGGTGGTGCGGCGGAAAGCTGTCGTAATCTTGGCCTGGTTGAAGAGCAGACGGATTTTGTTCACCTCGCTCTCGTTGTCGGCACCGTCGGCCATCTTGTTGGTAGCATCGTAGAAGCGGCGGATGATTTCGTTGCGTGATGCCTCGCAGCACACCTCGTCATCAGAGATGCAGAAGCCAATCATGTTGACACCCATGTCCGTTGGCGACTTGTAGGGATTCTCACCATAAATGCCCTCAAAGAGCGCGTTCAGTACAGGGAAAATCTCAATGTCGCGGTTGTAGTTGATGGCTGTCTTGCCGTATGCTTCTAAATGGAACGGGTCAATCATGTTGACGTCGTTCAGGTCGGCTGTGGCTGCTTCGTAGGCAATGTTCACGGGATGCTTCAAGGGCAGATTCCACACGGGGAAGGTCTCGAACTTGGCGTAACCGGCACGTATGCCGCGCTTGTTCTCATTGTAAAGCTGTGACAGACAGGTAGCCATCTTTCCGCTGCCAGGACCGGGAGCAGTAACGATAACCAGCTCTCGTGAGGTCTCTACATAATCGTTCTTGCCAAAGCCTTCATCTGAGGCAATGAGCTCGACGTTATGGGGATAGCCGTCGATGGGGTAGTGGAAGTATGAGCGTATGCCCATACGCTTTAACCGATGGTGGAACTGGTCTGCAGCACGCTGGCCGTTGTAGTGGGTAATAACGACACTGCCCACCATAAACTGCCGCTGCATAAACTCGTCGCGCAGACGCAGTACATCTTCATCGTAGGTGATGCCGAGGTCGGCTCTGATTTTATTTTTCTCAATGTCGTCGGCACTCACCACAATGATAATCTCTATGCTGTCGCGCAGCTGTCCCAACATCCGTAGCTTGGAGTCGGGCTTAAAGCCTGGCAAGACGCGTGAGGCGTGGTGGTCGTCAAAGAGCTTACCGCCTAATTCCATGTACAGCTTGCCGTCAAACTGGGCAATGCGCTCCTTGATATGCTCTGACTGAATCTTCAGATATTTCTCGTTATCGAATCCAATTTTCATTATCTCTCTCTGTATTACTCTTTAATATTAGGCAATTCCAATCCCAGTCCCTTCTTGCGGTCGACAACTTTCAGCACAAGGCCCAGGACGAGGGCTGCTACGCCGAGGAATGCCAGCATGACCAAGGGCGCAGTATAGTCGAACTGCGTGGGGTCGGTCACACCAGGATTGGTGGCATCGAGCACCTTTCCGATGAGCAGCGGGAAGAGCCACAAGCCGATGTTCTGAATCCAGAAAATCAGAGCATACGCCGAACCAATAACTTTGGCATCAACCAGCTTAGGCACTGAAGGCCAAAGGGAGGCTGGTACCAATGAGAAGCTGGAACCAAGCACAAGAATGGTGACGTAGGCTATGATGATGCCGCCAACAGCCGACCCCTTGAACATCGGTAGGACGAAGGCAAACGTCAGATGGCAGGCAATGAGTAGCAACGAGCCTAAAACCAACATTGAGGCGGCTTTGCCGTGATGGTCGAGATAGCTGCCCAGAATGGGAGTAATCAGCACGGCCAGCAATGGGAATACTGCAAAGATTGACTCTGCCGACTGGCGCATGAAGCCCATATAGCAATAGGTGATAAGCGCAACGATAGAAATTCCCAAAAGGCTAAACCTCTTGCTACTGGTCTTCTGGAAGTTGCTGGCAAAGCCTGCAGCAGCTACGATGAGCATGATGACGTATTGAATAATCGTAACATCAGGCTGTGCCCAGAATGAGTCAGCGTCTGGAGCTGTGAGCGTCAGGTTACACTGCAGCATATTGACGGCGTACTTCTGGAAGGGGAAGATTGCCGAATAGTAGAGTACACAAAGCAGAGCGACGAGCCAGAAGCCGCTGTCGGAGAGAATCTTGCCAATATCGCTAATCTTGAACGGGTCGTCCTTCTCCTCAGCCTCACCTGTCTGTGCATCAAGTTTCTGGTCCATGAAGAAGTAGACGATGGTCATGATCAGGGCGATACACATTAGAACAACGCCGAAGGCCACTGAGCGCGAGACGCTGACCTCGCCACCGAGGCGGGCGAAGAACGGCGAGAAAATCATGCAGGTGGCAACGCCCAGACGAGCCAGCGCCATCTCGGAACCCATAGCCAATGCCATCTCCCGGCCCTTGAACCATTTCACGATACCGCGAGAGACGGTGATGCCGGCCATCTCGCAGCCACAGCCGAAAATCATAAAGCCACAGGCAGCGAACTTGGCTGAGGCAGGCATACCCTCATAGAAGGGACTGACACCCAGTTCGTCGAACAGGGGGATGTAGTTCAGGTTATTGTTAAACCATGTTTCCAGACCGCTGCCTATAAACGACTCGCTGACGGCATACCACTTGACGACAGCGCCGACAAGCATCACCGCTGCTGAGAGAACGGCCGTGAAGCGGACACCCATCTTGTCGAGAATGATGCCGGCGAAGATGAGGAAGAAGGCAAAGACATTGAGGAACACCTCTGAGCCTTGCATGGTGCCGAAAGCCGTTGAGTCCCATCCACGTGTTTCCTGCATCAGGTCCTTGATGGGCGAGAGGATGTCCATGAAGATATATGAACAGAACATGGCGAGTGCCAGTAGTAGTAGCGCTGTCCAGCGCATAGCTGCGCTGTCGCGCAGGGTCTTTTGAATCTGCTGTGTCATTATTTCAGATGTTTATTTAAGAAATCAAAGAATGTACGCTGCCAGAGAATACCGTTCTGAGGCTTCAGCACCCAGTGGTTCTCGTCGGGGAAGATGAGCAGTTCGGCCTCGATGCCGCGCATACGGGCGGCATTGAAGGCGCTCATACCCTGTGTAGCGTTGATACGATAGTCCTTTTCACCGTGTATACACAAGATAGGCGTGTCCCACTTGTCGACAAACAGGTGTGGTGAGTTCTTGTAGGTGCGGTCTGCGTTGGCCGTGCGGTCCTTGTTCCAATAGGCGTCATCGTACTCCCAGTTAGAGAACCAGTTCTCTTCGGTCTCGGTGTACATCGCTTCTAAGTTGAAGGCACCGTCATGGGCGATGAACGCCTTGAAACGCTTGTCGTGGTGACCGGCCAGATAGTAGACGCTAAAGCCACCGAACGAGGCTCCTACGGCTCCCATACGGTCCTTGTCGACGTATGGCAGGTTTTGGGCGGCGTCATCGATAGCTGCCAGATAGTCCTTCATGCACTGTCCCGTCCAGTCGCCGCTGATTTCCTCCAGCCATTCCTGGCCGAAGCCCGGCAGTCCGCGGCGGTTGGGAGCCACGACGATGTAGCCCTGCGAGGCCATGATGAAGAAGTTCCAGCGGTAACTCCAGAACTGGCTGACAGGACTTTGCGGTCCGCCCTCGCAGAAGAGTAGGGTGGGGTACTTCTTCGTCTCGTCGAAGTTTGGCGGCAGGATAATCCATGTCAGCATCTCCTTGCCGTCGCTCGTCTTCACCCAGCGCTGCTGCACCTTCGGCTTGTCCAGCTGATCCAGGATGTGCTGGTTCTCGTTTGTCAGCTTCTGGACAGTAGTCTTCACCGGCTTTTTGAAGTTTGGAGTAACGATGTAGAGGTCGGCTGGTGCCGTGTACGAGTGGCGTTCGGCAATGAGTTGCTTCTTGTTGTTCATCATCTGCAGTGAGCCGAAATCAGTCCATGTGTCGGTCAGTTGTTTCACTTCGCCTTTCCAGTTGATGGCGTACAAGTTTTCCGTAGCGTGCCACACGCCGATGAAATAAATCATGGCATCCTTCGTGTCGCTCCAGCAGAAGTCATCAACGTGCGAATCGAACGATTCGGTCAGGAAGCGCTTCTCGCCCGTCTTCAAGTCCATACAACACAGGCGCTGGCGGTCGCTCTCGTAGCCGTTGCGACTCATTGACAGCCAAGCCACGTAGCGGCCGTCGGGCGAGAACTTGGGATTCTGGTCGTAACCAGGCAGGTTCTTAAGGTTATCCTTGCTGTTTACGGCCTGTGCCTTCATCGTCTTCGTCGGGTCAATTTTCGGCTCCACATAGTCAGCAGGCTTGCAGAGGTTACGCGTTTCGCGTGTACCTATATTATAAATATAGATATCAGAGTCTGTTGAAATGCTGTAGGCCAGCCCTGTCTTTTTACGGCAGGTGTAGGCTATCTCCTTCGAGTCGTTGCTCCACGCCAGCTGCTCTATGCCGCCGAAAGGTTCCATAGGGCACTCGTAAGGCTCGCCGTCAAGGATGTCTGTTCCGTCATTGGCGATGGAAAAGCCATCGCCAACGCTGAAGACAAAGGGATGCTGTATAGACTCTACGTAGTGATCCCAGTGGCGGTACATGAGGTCGGTTACCAGTCGGCCGGTAGCTTTAGGCAGATCCTTCGGGTTCTCCTTGATGACCTCGTGGAAAGGTATGCTCTTGAGGATGATGACGTGCTTGCCGTCGGGTGCGAACTTGAATCCTTCAACGGCACCGCCGGTATTCGACAGTTGCTTACGGTCAGCGCCGTCGGTTTTCATCGACCATATTTCTCCCCCCGTCAGGAAGGCGATGGTCTCGTTGTCGAGCCATGTGGCGTCCGTCTCGTTCTTGTCGCCCTTTGTCAACAGCAGCTTGTTGCTGCCGTCCGCGTTCATCATGTAGAGCACGTGGTGGCTCTTGTTGTGCTTCACGCTGTAGTAGCCCACCTGATAGACAATCTTGCTGCCGTCGGGCGACGCACTATAAGCACTGATGCGTCCCATAGCCCATAAGGCTTCTGGCGACATGCGGCCGTCCTTGATAGTGATGTTCTGCTTACCTATTTTCACTTCGCTTTCAGCTGAAAGGGTTAGCGGGGCAAGAAGTAAGACAAGCCCCATGAAGATTTTCTTTTTCATCGTTTCTGTTGGTTCATTCGTTGACGTTGCATTTCCTCAGCCTGTTTCTGCATAGCTTCGAGACGTGCGGCCAGTCCGCTCTGCTTCTTGGGATTGGCTTTGTTCTCCTTATAGCGTGCTTCAAGGATGGCCAGCAGCTTCTCGTCGTTCGTCGTCTTGCGCAGCGTCCACATGATGGCGGCTGAGAAGAACAGCGAGATGAAGTAGTAGAAGTTCAGACCGCTGGAGTAGTCGTTGAACATAAAGAAGAACATGAGCGGCATGAGGTACATCATCCACTGCATCATCTTCATCTGCTCAGCCTGTGCGCCTACCATTTGGTCGCGCTGCTGGCGCATGGTCATATACGAATAGAGTATGTTGCTGACACAGAAGAGAATACACGTCAGCGACAGGTGGTCGCCGATACCCCAGATGTTTGTACTCCACTCAATAATGGGGTCGTAGGTCGACAGGTCGTCAATCCACAGGAACGACTCTCGGCGCAGTTGTATAGCGTTAGGCACGAAGTTGAACATAGCAATCCAGATTGGCATCTGTATCAGCATCGGCAGACAGCCTGACAGAGGCGATACGCCATACTGTGCGTAGAGCTGCATCATAGCCTGCTGCTTCTGCATCTGGTCTTCGGGCTTGTCATACTGCTTGGTGGCTTCGTCGAGTTTCGGCTTCAGCACGCGCATTTTGGCCGATGACATATAGCTCTTCTTCACCATCGGGAAGGTGATGGCCTTGAGCAGCAGGGTGATAAGAATCAGCACTACACCCATAGAGAATCCCCAGGACGTGAGCCAGTCGAAGACGTAGATGGTGAACCAGCGGTTGATGATGCGGAAGAGTGGCCATCCGAGATAGACCAGCTGCTCCAAATCCAGGTCTTTTCTGAATGTACTCTGCTCCTCGACGTCCTTGATGAGTCGGAAGTCGTTGGGGCCGATATACATCTCGAACTCCGAGGGGCGTTTACCCGTTGGGTCGAACTGCGTCTTCATCTTTGCAGCAAACTGTTTGAGGAATCCAGTCCCCTTTTCCTGAGGAATGCTGGTCATGAGTGAGCCGCCCTTGAAATCGTCCCTTGCGATGAGGACGGCAGAGAAAAATTGGTTCTTGAAGGCTACCCAGTCGAGAGCTTCCTCAATCTTCTCGTCGCGTTTCTCGCTCGTTTCGTTCAGGTAGTCCGTTCCGCCGTCTTTCTCCTTATAGGTCAGGGTGGAGTAGCGGTTCTCGAATGTGAAGCCACGCTCCTGCTGAGCAGCCATGTCGTTCCACTCGATGTCCATTTCCTTATAGTTGGGCGCAAAGAACCCGTTCAGTCCCTCCGTCTTGAGAGTGAAGTGAAGCATATAGTCCTTGCCTAAGGAGTAGTCCAGCACTATGTTGCCACCGTTGGCAGCCTTTGCCGTCATGGTGACGGTAGAGTCGCTGATGTTCGATGGCGTGAAGTACAGGTCCTGTGTGATGATGTTCTCCTGCTTGCCGGCCAGCATGAAGTTCATCTGCTGTGTTTCCTCATCGAAGAGTGTCACCTCGTCCTTTGAGTTGTCGGCATTCTTGAAACCCTTGATGACGGCTTTTGTCAGCGTGCCGCCCTTGCTCGAGAATGTCAGCTCTACTTTCCCGTTCTTCAGCAACACATTGCTCTTCTGCCCGTTGAGAGCCTGATAGAACATGGCTGTGGTGTCGCCCTTGGCAGCCTCCTCGGCCTTTGCCTTACGTTCGGTCTCGGCCATGGATTTCTTCACTTCAATGTCTTTCTGTGCGGCTGCAATGCTGTCCTGCTGGCGCTGGTAGGCTTCCATCTCCTCCTGCGAGGGCTGGTTGTACCAGCTGAAGCCAATGAGCACCAGTCCTATAAGCAAAAAGCCGATAAGCGTGTCTTTGTTCATTTTCTATTCTGTTTTTTTTATGTTCACTATAAATCAAGGTGCAAAATTACAAAAAAATTGCCGAATATTTGCAAACTGTTGCCAAAATTCTTAACTTTGCACCAGAATTATGCGTAAACTTGTATTTTCAATCGCGGCTGTCTGTGCGCTCAGCGCCAGTGCCGCACAGCCAAATGATACGGTGAACGCCGGGCTCTACCGACTGTTTGCACCGTTGACGTTCTATCACAATGTGTCAGCTAATATGCTGGCAATCAACAACATGAATACCGATGCTGACGAGGCGGTAGACCATGCGCTGATGAATGTCTATCTGAACCGTCCAGACTTGGTGGAGGCTACCGAGACGCAGTTACAGGAGTCTGGATCTTTGCGCGAGGACATTGACATGCCCATTGCTCAGACGGTGGAGTTGGTCGACCATGTGGCTCCTATGCCTGACGAGCCTGAGGTAGTACCTGCCGCAGAGGTTGAGGTGACGAAGCCGAAGTTCTGGACGAAGAAGGGCGACGGCTTCCTGCAGTTCATGCAGAACTACGTATCAGACAACTGGTACAAGGGCGGTGAGTCAACCTATTCGCTCTTGGGAAGTCTGACCCTGGAGGCCAACTATGACAATAAAGGCAAGTGGAAGTGGGACAACAAGCTGGAGGCCAAGCTGGGTTTCCTGACGGCCAAGTCAGACTCGCTTCACAAGTGGAAGTCAAACGAAGACCTGCTGCGTCTGACGTCGAAGTTGGGCTTGCAGGCGTCGAAGCGTTGGTACTACACGCTGCAGCTGCTGGCCTGGACGCAGTTCTCGCGTGGTTTGAAGTCGAACGACCACCGTACGTATTCCGACTTCTTCTCGCCCTTTAACCTGAACGTCGGTCTCGGTATGGATTATAAGGTGGAGGCTTTCAACAAGAAACTGACGGGTACTGTCAACCTGTCGCCTATCGCCTTGAACTATCGTTACGTTGACCGCACGCTGTTTCCTAATCAGAATACGGCAACGCCAAAGGATTTTAGCTGGTTCCCCTCGCGTCATGGTATCGACGGCGAGGAGCACTATAAGCTTGACCCCGGTTCGCAGATTACGGCAGACCTGACGTGGAAGTTGAACGAGAACGTCACATGGAAGAGTCGCTTCTGGGCTTTCACATCGTATGAGCGGGCTGAGTTAGAATGGGAAAACACTTTCCAGCTGAAGGTGTCGAAGTACATCACGGCAAACATTTTCCTCTATCCTCGCTTCGACGATGGCAATGCGCCAGACGACGACTTAGGCTATTGGCAGTTCAAGGAGTACACATCCATCGGATTAAGCTATAGTTTCTGAATAAAGAAAGCGGACCATTTGGCCCGCTTTTCTTTATTCTCGCGCTTTCTTTATTTCTTTTCTTCCATATCACCCTCTATATACAGGCGTGTCATCTCTACCTTAGCATTGGTGCGTACGGTGATAGACTTCTTGAAGTGTCCGGGGAACTTGCCCGTGCCGTTGTAGGTCACCTTGATGGAACCCTTCTGGCCTGGCTGGATGGGGTCCTTGGTGTATTCAGGAACCGTGCAACCGCAGGAAGCTACTGCCTGATTGATGACCAAGGGCTTGTCGCCGGTATTGGTGAAGGTGAATGTACACGTAACAACTGGCGATGATTCGGAGAACTTACCGAAATCATGGGTCAATTTGTCAAACTTAATCTCGGCCTGAGCTGAGGCACCGAGAATGCAGCATACGAAAAGCAGCGTTGTAAAAACAATTCTCTTCATAATCTTTTTATTTTTTTGACGTATTATTTGTTTAAAAGTTTAAAATACTCCACAGCGCCTAAGAGGAAACAGCCCGTACCGTAGTCCTCGAAGTCGGGCACTTTGTCGTATGACAGGGGCTGTCCGGCAGAAGGGTCCTTGCCCGTGCCCTGCATCCAGCCGAGGAATCCGTCGCGGTGGACGGCAGTCTTCACCATAGCCGCCCAGGCACGGTCGCAGGCCGGACGGTAGACTTTCTCCTTCAGGTAGCCCTGCCGTATACCCCACGCCATACCGTAGAGGAAGAGTGCTGTGCCGCTGGTCTCGGGCATTGCATAGTTTGAGGATACCAGTGAGGGATTCCAGAAACCGTCCTCGCGCTGGCACTTCAGCAGGCCTTCCGACATCATGAGGAAGTCTTTCTTCAGCTCCTTGTATTCCTTCGACTTCTTCGGCAGCTCGTTCATGCAGCGCACCAGGGCGGCATACACCCAGCCGTTGCCGCGGCTCCAATAGCAGTCCTTGCCGTCGGGTTCCTTGTAGGGGGGGACGTAGTCGGCATCGCGCCACCACAGACCGTCCTTCACGTTGAACAGGCCGCCGCCGCACTCGTTGCGGCTCCAGCGGTACATCGCCATTCCATGGTCGCGGTACTTCGTCTCGCCCGTCAGGCGGTACATCTGCATATAGACGGGCATAGCCATCTGGATGGCGTCAATCCACGTCCACCAGCCGTAGAGCGAGGGCTGTGTGCCCTTGGTCTTGGCTGTCGCATTCTTCTTGTCGTTGGGCGTCTGCATCTGGTAGTCCAGGTTTTCGCGCACCTTTGCCATCATCTTCTCGTCTTTCACCTGCTCATAGCGTATGAGGTAGGTCTGGGCGCAGCATTGGTCGTCAGCGTCGCACGACTTGATGCCGTTGCGCGGCGTCCACTGGTGGAAGTTGGCCCAGCGGTCGGTGTAGTCAATGTAGCGCTGGTCTTTGTCAATCTCGTAGAGAGCCATGAGTCCCTCATAGTAGACGGCGCGCGTCCACAGGCTTGAGGGGCGCACCTTCTTGACGTTCGTCGGGATGGTGGGGTCGGCATACTTTGCCATGAAATAGTTGTTGGCCTTGCGTGTGACGTCGAGCACATCGTCAGCTGTTACGCTCTGTGCCGTCATTGTCAGCGCTGTGGTGGCTACGGTCAGTAGGGTTATCAGTCGTTTCATCTTGATAGTATTTGTTGATTTGTAGTTTGTTTACCGTCCAACGATGACCTTGCGGCCATCAACAATGTATATGCCATTGGGCAGCTGCCTGAGTCGCTGGCTGCTGGTGTCGTCGCTAATATGCCGGCCGTCGAGGGTGTACACGCCTTTGCCAGATGCTTGCTCCGACGTCTGGGCCGTGCTGATGCCCGTGGCTGGCAGGCTTGCAATGTCGAAGCGTGTCTTGTCGAGATAGTTCATGCGGCGTGTGAACCAGTCTGTCAGGTATTCCATCTCGTTATCGAAGTTAAGGTTACGTCTGTCAATGTCGGTGTCGCCGCTCCACTTGTTATACTCACGCTGAGCAGCACCGCAGACCTTGAATCGCTGTAGATAGGTGCGGAATCGCTGCAGGATGCTCTCGGTAGCCAGGTAGCTGTTGCGCAGGTCGCGGTAGCGCAGTCTTACCTGCATGTTGAAGTCGCCGGGATTGGTGTCGCGCAGGCGCTTGAAGAGGTTGTAGTCGCCGTGCTCCTGTGTACTGATGTACTGGGCATAGTCCTGCTCGGGCCGCATGCCTATCCAGTGGTAATACTGGTCGCTCCATCGCTGTCCGCTGGTGGCGTCCATGTCCCACACGGCGAAGGTTATCTTCTTGTCCGTCTGCTTGTCGTAGACGGCGAAGAACATGTTCTTGCCGTGGTTGTCGGTAGCCAGGATGGTCTCCATCAGGATGTAGTAGTCGGTGACTAACGGCATGTCGAAATAGTCGGCCACCTGATTCTTGAAGTCGGCATCGGAAGCGTGGCATACGAAGTCGACGGCATTGTACAGCGTTGACCAGTCCGTGGGACTGACGTCTTCTGTGTCGGGATATTTCACGTTGTACTGGTCCCACATGTCGCTGTTGCCGTTGGGGTTCGATAGATAATCCTTTGGCCAGTAGCTGCCGTCGGGGCTTGTCCCCATCATGGTGGCGTATGTCCAATCCTTCGACTTCCACAGCTGGCCGTGTACCGTCTGTGTTGCCTCGTCATATTTCATGAGCTTCATCTGCTTGCGGTCGACGTTCTCGGTCATGCAGTAGATGCCGCGGTATTCGCCGTTCAGAATCAGTTCGACGAACTGTCCGCGCGAGCCGGTCATAGCCTTCTTCTCCTTATCTATATAATAAGGTGGAGTAGAGAAGTCGTTCCACAGGTCGGTGAGCACGCGGTTGCGTATGCGGCTCATGTCTACCTGACACGACTCCAGAATCCACGAGTTGTCATTCCTTAGTCCGAAGAATTTCTTCTCCAACTTCTGGCCATCGGCATCGAGCAGCTTCACGTGGTAGTTACGCTTGTGCTTGCCGTTGCTGTTGGTGATGCCGCCGCGCCACTTGGCCTTCATGTTCATCAGTTCGGCCGGCGTTTCCGTGCCCGGCTCAATGACCTGTATGTAGCCGTTGCTGTAGTTGTCGTTAAACGTTCCGTACAGCTTTACCACGGGCAGTGCCGTGAAGGTGATGTCTTGTCCTTCGCGAGCTGTGCCGTCGGACTTGCTGACGGCCAGCTTATAGGTCTTTCCCGCTTCTACTTTCGCAAACTGATAGGTAGAGCCTGAAGGCACCGCCGTGCCGTTGATGGTCAGGTTGCCCCAGCCCTCGCGCTTCTCGTAGGTAATCGTGGCTACCGGGCTGCTGCCGAAGGCTTGCTCGCTGATGGTGCCCAGATAGAGTCCTAACGACTCGGCGTATGCCACCGTCGAACCACCGATGCAGAGGTTCTTCAGGCCTTTAGCCAGCGGGTCGGCTTTGGGCATGAGAGCAACGCTCTTACGCAGATTCTCGAGAGCGTCGAAATCGTCGTTGCAGGCGGCCATCAGGGCTTCTGCCTCAGCGTCGTTGTAGTAGTCGGTCAGTTCGACCTTGACCTTGGCTTTCTCACCAGCAATGAGCGCTTGGGCTGTGCCTTGGTAGTAGAGCTTGATGTTGTCGGTGGCTATCCAGTTGGCATTCGTGTTTTCGATGCGCAGTCCCAGGGTAACTGTGCCATTAGCGCCAACGGTGAAACTGACGTTGTAGTGCATCGGCTGTTCATTGTGTGTACCGGCCTCCGTGCGCTGATTGCCAGCAAAGAGGTAGACACCTCTGCCAGTCTCTTCCTCGATGTACCAGCCAGTTGCCGGTTGGCGTACAGCGATGATGTCGGCAGCCAGCAGATACTGGCCTGCCGGCAGATGCTGGAGCTTCTGGCTCAGGGCATTGTTGGGCAGCGGTCCCGCTGCAGTGGCGTTCCATTTTTCTAAGAACGGTGAAACTACCGAGGCCGTCCCGTTGTAATAGGCGCCAAAGCCCGGATCAGTCCATTCGCTACTCTCAAAAGTCCAGTTGTCTGGCGACTCCGTTGTGGCGACGAGCCACGACGACACGTCGTAGCCGTCCTCGCTCGTCGGCGGCAGGAGGCGTTCCGTCACCTTGTTCCCCTGTTCGTCGATGATGCTGAAGCACTGGTTTGCGCCGGGAGCATCGAACTTGGAATAGGTGCCCACGCAGTAGCTGTCGACGCGGACGTCCCAGAGGTGGTCCGTCTGCTGGGCATTGCGGATGGCGTAGACGCCCTCCGACTGCCGTTCAAATGTCCATAGTGAATAGCGCCCGTTCATTCCGCTGGTCATGTTGACGTAACGGAGCAGTTGGGGCGTGTCCTGCCTGACACCGTCGTAGGTGATGTACTTCCCCGTTTTGGCGTTCTTGATAGCGTAAAGGCCCTCTTCTTCCTCTGTCATCATCCAGTAGGTCTCGTCGCTCGTCGTGGCCGTATAAAGATGGTAGAGCGGTGTCGGTTGGTTCAAAGAAAAACCGTCTGCAACGCAGCCGTTAGCGAACTGCGTGCAGACGATGTGGTATCTCTTTCCGCTGACAATGTCAGGCGTTGCCGACATACGGAGTACGGATGTGAGGAGAACAAGAATAAGAACCTTTTTCATAAGTGTCTGTTAATAAGCAAAAAGAGGATATTCCTTCATCTTTTCATTTACGCGCTGGCGGACAGATGCGATGACGCTCTCGTCCTCAGGAGCATTCAGCACCTCCTCAATCCAGGCGGCAATCTGAACCATCAGGTCCTCCTTGGCGCCACGGGTGGTAATGGCGGGTGTGCCGAGACGGATGCCGCTGGTCTGGAAGGCCGAGCGGCTGTCGAACGGCACCATGTTCTTGTTCACCGTGATGTCGGCAGCGACGAGGGCGTTCTCAGCCACCTTACCCGTCAGGTCGGGATACTTCGAGCGCAGGTCGACGAGCATCGAGTGGTTGTCGGTGCCGCCGCTGACGATTGTGAAGCCGCGCTTCACCAGTTCGTCGGCCAGTACCTTGGCATTCTTCTGCACCTGCTTGGCCCACTCCTTGAACTCGGGCTGCAGAGCCTCGCCGAAGGCCACGGCCTTGGCAGCGATGACGTGCTCCAGCGGACCGCCCTGCTGTCCGGGGAAGACGGCAGAGTTGAGCAGCTGCGACATCATCTTCACCTCGCCCTTAGGGGTCTTCAGTCCCCAGGGGTTCTCAAAGTCCTTGCCCATCAGGATGATACCGCCACGCGGTCCGCGCAGCGTCTTATGGGTCGTCGAGGTCACGATATGAGCCCACTTCACGGGGTTCTCCAGCAGTCCGGCGGCAATCAGTCCGGCGGGGTGAGCCATGTCAATCATCAGCAGGGCTCCCACCTTGTCGGCAATCTCGCGCATGCGCTTGTAGTCCCATTCGCGGCTGTAGGCAGAGCCACCGCCGATAATCAGCTTCGGCTTGTGCTCCACAGCCAGCTGCTCCATCTCGTCGTAGTCTACGCGGCCCGTCTCCTTGTTCAGGTTGTAGCCTACGGGCTTATAGAGGATGCCACTGGTGTTCACCAACGAGCCGTGAGAGAGGTGACCGCCGTGAGCCAGGTTCAGACCCATGAACGTGTCGCCCGGCTGCAGCACGGCCAGCAGCACGGCGGCGTTGGCCTGAGCGCCGGAGTGGGGCTGCACGTTGGCATATTCGGCATCGAAGAGCTTGCAGACGCGCTCGATGGCCAGCTTCTCAACCTCGTCGACCACCTGGCAGCCGCCGTAGTAGCGCTTGCCGGGATAGCCCTCGGCATACTTGTTCGTCAGGTACGAGCCCATAGCCTCCATCACCTGGTCGCTAACGAAGTTCTCACTGGCAATCAGCTCAATGCCTTTCAGCTGGCGCTGATGCTCTTTCTCAATCAACTCGAAGATTTGGTTGTCTCTTTTCATTTTTATGGTCTATTTGGTTTCTGAATACTTTCACGTTCGTTTGAGGGCACAAAGTTACACATTTTATTTTTATTTGCAAAACAAATGCGCAGAAAGTGTCAATATGATGCGAAAAACGCTTAATGTCATATGTCACATATCACAATCGCCCCCTTTCTAGTATTTACTACAGAAAGTGGCAATTTTTTGAGGACGCGCTTGACTTCATCAGTGAGAGGCACGTGATTTATTCCCTCGCAATGACATTCATCGGTAACCATCCCATTTAAGACGTATTTTGCGGGTGCAAAGGTAGAAAGTTACGAGCACATGCAAAATACGTCTTAAATGGGATGGTTACTCATAATAGTCCTATAAAAAGACATACGTCAGGATGACAAGAAGAATCATTACTACTGAGAGGGCGAAGAGAATTATCTTCATCCATTTGTCAGCACTGCGTCGGAAGGCTATCGAAGAGAAGCTCTGCCGCTTGAAGCGAGAGCCATAGTCTTCTTTGTGATGATGGTGATGGTGTGAATGGTTGTCGGACATACTCGTTATTTTAAGATGTTAAACAATAATGATGCCACAGAAACCAGTATGCTTGTTGACGTGAGCCATAGTGAGGTCGTCTGTCCCACGCTGGAGTTGCGGGCTTTCACCTTGTTGGGCTCAACATAGACAACATCGTTCTGTTGAAGATAGTAGCATGGTGAATTAATAATGTTTATATCGTTGAGATTCAATGTGTATACATTTCTTTTGCCATCGGCATCCTTGCGGATAAGTTTCACACGCTCGCGTACACCATAAATGGTGAGATCTCCAGCAAGTGCCAGAGCTTCGAAGATGTTAATTTCTTCGTTACCCACGGTAAACATGCCAGGACGGGCCACCTCGCCCAGTACTGATATCTTATAGTTGGCCATGCGTACTGTCACCACAGGGTCTTCCTTGCCATTCAAGTAGCGTACGATACGATCGTGGATGAGCTTCTCACATTCTGCCTTCGACAATCCTTCGACTTTCAGCGTGCCCAGCACGGGAAAAGATATGGTGCCATCGTTGCTCACCAAGTAGGTTTGCAGGGCACGGGTGGAACTCACAGTCTGGCCGCCGGTTGATGCGTTTCCCAACGTTGGAGATACCATCAGGTTGAAGGGAGCAGAAATCTCAGGATTTACTGTGTTTACTGTAATTGTCAGTACATCTTTGGGCATGATATGTGCCTCATAGAGAAATGCCGAGCTGTCGGCAACAAATGCTTCGCTGTTCTGTATGTATGCTACATTCTTTGGCGAAGCACAGGCAGAGAGCAGCAGGATTGCAATGGCTGCAACCACGTTGGATGTTACATTCTTTGTCATACATTCTATCGTTTTAGTGAATATTCAAAAATCGTTTCCACCATGGGCGGCGGTGGTGGCGGGTAGCGTAATAATCATTGCCGGAAACGGTCTCGCTTATTACCTGGTACCAACCAGTGCCGTGGGTTATCATCGAGTATATCGTTCCCCAATCCGGCAGACCTCCTATGTTCCGATCATCAATGAAGATGTCCACTTTAATCTTTCTACTGTAGTGTTCATTCCCACTCTCGGTCTCTTCCGGATAGTCGCGGTTGATGGCGTAGAACTCGATGCCTCGCTCGCGGCACCATTCAATGGCATCGTCAAGAAGTTTCCCCTCGCGCACGCTCCACAAGATGAGCCGATGATGGTCGGCAATCAGCATGCGCAAGGTTTGCACGGCGAAGGGCTTTTCTTCGCCTATTTCCGGATAGCGGTGCTCCACTATCGTTCCGTCAAAGTCTACTGCTATTGTCATTTCTTGATGGAGTTATCGTCTTTCAAGCCATAATGACTGTCGGCATACATACCATAATGACCATAATTACCATATTTTCCGTAGTTGCCATAGCGTCCGTATTTGCCGTAAACGCCATAGCCGTAGTAGTAGCCGTACTTGCGGCGCGACATGTCAATACCGTTGATGGCAATGCTCGCATTAGGGAGTTTGCCCTCATCTGCCAACTGGTTGAGCAGGCCAAAACTTGACTTGGGTGTGTAGTCGGCACGGCAAACCAGCACACAGCAGTCAGCATGTTCCGCAATCTGCAGTGTGTCAGTGACAAGCCCTACGGGTGCTGTGTCGAAGACGACATAGTCGTATTGCTGCTCCAGCAGGCTTATCACCTGCTGAAACGTCTTGCGTGCCAGCAGTTCAGAGGGGTTGGGCGGAATGGGGCCAGACAGTAGCAGGTGCAGGTTGTCGTTGACACCAGACTCAACTATCTGCCGCTGTACGTCATCGAGTGTGACCTGCTCCTTAGTGAGCAACGTGGTGATACCGAGGTTTCTGTCAGCAATGCCAAACAACCGCCCCAGTGCCGGCTTGCGTATATCAAGTCCGCAAAGCACCACCCTCTGCCCCAGCAGGGCAAAACTCATGGCCAGGTTAGCGGCACAGAAGGTCTTGCCTTCGCCTGAGATGCTGGAGGTGAAGAGAATTTTCTTCTCATGCTCCTTCAGCATGAATTTAATATTGGTTCGCAAGGAGCGGAAAATCTCGTCCATCTGCGTATTCTTGTTTTCATGCACCACAATGCCTGCCGATGTCTTCACATCGTCGCTCGCCATCGGTATGTCGGCAATAATGGGCAGTTTGGTAAGACTCTGCACCTCATCGTGTCCCTCAATACGGTAACGCAGCAGATTGATGAGCCAAATAATGGACAAAGGTAAGACAAACGCCGCCAGCAGGGCGCTAAGGAGCAGCAAACCCTTTTTAGGGCTCGTCTGTCCTTCGTTGAGCGGCTCGTCAATGAGCCGTCCCTTGTCGGCAGTCGCTGCGAGCGAGATACTGTTCTCCTCGCGTTTTTGCAGTAGCAGCAGCAGGATGCCCGACTGCACCTCCTGATGGCGGCCTATCTGTGTGAGCACCTGCTCCTGGGCCGGCGCACCAGCCACCTGGCTTTGGTACTTTACATATTGCTCCATAATACCCTGCCGGGCGATGTCGGCAGAATGACGTGCCTGCAACAATGCGGTCGAGATGCCGGCAGCCATATCGTCGATAGTTGCAGTGAGTGTCTGCACCTGTGGCGCCTCCTCATTAGCAACGGTCAGCAGGCGATTGCGATTGAGCACGGTCTGGTTGTAGTCCTTGATGAGTTGCGTGGTGGCTCCGTCGGTGAGTCCTACGTTGGAAGGTATCACCTGATACTTGTTGCGAGGGTCGCCCACATAATCGCGCAGATAGTCGATAAGTCGGATTTGGGCATCGGCTTCCGACAAGCGAGCAGAAAACTGGTTGCTCATCTGTACGGCCTGTGTGGCATCGACAGAGAAGCCGGTCACAGCATGGCGGCGTTTATAGTCGGCGAGTTCATCTTCGGTAAGTCCTAACTCTTCGTTGATTTTCTTCACGCGTTCGTTGATAAACTCCTCGGTGCGCAGTGCCACCTCGTTTTTGTCGGCATTGGCCCTGCGGTTATAGCATACGGCCAACCGGCGCAGGAAGTCCATGCCACGTTGCGGGTTCTTGTCGGTAAGGGTCACCATGGCAATATCGGTACGCTTGCTGATGGGTTCCACTGTCATGGCCGACAGATAGTTGGTAGCCACCATCATTGGTGGTAGAATAGTGATAACATACGTGTCGCCCGTCTTCATCTGATAACGGTCAGAAGCAGTCAGCGTCAGTGTACCGAGACCAGTGTTGATATATGCGGGTAGTGTGTCTATCTTCTCCTGAAAGTCCTGTACGCTCTTGACATCCTCGTTTCCTGGTTGATATACATAACCAACAACAGAGTAGCCCTTTTTGTTTCGTGTCAATTCCATTTTTATGCCAGATTTAATGTCCGAGTCCAAAAAATCTTTATCGAGACTGTCAAGCACAACTGGATCCAGTTCGACGCTGACTGGCCGTTTGCGATAGACGAGCTCTTTCTTAATACGCGCTTTGAAGCGATATTCTGTATTAAGATGTAGTTCGCGAACCACATCGCGCATTAGAATGCGCGACTGCAAGAACTCTACTTCGTTGTCAATACCCGCAGAGTTGGTTACAAACCCAAAGTCTGTCATACTGGAGAGTAACTGCGAAGCATTACGGTTTTGCTTCTGCTCGTCTTTTATCAACATGCGAGCCGACAGTTTGTAGGATGCTTCTGTATATCGCAGATAAATAATTGCCCCACTCACGAAGATAATCATCGAGAAGAGAAAATACTGCCAGTTGAGCACTACCATTGGAATTAGTTTATCAAACTTAATACCCCAAAAAGAACTCTCACTGTCTTCCAACAGTCTGTCTAACTGTTCTAAGTCAATTTTTATTTCCTTTGAATTATTCATATCGTTTATATTTTAGATTTCATCTTTCAGATACTATGACCCAAAAAGTCTTGAAGACAAGGGCGATGTCATAGAAGAACGAATGTTTCTTGACATATTCCAAATACAGTCTTATCTTTTCCTGCATGATGACCTCAATATAGTATTTTTCCGGGTCTTCAGCCTTTTCCAATAATTCATTCTCGTTAAGAAATTTAATAGATGCAGGATCTGTGATACCAGGCCGGACATCCAGCACGTGCATTTGTTCGGGAGTCCAGAAATTCACATAGTGGCGAACCTCCGGTCTCGGCCCCACCAGGCTCATATCGCCCACCAATACATTAATGAGCTGAGGCAGTTCATCGAACTTGAACTTGCGGATAAAGTAACCGGAACGGGTGATGCGAGGGTCGCGGCCACCAATCGTAATAAGGCTTCCCGTATCAGAACCGGCTCGCATGGAGCGGAACTTAAAGATACGGAAATCCCTGTTGTACCTTCCCACGCGTATCTGGCGATAAAACACCGGTCCCTTTGAATCTGCCTTAATCCAAATGGCAAGAACCAAAAAGAGGGGACTTAGCAGAATGAGTCCAAGTCCGCTTGCAACTATATCGAATAATCTTTTCACAAATTCTTGATGATATCTACGAAGTTAGTTATCACATAATCCACTTCCTCGTCGGTGAGACGGGTGTACAATGGCAGTGTTATCTCATTTTCAAACAGGTGGTACGCATTAGGATAATCAGCAATATCAAAGCCCAGTGCCTTGTATGCCGTCATCATCGGCAGTGGTTTGAAATGTACATTCGTGGCGATGCCTCGTTCTGCCATCTGCTCCATCACCCGATTCACCTCCTCACGGCTTTTTCCCGGCAGTCGAACCATATACAAGTGATGTGAACTACAATGCTCTGCATCCTTGTGATTCAGCAATACCACATTCAGACCGTCGAGCGTGGCATTGTAGCGAGCCACTATCTCCTGCCTTCTCTCCAGCATCTTAGGATAACGCCGCATCTGCACCAAGCCAAGAGATGCCATGATGTCCGTCATGTTACATTTATACCAAGGGCCGATGATGTCGTATTCCCACATACCACCCTTTGTTTTGGCCAGGGCATCCTTGTTCTGTCCATGCAGGCTGAACAGTTGGGAAATTCTGTACAGCATCTCATTCCAAGTTTCATCTTCTATCTTCGGCACAGTTGGCATATAATCAATATTAGTCGGTACAATCTCATTTCCGAAAGGCAATTTCCATGTCAGAGCACCCCCCTCAGCAGTAGTGAAGTTTTTCACTGCATGGAAACTGAATGCGCTGAAATCTGCTATTGCACCAGCTTTCTTTCCCTTGCACACAGCCCCAAAAGAATGGGCGCAATCAGCCACCACAACAATTCTGCCTATCTTCGCCTGCAGCGCATTGGCAGGCCTGAACAGTTTTTTCTTCCGCTCTACAATTTCATACACCCTGTCATAGTCTGCCACGATGCCTGCAATATCCACTGGCATGATTACCTTGGTTTTCTCCGTGATAGCCTGCTCCAGCTGTTCATAGTCCATCTCAACATTGTCCTTCTGGCTATCCACCATGACCAACCGGCAACCCACATGTTGTGTAACTGAGGCCGTAGCCGTATAGGTGTATGCCGGAACGATTACTTCGTCTTCTGGTTGTAAATCCAGCAAATGGAGCACCATCTCCATGGCTGCTGTTGCTGAACCCAGACAAACTGTCCGGGCCGTCCCCACATATTCTGATATCTGTGCCTCCAGTTTCTTGGTTCGCGGCCCTGTCGTAATCCATCCTGACAGCATAGCCTCTCTTACTTCTTTTGCCTCTTCCTCACTCATATCAGGAGGTGAGAAAGGAATTTTTAATTTCATTTTTGTCATATAACGTTTCTTTTATCTTAATTTAATAATCATGCGCTATATTCCCACACAGAACGTACTGCCACATGCAAAACAGCTAAAGGCAGAAAACAGATGCCTCCAAAAAGCATCAGAACCGAACGCCAATGTCTGAATAGGATGCCGAGGTGTGACA
>Ga0256405_10004693_pt1 | contig 25092 bp, 22 predicted proteins | sample RumenRJG_02DNA_FD_189096 | JGI IMG/M metagenome (GOLD analysis project Ga0256405, IMG submission 189096) | Bovine rumen microbial communities from Lethbridge, Alberta, Canada - RJG_02 | ecosystem: Host-associated > Mammals > Digestive system > Stomach > Rumen | place: Canada: Alberta... | reverse complement strand
TACCCCAGAAGACGATGATGCCCTTACGGATGAGCTTTGGCCGATTGTGCGTGAAATGATAAAGACTGCAATAGAGAATCGTCAGAATCTCATAGTAGAAGGTGGCTATATCCCTTTCAATTGGAGGGGAAGCTTCGATGAACTTTATTTGGGTTCCATCCGCTTTATTTGTCTCGCCTTCTCAGATGAATTCATTGACATTCACTTCGATGAAATAAGAGAACATCGTTCTGATATCGAGGCTCGGCAAGATGTCGGCAATTGCACCATAGCGAGTCTGAAGGATGACAATAGGAGGTACATCGATGGTTTTAAGACTGCAGGAGAAAAGGTCTTTTTAATAAAAACTGACTATGAACAAATGATACAGTCTATTTTAGACTTATAAATTCCAATTTAACGAACTGAAACAAATATGGATTTCAAGGATAAATTAGTCGTCATAACAGGTGGTGCACAAGGCATCGTTTCAAAGGCGGAATGCTGCTTCGAAATTTTGATGTTGAGACAGAATCCCCTTATGATTCTAGAAAAGTTCGTAGGATTGTTGAGAAGAGGGTTTCCCGTCCTGTTTCTTTCTTTTTTGTTCTTTTTCCACCATTTCCATGAATCTTTGGAGTATTTCTATGAGCGATTGAAGCGATTCTGCAATATCAGATGATTTCCAATTCGGGCAGTATGACCGATTCATCTCGATGCCCGTTGTGAAAGAACATGCAATAATAAATGGGAAGGTAGGTTACGCCTTTCTTCTTGAATATTTCCCGTTCATTGGAGAAAACGACAGCACGGTCAATTCCGTGTTTAGATCCGATACAAGAATATAGTTTTCCCATTATCTGAGAAAGAGAAAATCCACTTACTCCATATTTTTAACCGCATTTTTGCCCACTTGTTCCGTTTTTTAAGACTATAAATGTGTCCACTTGTTCCGTTTATACATTCATCAACCAAGATTGTTTCGGGGCTTTTTTATCAAAATCCGTAAAATTGGTAAATATATCCGTAACTCGCGTTGGTGGGGTGTGGGGAAAAAGCCGTAACTTTGTGGCCGAAATGACAGGGAATGCTCCACATGGTGAAAAACCTGAATCTCCCCACTATGCAGCCGCTTGACCCCCAAACAATGAAACTGATATTCAGAAAACAACTATAACTCAAGTTTACGGATGCTTTTTTCAACAACGAATATTTCGAATATGACGAATTTATACCATGCACAATGCACCTAAAGGTGCAACGAATAAAAACGAATGCTGAGTGCAGCCATTCGATTCCATTCGTAGCCGCTTGCGGCATTAGGGATATACATCTTCTCGCCGCATGGTGAATTAGAATGATTCGTTTTATTCGTTGTTGAAAATGAAGCGTTTGGAACACCCGAAACTTAAGACCATAATAAAATGATGAAAACCTTACTCTTCGTTGCCGCTATGATGTTGGCAACAGTTCAAACAAAAGCACAGACTATGATGAATTTGACAGAGAAGCAACAGGCCCTCGTCAGCATTGCCGCCAACGAGGCCAAGGGCGATATGGATGCCCTGAAGAAAGAAGTGAACAAGGGATTTGAAGCAGGGCTGACCATCAGCGAAGTGAAGGAAGCCCTTTCCCAACTCTATGCCTACACGGGCTTCCCCCGAAGTCTGAATGCTCTCGGTGCCTTGCAGCAGGTCATCAAGGAACGCGCTGAGGCAGGACTGAAAACGGAGGAAGGTCGTGAAGCCGACCCGATGGCTGCCGACTATGATGCCCTGAAACAAGGCACCAAGGTACAGACCCAACTCGTGGGCGGTCAACCTTTCAACTACACCTTTGCCCCACAGACCGACTACTACCTGAAAGCCCACCTCTTCGGCGACATCTTTGCCCGCAACAACCTCTCTTTTGCAGAGCGTGAGATTGTCACCATTTCTGCCATTTCGGCTTTGGAAGGCTGTGAGCCACAACTGAAAGCGCATGTGAGTGGCGCACGAAACATGGGAGTGACGGATGCACAGTTGCACGAGATTCCTTCCGTGCTGCGCAACCAAGTGGGAGAGACAGAGGCTGTGCGATGCGAAGAGGCTGTGGCAAGCGTATTCGGCGAGGCATACCAAACGGTGAAGACCGTTGACTTCAACGTATGGCCTAAAGGGATAGAGAATCCTTATGGCAAATACTTCACAGGACAGAGTTATCTGGCCGATGTTGGCGGTGGTGTGATGAACGTCACCTTCGAGCCTCGCTGCCGCAACAACTGGCACGTTCACCACAAGCAGATGCAGGTGCTCATCTGTGTGGCTGGTCGTGGCTGGTATCAGGAATGGGGCAAGCCCGCAGTGGAGATGACTCCCGGCACCGTCATTGCCATCCCTGCCGAGGCAAAGCACTGGCACGGAGCCGCCAAGGACTCATGGTTCCAGCACCTGACCTACCACAAGGATGTGCAGGAAGGAGCCAGCAACGAATGGCTGGAGCCTGTGACTGACGAATGGTATGACCAACTGAAATAAGATAAATCATTCAAGTTTTCGCAAGTGCTCAACTTCTTTGGAGTTAAACTTGCGAAAGTTAAATAACTCAAATTTCGGATATATTTTTACAACGGATTGCACGGATTATACGGATTTTTCGTCGCAAGAGGCGACGATGGCCAGATGCAGAACAATCCGAATGGCAGGAGCCGCAGAGGCTCAAAAATCCGTATAATCCGTGCAATCCGTTGTGGAAAAACACTTCCGAAACTTAAATTAAATAAATCACCTATAACAACTCTATGAGAAAGAGACTCCTATTGATTGTTTGTGCCATGCTTATGTTGTTGAGCATGGACACATCGGCAAAGACACTGGTGGTGTATTATAGTTACACGAACAACTGCCGCGACATCGTGAACACGCTGACAAGCGAGACTGAGGCTGACGTGCTGGAGATTCAGCCAACGGAGAAGGGACTGAAGTATGAGGCAAACGGTTATGCTCTGGGAACGAAGTTGCTCAATGCCATCAAAGACAATCCGAACTCTGCCAGCAGTTATCCAGCCATCGACCCTGTGACGACTTCGCTGAATGACTATCAGAACATCATCATCGTCACCCCTTTGTGGTGGAGCCAGATGGCAGCCATCATGCAGAGTTACCTGTTCACTTACGGCCCGCAGATGAAGGGAAAGAACATCGCCCTGATTGTGTCGAGTGCCAGCAGCGGCATCAGCGAAGTGGTGGCTGACTGCAAACGGCTCGTACCCGATGCCACATGGGCAGGCGACGCACTCTGGATTAACAACAGAAATCGCAGCCAAACGGCATCGCTGCTGACTCAATGGCTTGCGACCCTAAACTTTCAAACAGCATCAGACATGACCAATATCCATCTCACTATCGGCGGAAAGACGCAGAGCGTGACGCTTGCCGACAACCAAGCCACCAAAGACCTCGTGAGGAAACTGCAAGACGGTCCCATCACCGTGACGCTCAATTCCAGCGGCGGCTTCGAAATCTGGGGACCATTAGGTTTCTCGCTGACCACAAGCAATCAGCAAATGACAGCACAGGCAGGTGATGTCGTCCTCTACAACGGCAGCAACATCTGCATCTTCTACGGGTCGAACTCGTGGAGTTATACCCGACTGGGAAAGATTGACGGATTGTCGGGAAATGAACTGCGCACCTTCCTGAGGGCGGGCGAAAGCAATATTCCCGTCACCCTATCACTCAGCAACACGACTGGCATACGGCAGGTAGATGCTGACACCCATGACAGCGGAGACTATGTGGCACTGAACGGCATGAGGGTTCAGCATCCCACCCAAGGCATCTTCATTAAAAATGGCAAGAAGTTCATAAAATAAACAGGGCATGAAACACGTTATTTTATCAGTGATGCTGTTGGGCGGAATGCTGGCAGCATGCACGACAAAAGACAACAACTCATCAAACGATTTAGACAGCATGAAGACAACACTGAATTTGACACAGGAGTGGGACAAGACGTTCCCCAAGAGTGACAAGGTGGAGCACAAGAAGGTGACGTTCCACAACCGCTATGGCATTGAACTGGCGGCAGACATGTACACCCCCAAGAATACAAAAGGCAAACTGGCTGCCATTGCGGTCTCTGGACCTTTCGGAGCCGTAAAGGAGCAGTCGAGCGGTCTCTATGCTCAGCACATGGCAGAGCGTGGTTTCCTGACCATCGCCTTCGACCCCTCTTTCACAGGTGAGAGCGGTGGCGAACCCCGCCGCATGGCATCTCCTGACATCAACACCGAAGACTTCCTTGCCGCCGTTGATTTCCTCTCCACTCAAGACAACGTGGATGCCGAGCGCATCGGCATCATCGGCATCTGTGGCTTTGGTGGCATGGCTGTGAATGCGGCTGCCATCGACCCACGCATCAAGGCAACGGTTGCCTCCACCATGTACGACATGAGCAAGGTGAATGTGGAGGGTTACTTCAAGAGCGAAGACACACCTGCACAACGTATGGAAAAGCGTAAGGCGATGGCTGCACAACGCACGGAGGACTACAAGAACGGCACCTACAAACGTGCTGGCGGCGTGATTGACCCACTGCCTGAAGATGCTCCTTGGTTTGTGAAAGACTACCACGCCTACTACAAGACCAAGCGCGGCTATCACGAGCGAAGTGGCAACTCCAACGACGGCTGGAACGTCATCGGCTGCCAGTCGTTCATGAACCAGCCCCTGCTGGCATGGGCACAGGAGATTGAGAATCCCGTGCTGCTCATTCACGGCGAGAAGGCTCACTCACGCTACTTCTCAGAGTATGCCTTTGAGAAGATGACTGGCAAGCACGTGGAGGGGAAAAGTGCCGTGGAAGGAAACAAGGAACTGCTCATCATCCCCGGAGCCTCCCACGTTGACCTCTACGATGACGAGGCAGGTGTGATTCCTTACGATAAGATGGAAGCGTTCTTCAAGGAAAATCTGAGATAAAAAAACTTTTTTCCATCGAAAGTGCATTTTTTTTAGAAAAATGTTTGCAGTTTCAGAGAAAGTGTGTACTTTTGCAGCGATTTAAGAAAAAAGACATGAAGTCATTGTTTAACGCATATTACTATTTTTACTTTTACTTTGGCAACGAGTAAGAGCGGGTAGTTATGTGTTGAATCAATCATGCGACAGATACATAGAGAATAACAATATAGCCCCGCTCTGATGAGTGGGGCTTTTACATTATATATAATATATATGAGAAGAATTGCGATACAGGGAGAGATTGGCAGTTACCACGATGTGGCGAGCCACTGCTACTTCGAGAATGAGGACATCGAGTTGATTTGCTGCGACACGTTCGAGCAGGTGTTTGACGAGATGAAGCAGGACTCGAGTGTGATTGGCATGGTGGCGATTGAGAACACGATTGCGGGGTCGCTGCTCCACAACTATGAACTGATGCGCGAAAGCGGCATGCAGATTGTGGGCGAGCATAAATTGCGCATCTCGCACAGCATCATGTGTCTGCCCGAGGATGATTGGGAGGACATCACGGAGGTGAACTCGCACCCTGTGGCACTGATGCAGTGCCGCGACTTCCTGAAGAAACACGCTGGGCTGAAGATTGTGGAGACGGATGACACGGCGGGTTCTGCCAAGAACATCAGCGAGAACGGACTGAGGGGGCATGCCGCCATCTGCTCGAAGTTTGCCGCCCCACTCTACGGGATGAAGATTCTGGAAGAGGGCATCGAGACGAACAAGCACAATTTCACCCGCTTTCTGGTGCTGACCGACCCATGGCTGGCGGAGGAACTGTGCAAGCCGAGCCAGTCGAACAAGTCGAGCATCGTGTTTAGTTTGCCGCATAGTGAGGGTTCGCTCTCGCAGGTGCTGAGCATCTTCTCGTTCTACAAAATCAACCTGACGAAGATTCAGTCGCTGCCTATCATCGGAAGGGAGTGGGAGTATATGTTCTACATCGACGTGATGTACGACGACTACACGCGCTACCGCCAGAGCATCGACGCGGTGCGCCCGCTGACGAAGCAACTGAAGGTGTTGGGAGAGTATAAGGAAGGAAAAGAAACCCTCCCTTAACCTGAACCCTAACTTTAACCCTAACCCTGACTTATGAGGGGACGGGAAGGTGGGAGTGGTCACCTTTAACTCACAGAATTCAACATAAATATAAAATAGAAACTACAAGTAGAATCCTCCCCACAAAACATTCTACTCTCCCCCTCACAGGGGGAGCGGGGAGGGGGTCTTTATGATACAACCAGCAGACAGACTCTCGCTTGTGAGCGAGTATTATTTTTCGAGAAAACTGAAGGAAGTGGCAAAACTCAATGCCGAGGGCAAGGACATCATCTCGCTTGCCATCGGGTCGCCCGACATGCCACCCAGTGCAGAGACGATTGACGTGCTCTGCGAGAATGCCAAGAAGGCCGATGCCCACGGCTATCAGCCCACGGTGGGAATTCCTGAACTGCGAAAGGCGATGGCAGGATTCTACCAGCGTTGGTATGGGGTGGAACTCGATCCTGCCACTGAGATTCAGCCCCTCATCGGCAGCAAGGAAGGCATCCTACACGTGACCCTCGCCCTGTGCAACCCTGGCGACAAGGTGTTGGTGCCGAATCCGGGTTACCCCACCTACACTTCGCTGAGCAAGATTCTGGGTCAGGAGATTGTGAACTACGACCTCTTGGAGAGCAACGGCTGGCAACCCGACTTTGAGCAGTTGGAGAAAATTGTAAATTGTAAATCGTCAAATGGTAAATTCCGCTTGATGTGGACAAACTATCCCAACATGCCCACTGGCGGACGTGCCACTCGCGAACTCTATGAGAAGATTGTAGCGTTCGCCAAGAAGCACAACATCGTTGTGGTGAACGACAACCCCTACTCTTTCATCCTGAACCGCGAGGAACACCTGAGCATCCTGCAAGTGCCGGGGGCCAAGGAGTGCTGCATCGAATTCAACTCCATGTCGAAGAGCCACAACATGCCTGGATGGCGTGTAGGCATGCTGGCTACCAACAGCACCTTCGTCCAGTGGATTCTGAAGATTAAAAGCAACATCGACTCGGGCACTTTCCGTCCGCTCCAACTGGCTGCTGCACAAGCATACGAGAATACGGAGGCATGGCACACGCACGCCAACATCGAGACGTATGCAACCCGTCGCAAGATTGCCGAAGAGATCATGACCACCCTCGGCTGCACCTTCGACCCGAAGCAGCAAGGAATGTTCCTCTGGGGACGCATCCCTGACACCTATGCCGATGTGGAAGACCTGACCGAAAAGGTGCTGCACGAAGCCCGCGTGTTCATCACTCCCGGCTTCATCTTCGGCTCGAACGGCAAGCGATACATCCGCATCTCGCTCTGTGCCAAAGACGAGAAAATGGAACTCGCATTGGAAAGAATCAAAGAGACCCTCCCCTCACCCTCCCTGTGAGGGAGGGAGTGGTCACCGTCAACTCTTAGCATTCAACATAAATATAAAATAAACATATTAGTAGAATCCTCCCCACAAACATTCTACTCTTCCCCTTTAGGGGGAGCGGGGAGGGGGTCTGTATGGAACTCGAACTTGAACCCCTAAATTTGCCAAGCGACAACGAACGCCCGTTCGTGATTGCTGGCCCATGCTCCGCCGAGACTGAGGAGCAAGTGATGGAAACTGCACGTGAACTGGCCATGAAAGGCTGTCACAACTTCCGTGCCGGAGTGTGGAAACCACGCACCAAACCTGGAGGTTTTGAAGGTCACGGTGAGAAAGCACTGCCCTGGATGAAGCAGGTGAAGGAAGAAACCCACATGCTCATCTCGACTGAGGTCGCCACACCTGAACACGTGGAACTGGCACTGAAATACGACATGGACATCCTCTGGATTGGAGCACGCACCACTGCCAACCCCTTTGCCGTACAGGCATTGGCTGATGCGCTGAAGGGTGTGGATGTGCCTGTGTTCGTGAAAAACCCTGTCAATCCCGACATTGAGTTGTGGATTGGTGCCTTGGAGCGCATCAACCAGGCTGGCGTGAAGCGCATGGGAGCCATCCACCGAGGCTTCTCCTCCTACGAGCAGAAGATTTACCGCAACGCACCCATGTGGCAGATTCCCATCGAACTGCACCGCCGCATACCGAACTTGCCCATCATCTGCGACCCCTCACACATCGGCGGACGTCGCGAACTGATTGCCCCACTCTGCCAGCAGTCGATGGACCTCGGTTTCGACGGACTGATTGTGGAGGCTCACTGCGACCCCGACAAGGCATGGAGCGATGCCAAGCAGCAGGTGACACCCGAAGTGCTCGACTACATCCTCTCCTTGCTTGTCATCCGCGACGAACACACCACCACCGAGGGATTGGTCAGCCTACGTAAGCAGATTGACGAACTGGACAACCAGATTATGGACATCCTTGCCAAACGTATGCGCGTATGCCGTGAAATTGGCCACTACAAGAAGGAGCACAACATGACGGTGCTGCAAGCCACTCGCTACAACGAGATTCTGTCGAAGCGTGGCGTACAAGGCTCACTCTGCGGCATGGGTCCCGAATTTGTTGCCAAGGTCTTTGAGAGCATCCACGAGGAAAGTGTACGTCAACAAATCGAAATCATCAATAAGTAAAGACCCTCCCCTAAACCTTAACCCTAACCTTAACCCTAACTTGTGAGGGGCGGGTCTTGGGGAGAGTGGTCACCACATCAATATCAACAAAAGTAGAATCTCCCCCACCAACATTCTACTCCTCCCCTGCGGGGGAGGCGGGGGAAGGGTCTGTATGAAAATACTGATATTAGGAGCAGGAAAGATGGGGTCGTTCTTTACCGACCTGCTGTCGTTCGACCACGAGGTGGCTGTCTATGACATTGACCCCAAACGACTGAGATTCATGTACAACACCCAGCGGTTCACATCGATGGAAGAGATTGATGCGTTTGAGCCAGAACTGGTCATCAATGCCGTGAGTCTCAAATACACGCTCAAGGTGTTTGACGAGGTGATTCCACATCTGCCCAAGTCGTGCATCCTCAGCGACATATCCTCTGTGAAGACGGGCTTTAAGGAGTACTACGAAAAGAGCGGCTTCCACTACGTGAGCACCCACCCGATGTTCGGTCCCACCTTTGCCAACCTCGGCAAACTGAATGACGAGAATGCCATCATCATCAACGAAGGTGACTACATGGGACGTTGCTTCTTCAAGGATCTCTATCAGCGGCTCGGCCTCAACATCTTCGAATACACCTTCGAGGAACACGACCAGACCGTGGCCTACTCTCTCTCCATCCCCTTCATCTCCACCTTCGCCTTCGCTGCCGTGATGAAGCACCAGGATGCCCCAGGCACCACCTTCAAGCGTCACATGAAGATTGCCAAGGGAGTGCTCTCCGAAGATGACACCCTGCTGCGCGAAATCCTCTTCAACCCCTACACCAAAGGGCAGGTGGAGCAGATTCGCCGAGAGATGAAAGAAATCATCGAGATCATCGACAACCGCGACGAGGAGCACATGCAACAGTATCTGACGAAGATACGAGGAAATATCAAGTAGCCTCAACAAGAACTGATACAAAAAAGGGCATTGCAAATTAGCAATGCCCTTTTTCTTTGGTCTTAAACTCACCACTCAGATGAGCGAGCAAGTCGGGATTGAGGTCAATTGCCTTGCGCATATCATCGAGCGCACCGGTCTTGTCACCTCGTTGCATACGAAGCGTACCACGAAGTTGATAGATTTCGGCATCTTCCGTATGGAGAGCATCAATAAGGGTGTTGAGATCTTTTTCAGCTTCCTCATACTGCTGCATCTGGCAGAGGGTGACGGCACGCTGCTTGTAAGCCTCGGCATCGGAGGGGTTGGCGGCAATGGCCTGAGTGGTCTGAGCAATGATTTCAAATGGGGTCATGGGGAAAATTTACAATTTGACAATTTACAATTCTACTATTGACTATTTAACGTGAATTCGACGAAAACTACAAATAATTAAATTCATGAAAAATTCGTGGTTAATTGGCTACGCCGAGCTAAAGGTTCATGGGCATTGGCTACGCCGAGCTAAAGGTTCGTGTCTTATTTTGAACATAAATTATCATGAATTAGCCACGAATTTCTCATAAATTTAAGTTTCGGAAGTGTTTTTCCACAACGGATTGCACGGATTATACGGATTTTTGAGCCTCGGCGGCTCCTGCCATTCGGATTGTTCTGCATCCGGCCATCGTCGCCTCTTGCGACGAAAAATCCGTATAATCCGTGCAATCCGTTGTAAAAATATATCCGAAATTTGAGTCATAAATTATTTTTGTTGGAATTCATCGAACTGACGTTATTTAAGGAAACTTCCATTCCCTGTATGACAAGCAACTCCTCCTCTACCATATAACGGATGGCTTCGTCAAGAACAGAGGTCTTAACAGGCAATGCTTTCAGATCTGTTAGTTGATGTTCTTTGCCATCTTGAAGAAAAGAAGTGATGGTTTGGATTGCTTCCTTAACTTCTTCATCGTGGGAAATAGGAGTTCTTTTCTTTGCCAGACACACGTCACACTGTCCACAATCATGGCTGCTCTTTTCACCAAAATACTGAAGGAGCATACGACTGCGACAAGTATCGGTGGAAGTGACATAGTGGGCAATCTCGTCGATGCGCTGCTGAAAGTCCGCCTTACGGTCTTCATACACCATCGGCGGAAGGGTGATGAGTTCGGTGTCAACACGGGCTACAGCGTAACCCACCGTCGGTGTCTTACGATGAGGAATGAAATCTATGATGCGGTGATGATGCAAGTCTTTCAGTATCTGATAGACACGCTCAACCGACAACCCTGTAAGGTGGGACAGGTTGGTTTCTTCAATATAGACAAAGTTAGCGAACACGCCTGGATAGGTGCGCAGAATGGTCTGAATGACGAGGTCACTTTCCTCGTCGGTCTCATAGATACGATATAGTTCCTCTTTGCGAAGAATAAAGTGAAGTGCCGACTTAAACTCCTGCTCCTCATGATATTCAAGATAACCCGCATTGTTGAGCAATTGAAGGGCAGCGTTGGTCTGTACAGGGAACTGATGGAACCGTCGGCAGAAAGTTTCCATCGGGAAATAGAACGTGCGTCCAAAAGCCTCACCCACACCCACTTGCAGAAAGTAAGCCACATTCTCGTAGGTCTGCTTCACATAATCGAGGTCGGGATAGGTCTCTGGCACTCGTCGGTTGAGCGTCTTGAGATCTTGATGGTTGTAGAGCAGCACAGCGTAGGAAGTCTTGCCATCACGTCCTGCCCGTCCTGCTTCCTGAAAGTATGCTTCAAGCGAATCGGGCATGTTGAAATGGATGACCAGCCGCACGTCGGGCTTGTCGATGCCCATGCCAAACGCATTTGTCGCCACCATCACACGCACTCGGTTCTTCGTCCAGTTGATTTGCCGATAATCCTTCTCCGCATCGGTCAAACCTGCATGATAGTTGCTTGCTGTGATGCCATTCTCTTCCAAAAACCGTGCCACTTCAACCGTCTGCTGACGAGTACGCGTATAGACGATGGCGCTGCCATTGGGCACTCCCTGCAAGATATGCAGTATCTCCCCTGCCCTGTCCTCCGTTTCACGCACCACATAGATAAGATTCTTGCGCTCAAAACTCATGGAAAAGACGTTCTTCTCCTTAAATCCAAGCCGTTCCTGTATATCATCCACCACTTTAGGTGTGGCAGTTGCCGTCAATGCCAAGACGGGGACATCCCCATTGGGCAAGAGATTCCGCATCTTTGCGATTTGCAGATACGAAGGACGGAAATCGTAGCCCCACTGTGAAATACAATGCGCCTCATCAACCACAATCATGCTCACTTGACGCATACGCGCCAGTTTTGCCAGAAAGATTTCAGTAGAAAGGCGTTCGGGAGAGACATACAACAATTTGTAACCACCCAAAACTGCATTGTCGAGCACTCTGACGATGTCTTCCCTCATCATGCCCGAATAGACTGCCTCCGCTTTGATGCCACGATTCTTCAACTGCTGCACCTGATCCTTCATTAGCGAAATGAGCGGTGTGACCACAATACACACCCCATCACGCATCAGTGCCGGCACTTGAAAACAAATGCTCTTGCCGCCACCCGTTGGCATCAGCCCCAACGTATCATGCCCATTGAGAACACTCTCAATGATATCACTCTGGATGCCACGAAAAGAGTCATAGCCCCAGTATTCCTTCAGTATGTCAAGAGGCTTCAATTCTTCAGTCTTTCAAATGTTCAATCCTTCAGCACTTCCTCATGCGTCCTGATGTCCTCTATTTGGAGTTGCACCTCGCCATGCTTGCGAGTGTTCTCCTCCACACTATATACAATGTCAAACGCTTGCTTCGTCTTGATGTAACGCGCTTGCGAACTCTGTCCGAAGGCAATGCCATTCATCACATTGTTCGACTTGCTATCCACCAACTCCAACTTGATATGCTCCTGCTGACGCCCCACCACCTTGCTGGTGCCATAGTCAAACACATTCTTTGTACAGAACATCGGTTTGGGGTTATCAGGACCATAAGGACGCATGCGCTTGAGGTCGTTGAAGAATTTCGGAGTGATGTCCTTGAAGTTGATGACAGCATGGATGTCCAGATTCGGGCGCGTCTGTTCGGGGTCAATGTTCTCATGCACATACGCCTCGAAACGCCGGCTGAACTCAGCCACGTTCTCCACCTTCATCGACAAGCCTGCCGCATACGTATGCCCACCAAAGTTGTCAAGCAAATCCTCACAACTTTGGATGGCTTTATAAACATCAAAACCACTCACACTACGCGCACTGCCCGTCACGATGTCGCCATCGAGCGTGAGCACCACCGCAGGACGGAAAAACTCCTCTGTGAGACGTGAAGCCACGATGCCAATGACACCCTTGTGCCAGTCAGCATTATAAATCACAATGGCACTCTTGTCCTCCATCTGGGGCAAGTGCGCCACCACCTGACTCGCTTCCTCCGTCATGCGCTTGTCCAGTTCCTTGCGCTCCTCATTATACTGGTTGATGGTCTGCGCCATCTTCAATGCCTTGTCATAATCACGTTCCACCAGCAAATCCACCGATTCCTTGCCGTTCTGGATACGTCCACTCGCATTGATGCGCGGACCAATCTTGAAAATGATGTCACTCATCGTCAAGTCCTTACCCGTCAATCCACACACCTCCAGCACCGCCTTCACACCCACGCTGGCATTGTTGTTCAACTGCTTCAATCCGTGATAAGCCAAGATGCGATTCTCGCCCATGATGGGCACGATGTCACTCGCAATGCTGATGGCACAGAGGTCGAGCAGCGGAATCAACCGACTGAACGGAATGCCGTTGCTGATAGCAAAAGCCTGCATGAACTTGAAGCCCACGCCGCAACCAGACAAATCAAGATAAGGATATGTATTGTCCACCCGCTTGGCATTCAATATAGCCACAGCAGGAGGCAACACCTCGTCGGGCACATGATGGTCACAAATGATGAAATCGATGCCCTTGTCCTTGGCATACTGAATTTCATCAATCGCCTTGATGCCACAATCCAACACAATCACCAGTTTCACACCCTGGCTTGCCGCATAATCCACTCCCTTCATCGAAACGCCATACCCCTCCTCACTGCGGTCGGGTATGTAACATTCCACATTGGAGTAGAACTGCGTAATACACCTATAAACCAAAGCCACAGCCGTACAGCCATCCACATCGTAGTCACCATAAATCATGATGCGCTCACGTTGCCCCATCGCTTCGTTCAGTCGCTCCACCGCCCTATCCATATCCTTCATCAGATAAGGGTCGTGCAGATCCAACAACTGCGGATGGAAATATTTCTTTGCCTGTTCAGCCGTGCGTATGCCGCGCGCCACAAGCATCTGTGCAATGGCAGGGTTCACTCTGACCTCTTCAGCCAGCCCCTCGGCACATGCCTCGTTTTCGGTTGTAGGTGGTTCGTAGTTCCATCTAAAATTCATTTTATGTTGTCATTTTTTATCGTCTAATCTCACATCAACACCACTCATCAACGCTCCTCCCCTCCACTTTTTCAGCCCTCCTCTTCACCACTATTTCACTCTCCCCTCTTTTCATTCCCCCATTCCTTCACACTCTCATTTTTCCGCCCCGCATTCTCTCATTTTCTTCTCATCAGCACCTTCTCCCGCAATTTACGATGTAAAATTAAGAATAAAAAATGACATACGCACCATTTCCGTCCAAAGTTTTTTGTTTTTTATGCCTTTTTGCCTGTTTTGATTGATATAAATCAAGAAAAATCAAAAAAAACTCGTTTTTTTATTTTTTTTCTTGACAGTGACGAAAAAACCCTCTATCTTTGCAACGTGTTTTTCATAGTATTAGATTTAAGGTTAACAAAGGTTCGGGTTGCAGCGGCAACCCATTTTTTTTGCCCTTAAGTTTAGTGCCTCGAAAAAACACTTTCTCCACACACTATTTGGGTTCTTATTATTAGAGGCAGCCGGTCTTATGGGCTGGGTCAAGAGGCATCAGCACAATACCTTTTATACATATTCTGCACAATAGCCTTCATTCTATTTCTCAAAGACTCGGGTTGGAGGACTTCAAAATCTTCGCGATGCGAGAGAAGTTCCTGCTCAAAGTCATAAGTTGGCTTCAAGTCATATTCAAAAATGGAGTGTTCAGGTGTCGTGACTGTTTCACGTTGGGATGAATGAAGAGGCAGGGAACGTAGGTATTTCACTTGACTACTTGCCACCTTAATCACAATGTGCTCACATGGCACACCTTCTTCGATAATGATGCCAAAGGAATCGCTGTAATAGTCGTTGATGTCAAAGTCCTTTGGATATTTGAAAGTATTCTCTTCTATGGCTAACGTGCTGATACGATCAGTAGCAAAAATAAGAATCTTTTCATCATCCAGAGGCTTGCCCACAATGTACCAACGCTGACGAAACAACTTGAGTGCATAAGGCATGAGCGTGTGTTGTGTTGGTGTATCCCTATCGAAACTCTGATAGATAAATGAAATGACTTTATTCTCTCGCAGAGCCTGAATGATATTAGGAAGGAATGGCTCACTTGATGGTATGTGCTCCAAAGCAATGCGGCAACCCAAGTCCTCTGCCCCACGCACAATGGAACTCACAGCCACACTATTGACAAGCCACTGGCGCAATTCCCCATTGCGATAGTCATCGTCATCCTCCACACGATAGGTGTTATCATGCTTGTCACAAATGATGTTCAAATTAAACAACATTTCAATCTCCTTGCGATGATAGTCAAATGTACGGCGAGGAATATCCTTTCCATCATACAAATAACAATCCTGCCAGCGCTCATTCAACTCTTTCAGTGTGATACGCCCAGCACGATAAATGGTAGTCAACTCCCAAATGTAGCGTGCAAACAAATTCTTAGCCATAATCCAATTATTTTCGCAAAAGTACGGAAATATTTGAGACTGTGCAACGTTTTTGCCAAAAGATTGTGTATCTTTGCAACAATAACAAACTAATACTTTTATAATATGGCTAAAATTCTTTCTATTAGAGAACTATTAAGTCTGAGAGGACTTGACGTAAACAAACGCATCAAAGTGGTACGACACAAAGATTCACGTAAGGAAGTTATTATTCGAGGGAAACTTGAGCAGGGCAATCCTTACGATTGGTACCGATATCGTAGAGAATTATTCATTGGATACCAAAGCGAACAGGGGAAAGAGGTGTTCAAAGATGTTGATTATATTGTTTCCTTTATTGGGGAACATGGAACAACTGCTCGTTTTGTTGGTGTATACCATATTGATGGCATGAATGAAACAACTTTTCCCGATGGTAGCATTTGTTATGATTATCAGATGTCGCAAGTATCAGGCTTTGAGGAATTGGAAGAACGTATCATTATTGATTGGGGTAGTAGCGCTATATCATGGCATCAGTGGTTAACCAAAGACAAGGACAAGGAAGTGATAGAAATCACACCTGGATTTGACAATGTCTTTCCAGGTTATGAGAACGTGCTATTAAGATTAGGCGATATACAAAACATCATTCTGAAAAAGGAATATCCTGAGTGGAAACGCATGTTAAGCGCAGTCAATTGTATATATGTCATTTCTGACAAGAAGTCAAAATCACTTTATATTGGTTCAACTTACAATCAAGAAGGTATTTGGGGGCGATGGAAGCAATATGCCGAAACAGATGGACATGGACATGACATCACATTACGAGAACTCTGTAAAGCAGACCCTCTTTATGGCAACAATTTTTCGTGGTCAATACTTGAAATTCTCCCTTTGAATATCAGCCAAGATGAAGCCGTTGCTATAGAAACTCGCTATAAAAATAAATTAGGAAGAGAAGTTTGTTCTTTAAACAACAATTAGCGAATAAAAAGACTTCCACTGTGCAACGTTTTTGCCACATCTCACATTACCTTTGCATCATATTCACTAAAACAAGTAGATATGAAAGCAAAGGTAATGTGTTCTAATGCGGATTTCCAAGAGAATGTTGAACAGTTCTTGGATGATTTTTTAATGGATGTTGATACCGACCACTACTTTGACGAAATCGAAGTAAGGTTTATCAAGAGCGACTGCACATTTGGCTATGCCAGCGTGGGTAACCTATTCTTTTATCGTGACCTTCTGTTCTTCTGGACACAAGATGAAAAAGCCGAGCATTATTTGACGTTAGATGACTTCAAGTTGACAGGAAGGCTTCAGAATCTGGAGGTGTTCAAAGACATCAAAATCTTCCCTGTCATCTTCGCTGGCTTCTATACGGGCTACCGTGATGACAAAGGGAAGAAAATCTACACGGGTGATGTAGTGAAAGCCACCATGTTTATGGAAGCGGACATCCCTTCGAACGGAGGAATGAGCCGTGCCAAAATAATCAATGAAAGACCCCATAGCGGCTATACGACCATTGCAGGTGTGAACAGTTTTGGTCATAGAAATGATGATTACTATTATATCCTTGATCAAATCCCCGTCCCCATGCGAAACACAAAGAAAGTCAAAGTCATTGGCAACGTGTTCTATGACTTAGACCCCGACAAGCTGACCGTCAACATTGGCGATCAATGTGCCATGTTGGCTTTTCCATACAAAATCCATCAACGCAATCTCCACATCAAGATGGCACATGCTCCCTATTTTATCTGCAAGACATGGCAGGATAGAGCATTGAAATTCTTGAGGGACGAGCCTTGCTACGAAAACCTCCCCATCCATTTGCCTTAAAACTCACTCCAACCTATCGTCCCCCTGAAAAAGCGTTCCACATTCTCCCCTTCCGACAGTTCTTCCAAAACGGGTGTTCCACAGCCTCAAAATCGGTGTGAGTCACACCTATGGTAGTGGTCTGAGTCACACCTATGACAGGGGTGTGACTCAGACCGATTTTGAGGCTGTGGAACAAGGTATCTACCGTGCCTATTCTTCAATCGAAAATCCGATGCTCTCCACCGCCTCTTTCACAGCCTTGTCATCAATGCCATCGCCTGTCACGGTAGCGATGCCACTCTGGAGGTCAACAGATACGGACTCCACACCTTTGACGGTACGGATGACCTTCTCGGCATTGGCACGGCAATGGTTGCAGGTCATGCCCTTGATATGGAAGACCCTCTCCCCCTGCCCCTCCCCCGTAATGGGGAGGGGAGAACCATCCGGGGTGTTTGCTGTTGAGGAACAAGCCGCATGGCTCTCCCCATTATGGGGGAGATGTCCGTGAGGACAGAGAGGGTCTGTATGGCAGTGTCCGCAACTGCATGTGGACTTGTGCTGCAACTTCATGCGCACCACATTGAGCAAGAGGAGAACGAGGATGCCTGTGCAAGTCCACTCGAACCAGCCTGCCACATCGTGACAGCAAGCGTGAGTGCTCATCAGATGGTCGGTGAACCACTCGCGGGGCAGCAGTTGGTCAATCGCCACACCGAAGAGGATGGAGCCTATGATGATGGCGGCGAGATAGAGCAGGAGCGTCTTCTTGCCCAGCACTTTGTTGATGACCAAGATGCTTGCCACATTGCAGGCAGGACCAGCCATGAGCATCACCAAGGCGGCTCCGGGTGTCAAGCCCTTCATCATGAGTGCCACCGCGATAGGGATGCTGCCCGTGGCACAGATATACATAGGCACACTGATGCACAGCACCAAGAGCATACTCAGGGCGGTGTTGTCCTTGAAGATGGCGAAGAACTCATCGGGCACCAAGGCGGTAATCAGTCCCGCCACGATAAGACCCACAACCAACCACTTGCCGATGTCTTCCATCATTTCGATGAAACCGAAACGGAGGGCAGACAAAATAGCAGACCCTCCCCTCACCCTCCCTACAGGGAGGGGGTGGTTACTTTGTTCGTTAGTTTCCTCATTGGCAGAGATACTACTCCCTCCCTGTAGGGAGGGTGAGGGGTGGGTCTTCAACGTGACAAACGCTCCACCCATCACTGCCGTGAACAAGGCGGCAATAGGACGCACGATGGCGAAGGGAAGTCCCATCAACGAATAGGTGGCAAAGATGCTATCCACACCCGTCTGTGGGGTAGCAATGAGGAAGGACACCACAGCACCTTTGCTGGCGCCTTCACGACGAAGAGACATGGCGGTGGGTATCACGCCGCAGGAACACAATGGCAGTGGTACGCCGAAGATGGCGGCATTGATGACCGACCGCATCGTGTCGCCGCTCAGATATTTGTTAAACCACCCGTCGGGGATGAAGGCATGCATGATGCCTGCCAACAAAAAACCCAACAGCAGATAGGGCGACATCTCGTTGACGATGCCCACGACTGCCTGCAAAACATTCAATACATAATCCATTGTTTTTTCCTTTTTTTTTATTTACGGTGCAAAGGTACGAAGAAAGTTTTGCAATCAGGTTGCAAAGTTTGTTCACCTCGCAAAAAGTCTATACCTTTGTATCAAAATCAAGGAAAGTGAGAAAAATTATATCTACATTATTATATATATGGCTCATCGCCACCCCTGCCTTTTGCCAAACGGAAACTGAGGGAAAACCTATGGCGTGGGAGGATTTTGTGGAACTGATGGCAGAAGAGGAAGAAGGAATGGACGAGGAGTTGATAGAACAATTGCAGGAGGTGCATGCACAACCCATCAACATCAATGAGGTGAGGAAGGAAGACTTGGAGGTGCTGCCGTTTCTGAGCAAGGAACAGGTGGAGGGAATTGTGAAGTATGTGGAGAAAAACAAGCCTGTGGAGAGTTTGGGAGAGTTGATGTTCGTAAGGGAGTTGGGGATGAAGGAGAGGGAGATGCTGCGGTTATTTGTGGAGGTGAGGGAGTTGCGACAGAATCGCGACACACAAGACCTGACGACAGGGAAGTTGCTACGATATGGAAAGCATGAGGCGGTGTGGAGGACGGATGTGCCGTTTTATTGGAAGGCAGGATATGCAGATGTGCCGGCGAAGGTTTTGGAGAAATCACCCAATAAGGTGTATCGCGGTGACCCGCTTCATCATGCGTTCCGATATGCTTTTTCGAGCATGGGGCATTTGCATGCCGGATTAAGTATGGAAAAGGATGCAGGAGAACGAGGGGTGGACTATGTATCGGGGTATGTGATGTTGAAGGAGGTAGGATGCGTGAAAAGTGCCATTGTGGGCAATTACAAGGTTAGTTTCGGAAAAGGTCTGGCTATAAATAGCGGAATGAAATTCGGCAAGATGACCATGTTGAGTGCCATGGACAGGATGGACGAGGGCATCAAGAAGCACTCATCGACGGCAGAGACGGGTTATTTCACAGGAGGGGCTGCCACCTTACGACTGAAAGATTGGCAACTCTCCGCATTTGGCTCATACAGGAAAGAAGAAGGCACCTACAACAGTGACTCCACTGGTATGTCATCGCTGAAAACGGATGGTTTGCACCGCACCCAACTGGAACGAAGCAAGAAGGGGAACCTCAGCATCAGCAACTTCGGAGGCAACGTGCATTGGGAACACAAGGAACTACGTCTTTCTGCCACGGTGGTTGCCACACATCTGGATGTGCCATTGATGCCCAAGTACGACACGAAAGCCAGTGCATACCGCTATTACAATGCCAGCGGAAAGGATTTTCTGGTAGGAAGCATGGCATATGCATACAGATACAAGTCCCTTTCTTTTAGCGGGGAGACGGCATTCAGCAGCACGGAGAAGCAGAATGGTGTGGCAAGTCTCAATATCCTTCGTTGGCGCGCCAATAGTACCAATAGTTTTATGGTCATCGGCAGATATTACGGTGCCAAGTTCGTCAGCATCAACGGAAAAGCCTTTGGAGAAAACTCGAAAGTGCAGAATGAAGAGGGTATCCTTTTGGGATGGACTTCGAAGGCCATCAAGAACATGGAGATAGAAGCGTATGTGGATGCCATGTATTTTCCCTGGTGGAAGCAAGGGGTATCGGAAAGTTCGAGTGGCTATGAAGGGATGGTGCAGGCACTCTATTCCACCAACAGAAAATGGAATCTCTTGGCACGTTACCGCATCAAAACCAAACAGAAGGATTTCACCTACCACCGTAAGAACGGTGACTTCACCACTCTCGAATACAACACCAACCACAACCTGAAACTGCAACTGAACTACAACCTCACACCGTCTCTCACTCTCCGCACATCGGTCACAGGTGCCCTCGTCACCTTTGGCAACAATCCCAACGAAAAAGGCTTTGCAATCGGAGAGAACATCCGTTGGCAAAGCCTCAGAACAAAATGCCGCATAGACATGGGCATCACCTATTTCAACACCGACACCTACAATGCCCGCGTCTATCACTATGAGCCTACCCTCCTCTACTCTTTCGGCTCCACAGCCTACTACTACAAGGGCATCCGCACCATCGCCGTGGTCCATCTACCTCTTGTCAGAGAGTCCCTTTTTCTCAGTGCGAAATTCGCCATGACCCGATATTTCAATCGCGACACCATCGGCAGCGGTTTGGAGATGATAGATGCCAATCACAGGGAAGACCTGCAGGTGCAGATGAGGTGGAAGTTTTAGGCTTCAGTTCGGTCAGTAGTATTTTTCCACCATCGAGTGTACCACAGAGGCAAACATCTGGTTGGCTTCGGGGCGAGGATTTACGTATGAGAGACAGCACACATCCAGCGGAGCGTACTTTGCCACTTCGGCATCGAAGGCTGCATGGTCTTCACTACCCGAATAGGATACAGCAAAGGCATTCCAAAAAGCCTTCAGTTGCTCTTCGGTCATGTGGACGATGTCCCGCATTCCCTGAAACTGCGAATAGACTTGAAAGAGCAGGAACAGATGGCCGAGGTCGAACATCGGCGAACCATAGTTAAACCATCCGAGATCAATCCAATAGGGCTTTCCCTCGCCCGAAACAATCAGATTGCCAGTTTGGAAATCGCCGTGGACACAGGTGGTCACATCGTCGATGCCCTCCACGAAAGTGCGCATCTTCTCCTTGTCCGTTTCATCTACATAACTTACCGCATCAACGGCTTTGAGGGCCAGTTCTTTGCGACTGGGGAAGAAATCGGTGTCGCAAGCCGTGGCATGAAGTTTCTTGCCCTCCCGAGCCAGCAGTGCCGCCGTCTCGTCTATGCGCTGCGGGTCGTCAGCACAGATGCGCGAGAGCGACTTCTTGCCTTTGATGCGCTCGGCGAGCAGGCCGTAGCAGTCACCCACACGCACCATCTCATACATGCGCGGTGTAGGGAGTCCCAACGCAAACACATGTTGCGCCACTTCAAATTCCTTCCGCACGGTAGCCTCATCGTTCATGTCCGACTTCTTATTCACTTTCAACAGAACATCGGGGTTGTCGGGATGTTCATACGTCTTTCCAATGCCGCCTTCGCCCACTTGGTTCCAGCCGCTGATGTCAATGTCTTTGTAGTTCATTGTATCTATCAGGTTTATTACTGGTTTTCTCTCATTTCATTCTTTTTCGCTGGTCAGGTATTTCAGCCGGAGCAGTCGCTGTTCCTCCTCAGAGAATCCCAACTGCACCGCCACATACTGAGACAGCGAACCATACTTCCGGTCAATCAGGTCGAGCGTCGCCTCGAAGTTCTCGCGACTCACGCCTACCATGGCGCGGATGAAAGCCACGGCCTCCTCATTTCCACCCCGCTCACGCACTTTTGCCAACAGCACTTCCACCTGACGGGCGTAACTCTGGTTGGAGAGGTCAAAGTCCTCCACTATCACATCGCGGCTGGCACCGAGAGCCGCAAGCAGGAATGCCGATGCCCAACCTGCACGGTCTTTGCCCTGCGAGCAATGCCAAAGCACACCACCCTCGGCCTGCAAAACCTTCTGCAGGAACACGCCGTAGTAGCGTTGTGCCAAAGTGTCGGTCACGATGGCAGGATAGAGTTGGCGCGCCATCATCTGTGCCTTGGGTTCGAAGGCAAACTTCATCAGCACCGCCATCAGGTCCTTCATGTCTATAGAAGCCGAATCGCCATGCTGAGCAGACAAGCCCTCGACAAATGCCTGCGGCAACGTGGAGAGATGGAGGTAACTCACACCGTCCAACACACGGTCGGGGGCTGCATCGGCTTCGGCCTCAAGACGGAAGTCGAACACGTCGGACAGATGATACCGATTTTTCAGCAAATCCACGTCGCCATCGGTAGCCCCCGAAAGATTGCCACTACGCACCAGCATATCCACACGAACCATTCGTCCGTCCTGCATCACCAGCCCCCCCCATGTCGCGAGCATTCTCGATGCCCTCAAAGGCAATGGCGCGCTGCGAGTGAGCCACCTGCGCCGAAAGGAGCATGGCAGACAGCATAAAGATGTTTTGATACTTTTTCATTGTGCCTTTTAGTTTTTTGTCAGTTGTGACAGTTCCCATCCTGCTGACGATACAGCCCATGCTCTCCAATGTAAGCAAGCACCTTTTCGTCCAGCCACCGACTCATGTCCCGTCCTTCCGAGATGGCATCCCGGATTTCGGTGGAAGAGATGTCGTAGAGCGGTGTATCGACCACCCGCACCGAGGGTGGCAGAGCCTTCTCGTCCATCGCGCAACCAGGACGCCGATAGATGAGGATGGGATAAGAGCGGATGATTTCTCTGGCATGATACCACCGGGGAAAACGCTCCCAGTTGTCGGCACCGATGACAAGCACGAACTCATGCTCTGGGTATGCTTTGTGGAGTTCGCCCAACGTGGTGATGGTATAGGAAGGAATGGGCAGATGCCGCTCAAAATCCGACACTTTCACCCCCTCGATGCCTTCGGTAGCCAGCCGTGCCATATTCAGGCGATGCTCATACTCGGCCATGTCGCTCGTTGCATCTTGCTTCAGCGGATTGAGCGGCGAGACCAACAGCCACAACTCATCCACCAAGCCCTGGCGCACGATGGATGCCGCCAACTCGGTGTGTCCCCGATGGATGGGGTTGAAACTTCCTCCGTAGATACCAATCCTCATGAATGCCAATTTTCAACTCAAACTCGCTTTCTCCACCAACCGCTTGCCCAGTTCGTAGGCATTCTGCAGGTCGGTGGCAAAGTGTTCGTCGCGATAGCGGCGCTTGTCCTCCTCCGAGAAGAGGTTGAAGTCGTAGCGCGAGTAGTCGTTGAACTGATAAGTGTTGAAAGCATAAAGCGTTTCCGAATAGCCAAAGATGTTGGCCATCACCTTCGTGTTCTCCTCCAGAATGACAGGATAGTTAATCTGCTTCATGTAGTCCTCGGGGCAGTTCATCGTGAAAATCATCGCCGTGGGAATCACCTTGTCGCGCACACAGATGTGCTTGCCGTTCTCGTCATACATGTAGGTGCCCACAGGGAAGCACAGACGCTCCATGAACGAGCGCAGTTCGCCCGTCGGATAACTGTAATAGACAGGCGAGCCGAGCACAATCACATCGGCCTCCCGGCAACGCTCCAGCACGGGGCGAAGGTCGTCCTTCAGCGCACACACACCGTTCGTCTTCGAGTTCTTGATTTTGCAGGCAAAACAACTCTTGCAGCCCTTGAAGTCCACATCGTAGAGGTTCACCAACTCCGTTTCTGCTCCTGCCTCCTGAGCCCCCTTCATGGCACTCTCCAACATCTTGAATGTGTTCCACTTCTTGCGCGGACTTCCGTTCACGAAAACCGCCTTCAACTGTTTCTTTTCTTCCATAAAATGTTCGTTTCTTAAAGTTAGATGTGGCAAAGATAAGGAAAAACTTTGAGAACTCAACGAAAACCCCTAACTTTGTGGAAGAAAAACCAATCCATCACACGATACAGCAAGCAACATGAGTTTATTTTCAGACTATTTCGAAGAGAACGGCGAGGGGACGTTGCACGAGATTCACTCCTGCCCCGAACTGATAGAGTGCATCCAGCAGATTGGATTTCTGCCACTGCTGGAGAGTGGCATCAGAAGTTACAGCGCCGAGGCACTGATGGCGGAGGAGTGCCGATACACGGAGTTTGCCGACGGCAGTTGGGAGTGGCCGCTGTGGCAATGGAAAGGCCCTGTGGTGACCGAGGGCGGCTGTGTGTATGGCAAGTTCTTTGCCGGCAAGGCTGGTTTTGTCAGCAAAGCGTGGTGGCCCGACCTCTTCAACTGGCGACGCAGCCAACATCCTGCTCCCGAAGAGGGAACGATTGAGGATGCCATTCTGGCCACCCTGGACGAACATGGTAGCCTCATCACACGCGAACTCCGTGCAGCCTGCGGATTTACGGGCAAGAACATGCGCAGCAAGTTCGACGGCTACATCACCCGTCTGCAGATGGCTTGCCGCATTGTGACCGAGGACTTTGTCTATCCCACCGACAAGCACGGGCGCGAATATGGCTTCGGCTGGTCGCTCCTCACCACACCCGAAGCACTGCTCGGCACCGATGCCAGCCTGTGCGACCGCACTCCCGAAGAGTCCTACCAACGCATGTTTGAGCATCTGCAACAAATCGTTCCTTGGGCGACGGAGAAGCAAATCAATAAGATACTGAAATAAAGAAGAAACATAACCGATAAATCGGAATTTAACTAACGGCAAAATGAAGAAGATAAGAATATGTGGCATGGCAATTATTGCCTTGGTGCTTTTGGCTATTACCTTTGTGCCGACATTGTTCCTCAAAAATGGTGACAGGTT